>OBMK010001475.1_pt1 | contig 19782 bp, 25 predicted proteins | sample 1539081 | NCBI WGS metagenome assembly OBMK01 (sample SAMEA3355528, study PRJEB22509) | marine metagenome | biome: marine; feature: river plume; material: water | place: USA | collected 2010-08-07 | depth 0.5 m | reverse complement strand
ATCTTCGCGAACTTTAGCCTGCTGCACGCGCCGCGCGATGCCGTTGCCGGACATATTGAGCAGATGACCCGCGCCCTGAAGGTAGGCGGTATCTTTCACATTGCGATGAAAAAAGGCAGCGGTGAAACCCGTGATCGCATTGGCCGGCGCTACTCCTATTTCACGGAGTCTGAATTGGAAAAAATAATGTCTGACAACGGCTTAAGCGTAATTTATCGCAACTGTGGTTGCGATAAGGGCCTAGACGGTGCCATGGCCGACTGGGTGTCACTGCAAGGTAGGAAATAAGAACGATGGCCAAACTTCTCGCATACACAGACGGCGCGTGCAGCGGCAATCCTGGGCCCGGTGGTTGGGGAGTCTTAATGCGCGCAATGGACGGCGATGAGATCGTCAAGCAACGCGAACTCAGCGGTGGTGCGGAACTTACCACCAACAACCAGATGGAACTTATGGCAGCCATCTCTGCGCTTGAAGTCTTAGAACGTGCCTCAGAGTTGACCATCATCACCGATAGTACATACGTCAAAAATGGCGTCACGGGCTGGATTCATGGCTGGAAAAAGAACGGCTGGAAAACCTCCGCCAAGAAGCCCGTCAAGAATGTGGAACTCTGGCAGCGCCTTGATGCGGCGCAAGCCCGGCATCAGGTGACATGGGAATGGGTAAAAGGACACGCAGGTCACCCCGAGAATGAGCGCGCGGATGAACTTGCGCGCGCAGGCATGGCACCCTTCAAGAAAACCGCATGAGCTTACTTGCGCTTCTCGACTACGCCTCTGTTTTTATCTTTGCCTTGACGGGTGCGCTCGTTGCGTCGCGTGCGCAGCTTGATCTTGTTGGCTTTGCCTTTCTGGCTGCCCTCACCGGCATAGGTGGCGGAACCCTTCGCGATGTTTTGCTGGATCGTAATCCTATATTCTGGATCGAACACCCGACCTATCTTGCCATCACGTCGCTCGCCGCGGCACTGATTTTCTTGACCGCACACTTGGTGGAAAGCCGCTATCGCCTGCTGATCTGGCTCGACGCTTTGGCGCTTGGGGTGGCCGTCGCAGCAGGACTTGGCGTCGCAATCGCGCTTGCACACCCTCCCATAATCTCGGTGTTGATGGGCATCGTAACGGGCTGCATGGGCGGTTTGATGCGCGATGTGGTCTGCAACGAAGTGCCCTTGGTGTTAAAACAGGGCGAGCTCTATGTCAGCGCCGCTTTCGCCGGTGCCGCTTCGGGCGTTATCGCGGCCTCACTTGGGGTGCAATCCATGGGCGTTTTGGGCGCTGCGATGGGCGTTACGTTGATCCTGCGAGCAGGGTCGCTTGCCTTTGGATGGTGCCTACCGATCTACAAACACGAACCACCGAAAAACTAGGGTCAGGACTCATAACCAGAAGATGATTATTGCGGCGAGGTAGATTGCTGATCGGAACGTATGGGCACACCTGTCATAGCGCGTGGCAATTCGTCTCCAGTCCTTGAGCTTTGCAAACAGGTTTTCCACCTTGTGACGGGTTTTGTACGTAACCTTGCAGTATTCTATTGTTTCTTTTCGGTTTTTCTTTGGCGGAATACAGGGTGCAATCTTCTGCTCCTCCAACATCTTGCGGATTTTGTTGCTGTCGTATCCGCGGTCTCCGATCAAGGTTTCGGCTTTGGGTAAATCCTTGAGAATAACATCTGCACCCTTGAAGTCGCTGCGCTGACCTTCCGTCAGGTGTAGGCGCACAGGTCGCCCAAGGTTGTCACACAAGGCGTGCAGTTTTGTATTCAAGCCTCCTTTGGTCCGCCCGATCAGCCGTGGCTCATCGCCCCCTTTTTAAGGCTGGAAGCTGTGCCGTGTGCTTTCAGGTGGGTAGCGTCGATCATCAGGACATTCCCCGCATCGTTTTGCGGCTTGGCCAGTTCCTCGAAGATACGCTCGAATACGCCGTTTTCTGACCACCGCTTGAACCGGTTATAGAGCGTCTTGTGCGGTCCATATTCAGACGGTGCATCGACCCATTGCAGCCCGTTCTTGATAACATAGATGGTCCCGCTCAGAACCTTGCGATCATCGGCACGGCCAACGCCACGTTCCTTGGGAAACAAGGGCGCAATCCGTTCAACCTGTTCTTCAGTAAGCCAAAATAGACGTGACATGAGCGATCCTCCTTGCCACTATGAATCATGAGCAGCCGAGAATTGAAATGCCGATCAAAGACAACCGCATAGAGAATTTTAGCTGCATGGTGATCGAAAGCTGGACTGCGGCTTATTCTGACCCAATTCGCGTATCCGCCGGTGATCCGGTTGAGTTGAATGGGCGACAAGACATATGGGACGGATACATATGGCTATGGGCGAAAAACCAAGACGGAAAAGAGGGCTGGATACCAGATTGCATCGTCTCTAAGGGCGCTCAGAAAACGGCAACCGAAACCTACAGCGCTATGGAACTCACTTGTCAAAAAGGGCAATACTTGACGGTAGAAAAGCGACTTCATGGGTGGATTTGGTGTTCTGAACAGAGTGGCCAGAAAGGCTGGGTGCCAGAGCGGAATCTACAAACAATTAATAGGTCCTGACCCTAGTTTCGCCAATGGGTTGGTACGATGATCAACGCACCGATTGAGGCGATAATCGCATCCACGCCGGGTGATCCAAAACCTATGCGGAACATAATCGATACAAAGTAAAACAAGAACGCACCACCGACGCAAATGATGATCGAAGGCAGATATCCGTTGTGGGTGAAGCCGCTCTTCTCGGAGATATATCCGACAATCCCGGCGATCACGACCGTGCCAAAAAGTGCTAAGAACATTTGCTAACCTTCCCCGAATTGGGTGCCTTTGGGCACGGGCGTGCCATGCAAAAACTCTTGCGCATCTTGTGCCCCTTTACCAGCTTTCTGCGCGCGTGTGATCTGTACCGCACCACTGCCACATCCAATGGTTAGCGCGTGATCGAGCGTTTGGCCCCTGGGGCCTTCACCTTCGCCCAAACGAGATGTCAAAAGCTTCAAACGCGCACCATCGAGTATCGTCCAAGCGCCAGGAAACGGCGATAAGCCTCTGATCTGGCGATCTATTTCAATTGCACAGCGAGACCAATCAATCTTCGCTTCGGCTTTGTCGATCTTGCTGGCATAGGTCACGTTTTGCTCTGGCTGAACCGTCGGTGAGAGATCTTCCAGGCGGTCCAAAGCTTCGCAAATCGCACGCGCACCCAACGCGCTAAGGCGATCATGCAAAGTGCCCGTGGTTTCCTCAGCGCCAATCGCCAAAACGTCACGAAGCAAGACCGGACCCGTATCAAGGCCCGCTTCCATTTGCATAATGCACACACCGGTTTCAGCGTCGCCCGCCATGATCGCACGATGGATTGGGGCAGCCCCCCGCCAGCGCGGCAAAAGCGAGGCGTGAATGTTGAGGCATCCTTTCGCAGGCGCGTCCAAAATCACCTGCGGAAGAATCAAACCATAGGCTACGACCACCGCAATATCTGCGTTCAGCTCGGCAAATGATGCTTGCTCGTCGACGCCTTTCAGAGAGACTGGATGACGTACATCCAAGCCCAACTCTAACGCGCGCGCATGAACAGGCGTCGGGCGTTCCTTTTTTCCGCGCCCCGCAGGACGTGGGGGCTGGCAATAGACAGCAGCAACCTCGTGACCAGCCTCACACAAGGCATCCAGCACAGGAACCGAAAAATCCGGCGTGCCCATGAAGATCAGTCTCATAGCTTTTGCGCCTTTTTGATCAGCATAGTGCGCTTCACGCGGCTCAGATGATCAAAGTATAACTTGCCATTCAGGTGATCGATCTGATGCTGCACAGAGGTCGCCCAAAGCCCGACAAAGTCGCGGCGATCAATGATGCCTTTGTCATTCATGAACTTCACGGTCACCGCTCGCGGACGCTTGATGACCGCGGACACGCCGGGAAGGTTTGGGCTGGCCTCGTCATGTTCGCGCAGTTCCGCCGAGGCATGTAGAATTTCAGGGTTCGCCATGCGGATGACTTTACCGCGTTCGTTTGAGGCGTCCAAAACCGCGAGCCGCAGCATCACACCAATCTGGTTCGCGCCCATCCCGACACCGGGCATCGCCTCCATGGTGTCAATCAAATCTGTCCACACAGCGCAGACCTCATCTGTGATCTCGCTGACATCGGCCGCCTTGCTGCGCAGGCGTTTGTCTGGCCAAGGAATGCATCTTCGAACGCTCATCAGATTATTTCCTTGTACTTAGCTTCAAGCGCCGCGCGCTCGGGCGCGCCCAGATGGTCAAAGATCACACGCCCGTCCAAATGATCCATTTCATGCTGCGCACAGACCGCTGCAAAGCCTTCAATAACCGCAGTTACACGCTTGCCGTTGAGACCAGTGTAGCTCAGTTCAATCTCGTTCGGGCGCGACACATCTGCAGACACGCCAACAATCGACAGACAGGCTTCTTCATTCGTGCTTCGCGCATCGCTAAGCGGCACAATCGACGGATTTATACAAACCAAAGGGTTCATATCGCCCTCTTTCCACGTCGCATCCATCACAAAGAGCCGTCTCATCACACCAACCTGCGACGCCGCTAACCCACGCCCGGGTGCCGTATACATCGTTTCAAACATGTCGCCGACCAGCTGCTCGATCTCGGGACCAATCGCTTCGACCGCTGCACACTCTGTTTGCAGACGCACATCGGGCCACGTAATGATCGGCAGCACGCTCATCCGCGCGCCATCTCACGCTTTAGTTTTTGCATTTTGCGGGTGATCATCTGGCGCTTCAGCGGCTTCAGGTAGTCGATGAACAGCTTACCCTCAAGGTGGTCGATTTCGTGCTGCACACACGTCGCCCAAAGCCCGTCCATATCGCGCTTTTGCAAGTTGCCATCAAGATCAAGCCACTCAACACGTACCTCTTTAGGGCGCGTCACATCAGCGTATTGATCGGGAATCGACAGACAACCCTCGTCATAAACATTGGTCTCATCGGAAGCAGCGATCACGCGCGGGTTCACCATAACTAAAGGCTCAGGTTTGGCCCCGTCCTCTTTCACGCAATCGAGCACAATCATTCGCTCCAACACGCCCACTTGGGGGGCCGCAAGCCCGATACCGGGGGCCGTATACATCGTCTCAAGCATGTCATCAGCAAAGCTGCGGATCTTATCCGAAATATCGGGCACAGCAGCGCAGACCTTTTTCAAGCGGGGATCAGGATGGATCAGGATCTTAAGTTTCATAAAGCAGCATTTAATCCAGCCAAGCGCGCGCGGCAACAGCACTTGCAGATTTGGCTCAATTCGCTAGCGTCGCGTTAAGATATCGGAGGAGAGTCCCAATGGGTTTTGACGAAATCATCGACCGCCGTGGCACGTGTTCGGTCAAATGGGACGCGATGGAAGCGCTTTATGGCGTCCCTGCGGACGATGGTATCTCCATGTGGGTTGCAGATATGGATTTCCGCCCACCCCAATGCATTTCTAATGCGGTCGCCAAAATGCACGAGCACGGTGTTTACGGCTACTACGGCGATGATGCGCCCTACCGCGAGGCGATCTGCTGGTGGATGAAAACGCGTCACGGCTGGGACGTCGATCCAGCTGGCATTTTCACGACACATGGCTTGGTTAATGGCACCGCAATGTGCGTTGATGCATTTACTAATCCGGGCGAAGGTGTGGTTCTGTTCACCCCTGTCTATCACGCTTTTGCAAAGGTGATTTCCGCGGCTGGTCGAGACGTAGTCGAGTGCGAAATGAGCAACGTCAATGGCCGCTACGAGCTGGATTTTGATGCCTATGATGCACAAATGACCGGCAATGAAACGATGCTGGTGTTGTGTTCACCGCACAATCCTTCTGGTCGTTTGTGGAGCAAGGGTGAATTGCAAGCCGTCGCCGCCTTCGCCAAACGTCACGAGCTGATCTTGGTCTCTGATGAAATCCACCACGATCTGGTGTTTGAGGGCAATGAGCATATTCCGATGGCGAATATCGCAGGCATCGAGGACCGCCTCGTGATGATGACGGCGACCACTAAAACATTCAACATCGCAGGCTCGCATTCTGGCAACGTGATCATCGCCGACCCCGACCTGCGCGCACGGTTTGGCGCGCGCATGATGGCGATGGGGTTAAGTCCAAACTCCTTCGGCTTGTTTATGGCCGAAGCCGCCTATTCCCCCGGCGGTGCCGCGTGGGTCGATGATCTGGTGCAATACTTGGACGGCAACCGCAAAGTATTTGACGCAGGCGTGAACGCTATTCCGGGTCTCAAGTCGATGAATATGCAATCGACCTATCTCGCGTGGGTGGACTTTGAGAACACAGGCATGAGCCGCGAAGAATTCACCGCCCGCGTGCAACAAAACGCGCGCATCGCCGCGAACCACGGCCCCACATTTGGCAAAGGCGGAGAGAGCTTTTTGCGCTTCAACTTCGCTACACCACGCGCGAGGGTTATTGAAGCAGTGGAACGTTTGCAGGTGGCATTTGGCGATTTGCAGTAAAGATCTATAGCCCTGCGGATCCAAAAATGCGTCACGTATTTGCTGCCTTCATCCGCGCAGTCTTTGCCAACAAGTCCAATACTATGGAGTGCCGTGAACGTTATTGTTTTGTCGACTTCGACTAAAAAGACCTGCAAGGCAAGCTGTATAAAGGGGGCCTGATTTTTCGCGCCTTCGACGCAGCTGGAACGCCATTGCTGCTGTCAGTGCAGACCCATTGCATGGAGGTGGACCTTTAAGCAAAAGATGATCGGGCTTTAGATATACCTGTCGTGTCACAGATCGAATTGGATATGGCGGTTGCCAAATTAGACCTGCTTCACCTACGCTTAAATGCCAGTGACGATACGCAAATTGATGCGATTGAAAACGTCCATGTGCATCAGGAACGAATTGTCCTACCAAAAGCGATCAAAGCCCAAGTCGCAGACTTTGTTCGCATGCGCGTGAAAGGATCCGTTGAGATCAGCTGCCAGTTTGCACCGCCTTATACGCCGAACGCTCCTTTGGTAATCTATTATTATATAGAGGCCTGCAACATGCCGGTGCTTGCCCGAAGCGAGACGCTAAATTTAAGCGCCGCTTGGGTGCAGGAGCGGACCGACATGGAGACCTTGGGCGCTGATATCTCCAGCAAGCTGCAAACGATTGTCCGCTTTCTTGCGCCACACACCTAAGACTTGATCACCAGATCGGCGCTGCAACTATGATCTATAATCGTTTGTGCATTTGGTATGTCATTGTTTGACACTCGCAAACGTGCAGCATCAAGGTCATGACCGTTATCAAGCCAGCGCGCGATCAACCGCTGACGCAAAACCGGTATAGCAACATCAAGCAATAAAGTGAGATCCCAAAGCCGTACAAGGTCGCTCCATGGCTTATTGTCAAGAAGCAGATAGTTCCCTTCCACGATCACCGTTTGTGTTTGCGCAGGCAAACGCCCCCCTTGTTTGACAACGCAATCTTTGGTGCGATCAAAGGTGGGAAACTCAATCGTACCACCACTTCGAATTGCTTTGACAAGAGCTATGAATGCTTCGACATCGAAGGTATTTGGCGCGCCTTTTTTGCTTAGTAGTCCGCGCGCTTTCAAAATTTCATTGCTATAATGAAATCCGTCCATGGGCACCACGCAAGCCATTGGCGCATGTTGCGCGAGAGCCTGCGCAAACGTCGACTTACCGCTCGCAGGTGCACCAGCAACAGCGATGATACGGCGGCCATTGCAAAGCGGCTTAGCTTCAATATTTCGAATGATGTCATTGAAGGTCAATCAATTGGCTCTTCCAACACAGCACCTTCAACAGGGCGCAAAACATGCGGCATCGCAGGATTATAGAGCGCTGAATCTTTGAAATCTCGGATATTCCCTAGCACAGGCCCCACCAACGTCAAAGCCGTGCGCGTGATCTTCTCTGCACGCACTTTCTTGTGGATGTCCTTCAACGTTCCGCGAATGAACATCTCATCAGGCCAACCCACGCGGTAGGCTACAACAACAGGGCAATCTTCCCCATAATGCGGCCCCAAGACACGCACGATCTCTCGCAAATTGCGCACGCCCAAATGGATCGCCAACGTCGCGCCAGTTGCTGCGAAATTCTCAAGCGTCTCTTTGGGTGGCATCGATGTGCTTTTCATCGACACACGCGTCAACACAATGGATTGCGCTACTTCTGGCACCGTCAACTCCTGGCCCAGCGCCGCAGCCGCAGCCGCATAAGCAGGCACACCTGGGATAATCTGATAATCGATCCCATCTGCGCGCAAACGGCGAATTTGCTCTGCAATCGCGCCATACAAAGACGGATCACCCGAATGCACACGCGCCACGTTCTCGCCGCGCCCATGGGCCGCAACAATCTCGCTATGCGTATCGTCCAAAGTCATTGCCGCAGTGTCCATCACAATCGCACCCTTCGGCGCGCCTGCAACAACCTCTTCAGGCACCAAAGATCCCGCGTACAAACACACAGGGCACTCCGCAATCAAACGCTGCGCTTTGAGCGTTAACAACTCAGGATCGCCCGGACCCGCGCCTATAAAGAAAACCGTCATCGCTTCACCTTGCCAATAAACTCATTCATGACGCTTGCTCTGACAAGTCGCCGTCAATTTTGCGCGCATATCCGCGTGGTGTGTACATGCGGGGGCCTTCACCCAACTGCGCAAGTTTCGAGTTGGACGACCCGATTAAAACCACCGTCAACATGTCCACTTCATCCACTTCAAGTTCGTCCAAACGACGATAACGCACATTTTCTTCTGGCCGTCCAAGCGAGGACGCCAACATCACAGGCGTATCAGCAGGGCGATGCTTCAGCAGAATATCACGCGCCTCCGCCAGCAAAGTACGCCGCGTTTTTGAAACCGGATTGTAAAAGGCAATCACAAAATCTCCCTCAGCCGCCGCCTTCAAACGCCGCAAAATATCATCGCGTGGTGTAAGCAAATCTGACAGTGAAATAGCGCAGAAGTCATGCCCCAAAGGCGCTCCCGCGCGTGCTGCAGCGCCTTGCAACGCTGACACGCCGGGTGAGCAAACAACCTCAACGCGGTGCGCTGCATCGCTGACACCCATTTCGTCCTCACCACGATCCATGAGTTCGAAAACCAACGCGCCCATCGCATAAATCCCTGCATCACCAGAACAAACGAGCGCGACGTTCTTGCCCAGCGCCGCTTGCTCTAACGCATAGCGACACCGCGCCTCTTCGCCACCAAGTGGAAAATCAGAGCGTTCTTTGCCAATCGCCAAAGGCCCAAGCAAGTCGATATAGAGACCGTAGCCCACCAGCTCTTCCGCCTCCGCCACCAGACGCGATACTTCCGGCGTACGCCAAGTCGCTTGCCCTGGACCAATGCCCACAATCGACAAACGCCCGCGCGCGCGACCTTGCAGTTCAAGTAGCGGCGCAGGCGCTTCGCCCAAAGCGACCGTCACATTCGCGGTCTTACGTTTTGATACACGCAAGAACCCGTCCGCCCCGACCATCGCCAAAGCTGCGCCTTCGCTCACGCCGTGACAACCAACTTCTGCGAATACCACTTCAGAGGGATTTTCTAAACGCGATGATTCCGCTTCCAGCTCCTCTGCTGAGAAAAGCCGCAAAGGCTTGCCGAGGCGTTTAGCGACTTCGATCATCGCTGGCTCGTCACCCTTAAGATCAATCGACGCCACAGCCGCCACAGCTCCAGCAGCAACTCCCGCTTCGTCCAAAACTGCCTCAACCTGATCCCACATCTCCCCAGGATCCGCATTGCGCGCGCAACCAAGTCCCAGCACAAAGCGCTGCGGGTGATACACCAGAGCACCCTTAGATCCTGCAACAGGCGCATCACTGACAATCAAATCAACGCCGCCCTCGACACTATCCAGATCAAAAATGTTCTCGCCTTGAATACACACGCCAGAGCCGCCCAGCATCTTCGCCATCACCCCTTTTGCATCCTCAGGATTGGCCAGCGCGTATCCAACGGACGGCTCATCGAGTGCGACACCCATAGCAACGTCGCCAGCTGTCGTCACCGCTGCAACACCACCCAAAGCCTGTGAAATCTCGCGCGCCATCCGGTTCGCACCACGATGCCCGCCAAGCAAAGGTACGATCACCGCGCCATCATCGCTTACAGAAATCACTGGCGGTTCATTGTGTTTATCAGCAAGCAGTGGCGCAACGCCACGGATCAAAATGCCGCTCGCGCAAACGCCAATAATTGGCACACCCGCTGCGAACAAACTCTGCGTGTGATCAAGCGCATTCGCGAAAAACGCATCCGCTGCATTAACCCGTCCTTCACGCCCATGGACCTGCGCATCTATCGCGCGCGCCACACGGTGCGCCGTCTCTTCACCAGAGCGCGAGAGCGCCATAACAACCGGTTTCACAGCCATGGATCGGCCCCTTTGGTCAGTAAGATCATTGAAAAATACGGCGCTTTTGCAGGCGCATGCTCGAGCGGCAGAACCACTTCTTCAGGCAAGCTCGCGCGTTCCACATAAATCGCACGCTCGGTAAGATTGAGTGAGTCAATCACGCCTTTAATTTTGGCCAGGTGCCGCCCAACCTTCATAATCGCCACGCTTTCCGCACCTTCAATGCGTGCGCGCAATTCGGCTTCTGGCAGCGGCCCGGGCAATACTGTCAAACGCTCGTTTCGCGCTGCTAGCGGCATGCCAGCACGTGCGGCACATGTGGTGATCGAGGTCACACCGGGCACGACTTCAACATCATATTTGTCCGACAAACGCGCGAACAGATACATGAAAGAGCCATAGAAAAACGGATCTCCCTCACACAGGCAGATCACGTCATCCCCAGCTTCAAGCGCACTTGCAATCTCGGCAGCACCCTTGTCGTAGGCCGCTTGCGCTGGTGCGCGCTCCACGCTCATAGGCACGTCCATCACGATTTCAAACGCACCGCGTGGGATCACATCTGCTGCAATGGAGCGTGCGAAACTCGCAGCGCCGGCAAGCGTCGGATAGGCCACAACCTTCGCGTTCGAAATGAGCCGATGCGCGCGCAAAGTCATCAACTCAGGATCCCCAGGCCCAAGGCCGACTCCGTACAGTTTAGCGCTCATCGCTTGATCAAACTCCACTGCGTCACTGGCATCAACGGGCGCCAACCCGTCAACGGTCCAACAGGCTCTGCGCGATTGATCTGGAGTTTCACCAACTGCCCACCATGTTTTTTATGCAAGTCGATTAACACGGCTTCACTCTCCAAAGTCACCGCATTCGCCACCAAACGCCCTAAAGGGCGCAACGCTGCCCAAGCTGCATCAAATACTGTTTCGGATAGACCACCTCCGATAAAGACAGCATCTGGTGCCACCAAACCGCTCAACGCCTCAGGCACCTTGCCGTCAACCAGCTCTAACTTCGGTGCCCCCAGCGCCAACGCATTCGCAGCCGCCATCGCACGCCGATCCGCACGCGGTTCAATCCCAATCGCGCGGGCATAGCGCGCGGCGCGCATCCACTCCACAGCGACCGAGCCACAGCCCGTCCCAATATCCCACAGCAGCGCGCCGCGCATTGGCATAAGCTTGGCCAAAGTCACCGCGCGGACCTCTTGCTTGGTCATCGTGCCGTCACTTTGAAACAACTCATCCGCGAGACCCGGCACACGCGGCAAAAGCGCGGCATCAGGTGCAGCGATACATTCAACCGCCATAGTGTTGAACGCAGGTACAACGTGAGACCAATCAGACGCAATGCCATCGAAACGCTGCTCGTCTTCGCCGCCCATTGCCGCGAGCACGGTCAATTTGCTCTGCCCAAAGCCGCGCTCATCCAGAAACGTCGCAATCTGAGCAGGCGTCTCTGCCCCTGTTGTCAAAATTAGCAAGCGGATATCGGGCTGAATATAGGCGATCATCTGCTCCACCGGACGCCCATGCACGGTCAACGTTTCCACATCTGGCATCGACCAGCCCATGCGTGCACCTGCCAATTGAAAGGCACTCAATTGTGGATGATAGACAATCTCGCTTGGATCGATCGCGCGCCCAATCCGTGCACCCACAGAAAACCACAAGGGATCGCCCGTTGCCAAAACCACCACGCGCTTGCCACGATAGTCCTCGAGTACGCCGATCAGCGCATCAAAGGGCGATGGCCAAGCCACGCGTTCAACCTGAACACTCTCACTCAATCGGTGATGACGGTCCCCGCCGATGATGATCTCAGCCGCTTCAACAACAGCACGCGTAGCGGGCACAAGCCCATCCATCCCATCTTCACCGATTCCAACAATATGCAACCAAGGCTCAGACATAACTCTTCCCTTTTCCACAAATATCCGCGCGGGAGGCATGATCTTTCGAAGAAAAATCGCTCATCGCTCTTCAGGCAATCCAGCCGCCAGTGCATTCACCGCCGCAGAAGCAATCGCGGATCCCCCACGACGTCCGCGCAAAGCGATAAAATCACAACCCCGAGGATGCGCAGCTAATTCTGCCTTACTCTCAGCTGCACCGACAAATCCAACAGGAAAGCCCAAGATTACCGCAGGTTTTGGCGCACCAGCATCAATCATCTCAAGCAAATGAAACAGCGCTGTGGGCGCATTCCCGACAGCCACGACCGCACCCTCCAAATGAGGCTCCCACAGTTCAACCGCGGCAGCAGAGCGCGTGTTACCAATCGCTTGCGCATGCTCAGGTGTGCGTGGGTCATTGAGCGTGACAACCACCTCGTTGTCGCTTGGCAAATAGCGGCGAATAATCCCGGCCCCAACCATTTCGCAATCGCACAACACGGGCGCGCCTGCTTTCAAAGCACGATGTCCCGCAAGATACGCCCCTTGCGAATAGGCAATACGATCTGCGATTTCTACCATCCCGCAGGCATGAATAAGCCTGATCGCGAGTGCCTGCATGCCCGTATCAAAGCGATCTAAATTCGCCTCCGCCCGGACAGTCGCAAAGCTTTGTTTGTATATTTCAGCTGGGACGCGCTCGTAGGGTCTCACGATTTTGTCCGAGCACTTTCAGGCCCGTGCGGGTGCTTGGCGTGAGGATATTCTGCGTGGTGATGGTGGTCATGATCGTGGTTATGCCCCCCGTCATCATGATGGTGATGATGGTGATGATGATCATCCTGCATCTTCAAACGGCACATGCCGGTGCAGAAGGTGTCACACAACGCGCAATCCGCCACGTTAGATCCCGGCGCAGAAGCACCTTGCCCTTCCACATGATGGTGATGGCTTTCTTGAACAGCGCCAACTTCGGCCTCAAAGCCCAAAACCTGCACGCGGTACTTGCACATCACACACGTGGGTGGTGGCACAGAGGCAAACGCTGGATGCTGGCGATCCTCTGGTTTGATGTGATGGTGATCGCCATTATCAAGCGCCAAGACCTGCTCGCGGAATGCACATATTCCGCAGTTGGGTGGCGGCACCGCACCAATTTGTTCCTGCACACGCTCAGCGAAGGTTTCTAGCACTTTCGGATGATCACCCAGATAAGCTGCCTTGACGAATGTAATCTCGGGATGCTCTGCCGCGACTTGATCTGTGAAGCCGTAAATCCGGTCAATCAAGATACCGCTGAAAAGGAAATATGGGAAAACGATGATGCGTTTATAGCCAAGCTTGCTTGCGTGTTGCAGGCATGGCTCTACCAGCGGGAAGGTCACGCCAGAATAGCCGACTTCAAGCCAGCCAAAGCCCATGCCCTCTTGCAGCAAACGCGCGATTTTGGCGACGTTGCCATTCGCATCAGGGTCCGACGCACCACGCCCGATCACCACAAGGCACGTATCTTCCAAAGCAACTTCACCGTGCTCTGCGTTGGCACCTTCGACGGCATCTTTGATGCGCGCTCCAGCTGCGGCCACCATTTTAGGATCAACGCCAAGTTCGCGGCCATACGACACCTCAATACCGTGCTTGACCGCATATGTATTAAGCACAGTCGGGATGTCGTTCTTGGAATGCATCGCCGCAAACAACATGCCCGGAACAGCCAAAATTTTGTCGCATCCCGCATCGCGCAGCTTATCAAGACCATCGCGGATCACAGGGTTGGCGAACTCAAGATAACCGTATTCCATCTGCCAATCGCTTGGCAAAAACGGTGGCAGTTTTTCTGCTAGCGTCGAAAATTCATCTACTGCGGATTGGCTGCGTGAGCCATGGCCACAAATCATCACACCGATCTTGCTCATCACCTTATGCCTCCTGCAATTCTTCGTCAGGCTCGACGTCGTCTTCGTCTCTGGCCTCATCCTTTTTGCCTTTGGACGCGGCCCATGCACCCAGCGCGATTGCTGCACCCAAAGCAGCTGCACCAATCCAATGACCATGGCCTGCTACGTCAGCCAAATGACCGACATGCGCAACGGCTGCATTTGCCCAAAGCACTGCTGTCAAACATATCAAAGTGATTTTCATCTGAGCCGTCTCCTTCATCGATGCAGCGCCGCAGGAGAAGTACTCGCGAGCCACAGCTCACATCAACCACTGACGGTCTCATCCCCTATTTGGGTCAACGATAACGTCACACCTGTTCGGCCCATTGGGCGTTGTTGAACGCGCTTATAGGCGTGCGCGCCGAGCCTTTCAAACGGATTCGCGCCACTCTACGGCTTAGCTGCGACGTCGCTCGAACCACCGCTCCGGCGTGGCGTGCCATCGATCACATCGTTGGTGTCATGTGTGTGCTGGAAAGGCGTCCGTTCAAGCAAAGCAAGCGCGCGTTTGTTATCTGCATTGGTAATCACCAAGATCCGCGCGATATTAGTTCGCGCGAACAGCCATGCGCAGACCATTTCAATCGCTTCAAACCCGATGCTTTGCCCCTGCGCATCGGCGGCTAACGTGATGCCCAGTTCTGCCTCGCCTTCATCTTCCGCGATAGGCGCGAAACGGCGTCAAATCCTGTCGCAATAAATGACGCAAAACCAGACGCTTGGTTTGTGACAGTGTCATCTCACCCCCTTCTTCTGTGCAATGCTGCACGATCCCTGCGCGCCATCCGGCCTATGTGCACAGGCCCATGTGGTCTAATGTCGTTATAACGAAATCGCGAAGGATAAAAAATATGGGCTTGCTGGTGGACGGAGTATGGCGCGATCAATGGTACGACACAAAAGCATCCGGTGGTGCATTCGTGCGGTCAACCGCAAAGTTTCGCAATTGGATCACCGCTGACAGCAGCGCTGGTCCCACTGGTGAGGGCGGTTTTCCCGCAGAACTTGGCCGCTATCATCTTTACGTCAGCCATGCTTGCCCTTGGGCGCATCGCGCACTGATCTTTCGCGCGCTCAAGGGACTGAACGATCATATCACTGTCTCTGTTGTGCATCCTGATATGCTATCCGATGGCTGGACGTTTGAGACCGATGAACATGGCGCGACGGGTGACACACTTTATGGCCTGCCCTTCGCGCGCGATATCTACATCAAGGCGGATTCCACAATCTCTGGCCGTGTTACAGTTCCAATCCTTTGGGATAAACAGCGCGACACGATTGTCTCGAACGAATCTTCCGAGATTATTCGCATGTTCAATTCAGCCTTTGATGCATTAACGGGCAACACTGATGATTACTGGCCCGTTGAGATGCGCGAGAGAATCGAAGAGGTCAACGCACGCATCTATGACACCATCAACAACGGCGTTTACAAATCCGGCTTCGCCACGACACAAGTGGCTTATGATGCGGCGGTTGGCCCACTGTTTGATAGCCTTGAGTGGGTCGAGCAGCGCCTAAGTAAGAACCGCTACCTGATGGGCGACACGCTGACAGAGGCCGATTGGCGCTTGTTCACAACCCTTGTGCGGTTCGATCCGGTCTATCATTTGCACTTTAAATGTAATCGAAAACGCATTGTAGATTACCCGAACATCTGGGCCTACACGCGCGAGTTATATCAGGTGCCAGGCATCGCCGAGACGGTGAATTTCGAGCACATCGTGCGGCACTATCACTACTCTCACGAGACGATAAACCCGAACAGGATTATCCCGACAAATCCTGTGCTCAACTTCATGGATCCACACGGGCGCAGTTAGCGACCGCGATTAATTCCCGGTCGCGTAATGCTGCACCATCGTCGCCAGATCCTCTGGCGGCGTTGCACTTTGTACGAACGCACAAGCATTAGAACTAAGCTGAAAAATCGACCCATCCGAGAAAAACGAGGTGTTGGTCACGAATATAATCCGCGCGTCAGGCCTGCGGTAACTTGCGTAATCCGCGATTGCCAAGGCTTGGCCGTCCGCCAAAATCAGATCGAGGATGATCATCTCAAACGAATGCGCACTTAGCGCTGCGAAAGCCTGTGATTGGCTTGTTGCAAGGGTTACCTTCATATCACGACGTTCAAGGCAAGCTTTCCACAAGCTTCCCAGGTCCGGCTGACTTTCAACGATCAATACGTCCATGTTGTTTGCCGCTTATTTTTGTTTTCGGTTTAATTCGGTATCGCTCTCAAGCATTAACATTGCGTTAACGATCGTACGGTCTAGCTAATTTTTCGATAACTTGGCGACAAATACTTGCGGTTTGAGCGTGTTTCCGCTTGAAGCGTCACCCAACAGGGATTGTCAAAGGGACACCACCAAATGACCACGTGGATCACAGTTTGCGACACTTGCAAGCGCGACGACTGGAATGCTGAAACGGATGCGCAGACAGATGGCGAGCGCCTCGCGATCGCGGTTGAGACGGCTGCTGAAGGCACAGATGTTAAAACCCGCCGTGTGTCTTGCCTGATGGGCTGTTCGCACAGCTGCAACATCGCCATCCAAGCGCCTGGCAAACTCGCCTACACTCTTGGCAAATTCGACGCCTCAACTGAGGCTGCCGAAGGCATCGTGGAATACGCAAAGAAGCACGCGGCAGCGGCGACGGGTCAAGTTCCGTTTCGCGAATGGCCCCAAGCCATCAAAGGCCACTTCATCACCCGCCATCCCCCATTGCCCGACGCGGAATGAGCTCACAGGAACGCGATCACGGTGGCGGCCTTGATAAGGCCATCGCCCAGCACGGCGGAACGCGCGCGCAGTGGATTGACCTCTCGACAGGTATCAATCCTGCCCCCTATCCAATCGGCGAGTTCACCTCAGATGATTGGACCGCCCTTCCAGATGTTACAGCATTTGACGCCCTGAACACGGCGGCGCGGCAATTTTGGAACGTCCCTGCAGGTGCCGCAATGCTGCCCGCGCCGGGTGCTTCGTCCTTGATTGCCCGTATTCCAGCGCTCGCCCCGCCCTCGCGTGTTGGTATCCCAACGCCAACCTACAATGAACATGCCGCCGCCTTTTCGCAGCACGGCTGGGCACTGGCCGAAGACGACACTTTCACGGCGCAGGTCCTTGTTCATCCCAACAACCCCGATGGTCGCCTTTGGCAGAGTAGCGACGTTACAGCCCCGCTCACCATTATCGATGAAAGCTTTTGCGATATCGCTCCCAATGCCAGCCTGATGCATTTAGCAGAGCGCGAAGGCGTCATCATCCTCAAGAGCTTTGGCAAATTCTGGGGCCTCGCAGGACTGCGTTTAGGATTTGCCATTGGCGATCCTGACCTAATTGCTCAGCTCAAAAATTTCATCGGACCTTGGTCCTTAAGCGGACCCGCGCTTCGCACTGGTGCAACAGCTTTGAGCGATCTGCACTGGGCTAATCAAACGCGTGCGCGCCTTGGCGCAGATGCCGCGCGGCTTGATCAGTTGATGGCAAATCACAGAGCAACTTTGGTTGGCGGCACGTCCTTGTTTCGTCTCTATGACGTTAGCGATGCGGCGGCATGGCAAGATAAGCTTGCCCAAGCCCATATCTGGAGCCGGATTTTCCCCTATTCCAAACGCTGGCTCCGATTGGGTCTGCCAGCGCCTGATCAATGGGCGCGGCTCAGCACGGCGCTTTCGGCACAGACATGACAACTGCTGCGATCCTCATCTGCGCGTTGCTTTTGGACGCGCTTCTTGGCGAACCACGCTGGCTTTGGTCACGCATCCCACATCCTGCAGTTCTGATGGGGAACCTGATTGGCTGGGCGGATGAACGCTTCAACACGGGTACAAATCGCAAAGTCAAAGGCGCGCTCACAATGTTCGCCTTGGGTGTCGGCTCACTGCTACTTGGCGCCGCTTTAGCGCAGCTCGGCTGGATTGTTGAGCTGATTACGGCGGCTATCCTAATCGCTCAAAAATCACTTGTCGAACACGTCGCTGCGGTCGCAACAGGTCTACGACACTCGACCCAAAAAGGGCGCGACGCAGTCGCGATGATTGTCGGGCGCGACACTGCTGAAATGGACGATCCCGCCATTGCGCGCAGCGCTATTGAAAGCGCAGCGGAGAACCTCTCGGACGGCATCATCGCACCAGCCTTTTGGTTTTTGATCGGCGGCCTACCATTGCTGTTGCTCTATAAAATCACCAACACGGCCGACCGCATGATCGGGTATCGCACGCCCAAACATGAGGACTTCGGCTGGGCCGCAGCGCGCTTTGACGATCTAATAAACCTGATCCCTGCGCGTCTCACTGCTCTCTTGATCGCTCTGCCCTATGGACTGTTATCACAAACGCCCACGATCAGAACTGAGGCCCACAAACATCGCTCACCTAATGCAGGCTGGCCCGAAGCGACAATGTCGCGCGCGCTTGGCATCGCTTTGTCAGGCCCGCGAAGCTATGATGGTGCGCTACGTGACTTTCCATTTGTGAACCCGCAAGGACGTCGCTCTCTCGGTGCGCAGGACATTGAGGCAGCCTGCCGTGCGCTCTGGGTCACATGGGGGGTTTTTACCGCTTTGGTGTTTGCGCTCTGGCTGTTCAATTTCTAAGCTGCATAAAACCCATTTAAAGGATTTAATGCTATGCTCTCTCGTCTGTCCGCCCTCGCCGTTATTACGGCATTTGGCGCGTCGCCTGCGCTTGCCCAATCCTGTGGCGGCTCCTTCAGCAGCTTCGTCGATGGCCTGAAAAATGAAGCGGTGCAGCGAGGTCATGAGCCAGAGACGGTCGACCGTTTCTTCGCCAATGCGCGCAAAGATGCAGCGGTTCTGAAAGCGGACCGTGCGCAGGGCGTGTTTCAGCTTCCCTTCGTTGATTTTTCACGTCGCTTAATCAGCCAAAACCGCATAAACAAGGGCCGCGCGATGGGGCAAAAATACGCATCCATCTTTGCGAAGATCGAGAATAAATACGGCGTATCGCGCGGTGTTCTTCTGGCGTTTTGGGCATTCGAAACGGACTACGGCACGTTTCAGGGTGATTTCAATACGGCAAACGCCTTGATGACTTTGGCGCATGATTGCCGTCGCCCTGAGCTATTCCTCCCTCAGATTTTCGCCGCGCTTGAGCTGTTTGGGAAAGGTAATTTTGATCCCACGCGCACCACGGGGGCATGGGCGGGCGAAATCGGCATGGTGCAAATGCTGCCTGCTGATATCTTGGAAAATGGCATCGACGGCGATGGCGACGGGCACGTCTCACTTAAGACATCCGCGCCGGATGCGCTGCTTTCGGGTGGCAAAATGCTCAGCGCTTTGGGCTGGCGTAAGGGAGAGCCTTGGTTACAAGAGGTAACCATGCCCAAAAATTTCGATTGGTCAAAGACGGGTCTGAATCATTCTGCGAGCGCACATGATTGGCAAAACATGGGCGTGCAAGCACGCGGCGGGCAATTGGTTGACGGCCTACCCAGCTCGATTATTCTGCCACAAGGGCGCAAAGGTCCCGCTTTTCTCGCCTATCCAAATTTCCGCGTCTATTTTGAGTGGAACCAAAGCTTCACTTACGTTCTGACTGC
>OBMK010001472.1_pt1 | contig 19814 bp, 19 predicted proteins | sample 1539081 | NCBI WGS metagenome assembly OBMK01 (sample SAMEA3355528, study PRJEB22509) | marine metagenome | biome: marine; feature: river plume; material: water | place: USA | collected 2010-08-07 | depth 0.5 m | reverse complement strand
ATGTCTTATGCTTAAGAAGTGCTAAGTTTTGTGTATATGTTTTTGTATATAATTATATGTAATATGATAATGGCAGCTTCTAACTAAATTGCCTTACCTATTAAATTACGTCTTAATTTTTCCCAATATTGTTGAACTTTTCTACTATCATGTCAAGCACTTCTTTTTGCTTGATCAATTCTGCTTGAATTTCATCTTGATCATTTAGGTTTTTTTCGATGTTTTCTTCAGCTTTTCTAATTTTATTTTCTGCCTTCTCGATATCCTTATGGTAGCCAGCATTTTTCTTAATTAGCTTGTTCATACGATCATCGAATTTTTTAAGTATTTTTTCTTGCTCTTTGACTTCTTTATTGATTATTTCCTTGCGAGCTATTAAATAGTAATCTTGAGTAAATATCTTTAGTCCTTTGCTATTATCTACAAATTCACCACCTGATACTGCCCATACATAAATAGTTGCTTGGTTTCGGCCTTCTTCAAATATAGCATATACATCTACGGAGTTAGATGATGATATTACAGGAATACGTACATCTTTGGTGTAGTACTCTTTTGCTTTTTTATTATGCTTTGTTTTGCCGAAATTTTTCATGTAGTCTGTCCAAATGTCTTTGAGATTCTCTTTTTCTCCTCCTTCTACTTCAATATAAAACCCTTTCTGTTTTCCTAAACTCATCGTCTTTTCAATTGCTTTTACATTTTGTCCTGACATGATCGTAGCAAAGGCGACCATTAGAGTCATTATTGTAAGTATTTTTTTCATTAGTATTAGTTTATGTTATTGACGTACATTTTTTGTCTAAATGTTCTATAAGGTAAGATAACCTTAAATCTCAATTATGTGATTGTTCATTACAACATAAATACGCTAGTTAAACGATAATATGTTTAAAAAGTAATGATTCAGATCCTTAAGCAATATTTAATAAACGGCTATATAAACGAGATCATCACAAATGAGACCAAGTTTGGGATCTATTAAATATTTTGACAAAACTGGCTTAATAATATGAAGAAATTTAATTTTCATCTAGTTTAGTTGAAATGACGGTTATTTTGAAAATATTGGCAATAGGTTAAATCGTAATGGTTTGACCATGTAAAAAGTTAATTTTTTTTCGTCTTCAACTATTGAATAATCTTCAATTAATATTGTAATAGTTTCAGGAATCATCTTAAAGATTTTGATTAAACAAACTTAAAAACATGAAGCAATTCAATTTTCACTTGTCAACAACCTTTTATATATTCGCCAGTCTTTAATATGTAAGAGATATGGAACAATGGCAAATAGATTTTGAGTGGTTGCGAATCCAACATTTGGTTAAAGATGCAATGGGTCGTACTACAGTGCCTGATTTTCAGACAGTACTCTTTTTAGTTGGTGTACAAGAGCTTGGAAGGTTAACTGAGGAAAAATTTACTAAAGAGGAAAAAGCAGACCTTATGCATGTAGCGGTATGTACATTACTTGAGCCAGAGGGATACTATACTTTTGCAGGAAGAGATCAGGATGGATGGCCACACTGGAACGTAGATAAACCATTCGATACCAAAGGGCCGGAGGCTCAGGAGTCCATCTTGAAAGTTAGACTCATTGATTATTTTGGGAAAAGTGATGGGGAAGAAAAAAATTGACATTTACAATAATTGAAAAATCAAGTTATACAAAGACGAATTATGAAAGTAATAAATACATTAAGAGGGCTAATACTTGCTTTTGCTGCAATTATGATCATTGGATGTCAGTCTGGCGGTCCAACTTATGTAATGATTGAGACGGACTATGGTAATATGAAAGTAGAGCTATATGATAGTACACCTCTTCATAAAGAGAATTTTATCAAGCTTACTAAAGAAGCTTTCTATGACGATCTTCTTTTTCATAGAGTGATTAAAGGATTTATGGTTCAAGGTGGAGATCCTAATAGTAAAGGGGCACAAAAAGGGACTTCTTTAGGTAGTGGAGGTCCTGGATACAAGATTGATGCGGAGATCGGAGCACCGCACTTCAAAGGGACATTAGCGGCGGCTAGACAAGGAGGTCCGGGTAACCCAGCGAAACAATCTTCAGGATCACAGTTTTATCTAGTACAAGGAAAGACATACACTCCAGACCAATTAAAGGGTACGGCTCTTTCGAAAAAGATCACATATAATGATGATCAAATTAAGAAATATGGAACGCTAGGTGGTACTCCACAACTAGATATGGATTATACTGTATTTGGAGAGGTAGTAGAGGGCCTAGATGTGATTGATAAGATTGCTGCTGTACAGACTGCGCCAGGTGATCGTCCTGTCGAAGACGTGAAAATGAAAGTAAGAATTCTGAAATAATAGTTTCAGTAAACATAACAAGTTAAAAATAGGCACGATGATAAGAATAGTTGGGATAATATTCTCAGTGATTATGTTGATTGGATGTTCTAGTCCCAAGGCTGGATTTAATTATATGCAGAAGGATGCAGTGGCACCTGCCAACGTACAGTTCGAAAATACATCATCTAAGGCTGAGACTTATAAGTGGGATTTTGGTGATGGTAAGATGAGTACAGAAGTTACTCCAGATCATAGGTATGTGCTTTCAGGTAAGTATACTGTGAAGCTTGTAGCAATGAAAGGAGGAAAAGAGAGTGTCGTTGAGCAAGAGATTATATTTGAAGCGCCAGAGGCATGTCTACTAGAGATGGAGACGACTATGGGAACCATGACTATACAACTACATGATGTTACACCTAAACATAGAGATAATTTCATCACATTAGCTGAGGAAGGTTACTACGATGGGTTACTTTTTCATAGAGTGATCTATGGCTTCATGGCACAGGGTGGAGACCCTAATAGTAAGAACGCTAAGCCTAAAGCTGGACTAGGAAGTGGTGGTCCAGGGTATCAAGTAGATGCAGAGTTTAATGCTAAATATGTGCATACTAAAGGTGCTTTAGCTGCAGCGCGCACTGGAGGTTCAGGTAATCCTAAAAAAAGATCATCAGGATCACAATTTTATATCGTACATGGTAAGAAAGTTTCGGAAGGTCAACTTAATCAGTTAGAAGTACAGAAAGGTATCAAGTATACTGAAGAACAGCGTGCTGCATATACCGAGCAAGGAGGAACGCCTTTTCTCGATATGGAATATACAGTTTACGGTATGGTAGTGAAAGGTTTAGATGTGGTAGATGCAATAGCGGAAGTAAAAACTGGAAAATCTGATAGACCTTCAGAAGATGTGAAAATAAAAAGTGTTAGAGTGATAAAGTAAGTATATGGCGGCGAGAATGCTTGGTATAGATATAGGAGGAACGGGAATCAAAGGTGCTATAGTAGACACTGATAAGGGTATACTTCTCTCTGACAGAATCAAATACCCAACGCCAAAGAATGTTACTCCCATAAATGCGATTAATATAGCAATGAAGATCGTCAAGGATTTGGAGTGGGAAGGTAAGCCAATAGGATTAGGATGTCCAGCAGTGGTGAGAGAGGGAGTAACTATGTCTGCTACCAATATAGATAAGAGTTGGATTGGATTTCCAGTGGAAAGATCATTTTCAGAAATAGCTGAAGCAGATGTATCATTACTCAACGATGCGGACGCCGCGGGACTAGCCGAGTTATCATTTGGTGAGGTTAAAGGTGTATTTGGTGTATGCATACTCATTACACTCGGTACAGGTATAGGATCTGCGACATTTGTTGATGGAGTCTTGGTCCCTAATACTGAGTTAGGAATGTTAAAGATGAGAGACGGTATCGCTGAAGATTATGCAACTAACAGAGTGCGAGAAGAGTTGGATTTGAGTTGGAAAGTATGGGGCGGATATCTCAATGATTATCTTAAACATTTAGAAGTATTATTCTCTCCTAATAAGATAATAATCAGTGGAGGTGTGTGTAAGAAGTTTGTCAAGTATGAACAATATCTCAGTACTAAGTTAGAAGTAGTACCTGCTAAATTGTTAAATAATGCCGGGATTATTGGTGCTGCAATGGGAATGCAGAGGAGACTTGATAAATTCATTTAGGGCATCTTCCATCATTATTAAGGTAGATACAGATACCAATACCAAGTATCATTATGTAAATTGGATTTAAGTATCGCATATTTATAGTACTTATCTTTTTATATTGTTTCCAATGCTGGACAATTATAAGAATGGAGATCAAGGAGAAATTATCAGAAATATTCTATGATTCTAGAAGCTGGATAATTTCAGTTGAGAGGTAAGCATAATCCTGTCCAAAAATACAAGACAGCATTATGTATTATTGGTGATAATATTTAGATTTGGAGCTATTATTAAGAAAATTTTAAAAAGAAAGAATACTATGAAACATATTATAACATGTATTTGCCTAATGTTTGTCACTGGTCTGATGGCTCAGACTACTCCTATGAGTTCAAGCGAAGCTCGTAAGGTCAATATGTCTAGAACTAACGGTAAAGTTACTTTGAGTAGCAGTAACGAAGTGATGACAGATAGCAAAGGAACTTTAATTGGTAAAAGTGATATAGGAGTAAGAGTAAGTGCTGTAGATGGTGGTCTCGTGATCTTAGGTTTTTCTGAGAATTCTACAGCTAGAGCGTCTAAGCTCAAAGCTGGAGATGTTATCACTGCGGTAAATAGTCAACTTGTTACAACTCTCGAAGAGTTGAATACTGCCATAGCAACTTATGAGCCAGGTGATGTTGTCACTATCAAATACAAAAGTGGAGATAGAAATTTGACGAAAGATGTACGACTCAACAGAAAGTAAAATATGGCTCTATTTTAGAGCTTGACTGATCAGATAAAAAAGGGAAACTGGAGACGGATTCCCTTTTTTTAGTGCTAATAAATCGGTTTATAAAAAGAGTAAAACAGATTTTAAATCATATAATTGCAGCTATATGTCTAATCATATCGACAGCTACGATTGCGCAAACGAAGATCATTAAAAAATTACTATTACCAATATATAAAAGTAGATGGGGAGGAGTTGGGCAGATCGATAAATTATTCAATTGCTTTCGGAAGTATTAAGAATACTCTAGTTTTGTGATAAAGCGAAAGCATAGGTGGAAATTAAATTATTACATAGAAATGAGATAGATGCTAACAAGTGGGATACTAGAGTAGCTCTAAGCAGTAATGGTTTGCCATATACCTTGAGCAGCTATCTAGATCTTGTTACTGATAGCAATTGGAGTGCCTTAGTGAGAGGAGATTATGTATCGATATTTCCCTTGCCTTTTGAAATGAAGATGGGTTTAAAGATGTATTTACAGCCACCCTTTACTCAACAACTTGGATTGATTTCTGAAGATAATAGTATAGAGTTGCTATCAGAATTTTTAGATGCTATTCCTAGAGATTTTGCAACGTTATTTCTAAAAGGGAATGAATGTAACAAGATAAGTAATCTTAATGAAGTAGTAGTAAGACAAAGATCAAATTACGTGTTAGATCTTAATCGAGACTATGAGTTTATTTCTTCAAATTTTTCTAAATCTCTCCGAAAGAGGATAAGAAAGAGTAAAGATTATTATGAGGTTATAGAATCAACTGATGTTGATATGTTAGTAGATTATTATCAAAATGAATTGCAGTCAATAGTTGGATTGAATGAGGATCAGTTTTTTAAAGCTAGAAAACTTTTTGATTATTTATTGAGTTCTGGATTTGGCCGTATTTATACTGCTAGTAGCGAGAATGAGATTGATGGAGTATTGTTAGTTCTGCAATATCAAAATCGAATGATCAATTTGTTTGGGGCCTCTAATAGTTCCGGTAAGCAGCATTTTGCTATGCATCTAATTTTGGATCATCTTATTGAGCAAAATGCGAATAGAAATATCATTTTTGATTTTGAAGGATCAGATATTAAAGGGGTCAAAGAATTTTATAAGAGTTTTGGTCCTGAGAGAAAAGTTTACCCGGAATTATATATTGATAATTCGCCTTTGTGGTTAACATTGGTTCAAAAAGTCAAACAATTTATTTCTTTTTAAAAATAGCACCTATTTTTATTATAAGAAGCTTCGAGAAACAATAAAACTTATGTTTTTGATCTTAATTCTTTGACGACAAAGATTAAGAGGATAATAGATAATGGAATAGTAATGATCACAAATGGTAAACCCGCTTCTAGTGGATCATTAGTAATTTGTGCAAATACGGTTGTAGCTACTTGAACTAATACAGTTGCTATCAAAAGTATGAATATACTTTTTGATAATTCTTTTTGAGTTTTCCAGATTAAAAAAAGAGGAATCAGCGACAGCCAAATAATATTATTTATTAGAAGTGGAAAGAGTTCTTCTGTCCAGTTAATTCCTGTTTTAGAATATTCTGTGAGCCAAAGTATATGATCTACATTGGTAAATATCAATAGACCTAGCATGCTGATTATGCAAAGGAGTAGTATGTCTCTTTTCATGATTTATTTTACGGATAGTTTGTGAATTAATTTTTCGATCATTTGTATTCCTTTGGTCATCTGATCTATTTCGATAAATTCATTTGCTCGATGGGCTTGAGCGATAGACCCAGGTCCACATATGATAGATTGGAATCCGCCTTCTGCAAACTGTCCTGCCTCTGCTGCGTAGGATACAGTACCCCAGCTATCATTCTCTACAAGGCTTAGAGTGAATGCTACTATATTGTCATGTTCGTCAGTATCCAATGGTGGTACTGGTGGATGATGTTGTTTTGTTATGATTTTGAAGTCAGGATATATCTTTCTTAATGTTGTTTCTCTAAATCGACAGTAAGTATCAAATTCGGCTATGATATCCACTGCTTGATCCATAGGGATTGTCCTTACATCCCAAAAGAAAGATGCTTGATCTGCAATGATATTAGGTGCGATACCACCTTGTATTTGTCCGATATGTAGGGAAGAGTGAGGAGGCTGAAATCTAGTATCTATCCGACCAGCATCCACGAGTTGCTTCATTTTATCTTCTAGCCATAGAACTAGTCTAGCTGACTCATGTATAGCGCTTACTTCTTGCAGAATGCGACTACTATGACCTGCTGATCCATTGACATGAGTCTCGAGTACACAGATTCCTTTCTGTCCTATCATTGGTTGTAGCATTGTGGGCTCTCCGATAATCGCGTACTTTGGTTTTTCGTAATAATGTGCATTGATAGCACGCACCAAATCTGGTCCAGCAAGGCATCCTATTTCTTCATCATAAGAGAAAGCAAAGTATATTGGAGTTTCTAGATTGGCAGCGACCATCTTAGGTAATACGGCTAGGCAACAAGCTACAAATCCTTTCATATCACAAGATCCACGCGCATATAATTTTCCATCTTCGCCATCTGTCAATACAAATGGGTCAGTAGACCATTCTTGTCCTGCCACTGGGACTACGTCTGTATGGCCTGATAAGACTACACCGCCATCAATTGCCGGTCCTATCCTGCAATGGAGTGAAGCTTTATTTCCTTCGTCATTGGGGACTAAGGATGTTTTAATACCATATGATTCTATATAATTTTGTATCCAAGTGATAATCGACAAATTGGATTCTCCACCTAACACAGGAAAGGATACAAGTTTTCGTAATATTTCGACCTCATTCATTTAATAAAGATAAGAAAGAGTACATGACAAAATGGAATTACAATAGCACTATACCGTTTGGAGATTGGATTATTACTTGAATAGTGTTTGGACTTACTATTATCTTTTAATTTTTCTGTCGCAGACACTCTTTTATAACCCTTAATTCGTCGTATGTTTGCAAGCTTATTTTAAAAATATACATGGCAGATATATCAGACACAGTTCAGGACAAAAGGAGTGATAAGGAGCTCTATAGTTACCAAAAAGGTGCTATTGACAGGATATTTCTGGCTTTTGAAGAGGCTCCGGATGATTATCACCTACTGTATCAATTGCCTACCGGTGGTGGTAAAACGGTGATATTTTCAGAGATAGTACGCCAGTACCTTAAGACGCATAAGAAAAAAGTGCTGGTCATGACGCACCGTGTAGAACTTTGTAAGCAAACTTCCAATATGCTTACGGAGTTTGGGGTTAAAAATAAAGTGGTCAATAGTACCGCTAATCTAGATGATCAGAATGATTATATGTGTTTCGTAGCGATGGTGGAAACACTAAATAATCGCTTACTAGATGATGTACTTGATGTTAGTGGAGTAGGTCTTGTAATTATCGATGAGGCTCATTACAATTCATTTACTAAGATATTTAAATTTTTCTCAAAGTCATTTCTTTTAGGAGTCACTGCTACGCCGCTTAGTTCTAATACTAAGTTACCAATGAATGAGAACTATAATGAGCTCATTGCAGGAGAGACTATACAGGCATTAATTGAAAATGAATTTTTAGCCAAAGCAAATATGTATGCCTACAACGTAGGACTGACTTCGCTTACTATAGGTGCTAATGGTGATTATACAGTAAAATCTTCTGAAGACTTATATACTTCGACGGGTATGCTTACTAAGCTAATGCAAGCATACGATCAGCGAAGTAAAGGTAAAAAGACGCTTATATTTAATAATGGTATTAATACATCATTATACGTGTATGAATCTTTTAAACAAGCAGGGTTGCCAATTATGCATTTGGATAATACGGCAAGCAAAAAACAGCGTGCATATATATTAGATTGGTTTAAGCATACTCCAGGAGCGATTTTGTCTTCAGTAAGTATATTGACAACTGGTTTTGATGAGCCTACAGTAGAATCTATTATTTTAAATAGAGCAACGAAGTCATTGACATTGTATTATCAGATGATTGGTCGTGGCTCTCGTATTTTAAAAGATAAAAGTGAATTTGATGTTATCGATTTGGGAAATAATTTTCTCCGATTTGGACCTTGGGGCGCAGATTTAGATTGGCAAAAGATATTTAGAAATCCAGATACATTTCTTGACAATCTTCTTGAAGACGAAGAAATAGAAAGTTTCTTTAAGTATGAAATGCCTGAGAAGCTAAGAGCAAAGTTTAGCAAGTCAAAAGATGTCTATTTTGATGTAAAAGCAGCATATGTAGATGTTTTGAGATCGGATGCGCAATCAAAAGAAGTTTTGGCTAGATCTATGGATCAACACACACATATAATTATCGAAAATAGTGAAGATGTTTATGATGCTTTAGAACTTGTAGATTTACTTAATGAGGATATTAATTTTCGACTTAAACAATATACAAAATGTATAAGTAAGAGTACTTACAGCTTTTTGTCTTGGTTGAAAACTGATTATCGAACGAGATTGAAATCTCATTTACGTAAAAATTTTAATACTTTATTTGAAGATGTTCATGGTCATCCGCCAGTAGAGGAAGAGTAGGGTATTCATGGCTGGCTAATTTTTGAAAGATAGGAAAATATGTATTAATAGATTTTTGATCTATTATTTAATTATTGTAATATCATTGGCGTAATTAATTTTGTAGCCATTTTTACACACACCTTCTATCATATAAACATATACACCTGGTATACAATCATTGCCTTGAAACTTGCCATTCCAAAACGGATCTCTTTCTTTTGTTTCATAAATTCTATTTCCCCATCTATCAAAAATCATAAGCTTTTCGAAAGTTACAACTTCAGAAAATGGTTGAAATATGTCATTAATACCATCATCGTTAGGAGAAAATATATTCGGTATATAAGTCTTACAATTTTTAGTTCTACAAATTTCTTCAGACTCTAGTTCTATATGTAATGTATATTCATAATTACATTCGTTTTCTATTTCTACTAAAAATGTATAAGTGCCAGGGTTGAAAAATATTCCCAAATTATGCGTTATAGAATCTCCTTCGCATATTTTATACGACTCGTACACTTTCTCAGTTTCTAGTAGTATAAGGTTAGTATTTATTAAGCTGTCACATCCATATGACGTTGATAAAGTATCTACATAGATCCCTGGAAAAATATATAAACTCTCTCCTATATATAGTGTATCACCGTTACACAAATAAACCTCTTGATTAATCTCAGGATTATCGTAAAATTTTAAACTTGTATAGACTATACTGTCACATCCATATAATGTGGATAGAGTATCTACATAGATTCCTGGATTGCTATATATACTACCTCCTATTTGAACTGCGTCTCCAATACACAAATAAACCTCTTGATTAATCTCAGGATTATCGTAAAATTTTAAATCGGTATAAACTATACTATCACATCCATATGATGTTGATAAAGTATCTACATAGATTCCTGGATTGCTATATATACTACCTCCTACTTGAACTGCATCTCCATTACACAAATAAATTTCCTGATTAATCTCAGGGTTATCGTAGAATTTTAAATCGGTATATACGATACTGTCACATCCACTAATACTTTGTAAAATATCAATATAATTTCCAGCTAGCGTGTAATTGTTGCTTCCCACTAACAATGAGTCATCATTACACAAATAAATTTCTTGTGTTAATTCAACTAGATCCAAAACTTGTACATCCAATTTAACTATACTATCACATCCAGCAACGCTTTCCAAAGTATCAATATAAATACCTGTGTTAAAATAAAAATTATCTCCTACTGTTATCGAATCGCCAAAACATAATAATTCCGAATATTCAATATTTGGTAAATTCACTAATTCAACTTCTCCAAAACAATTAGCAGTTTGTCCACTATTGTCCATTACTTCAAAAGTATATGTTCCTTCATTTAGGTTATCGAATAAACTAATATTTTGAAATTGTCCACCATTAATCGAGAAACTATACTGAGGAATTCCACCCAAAGGAATTACATTGATAGAGCCATTAATTATATCAACACAATCAAAGGGCATAGATGAAGTCTCGCAGGATAGACATTCAATAATAGATGGATCAATTACGAAATATAGTGTACTATCAAATCCAGTAATAGGATTTGAAATTATCAATTCGTAGGCCCCTTCAGAAAGCATATCAAACACATTTGATTCTTGAAATAATTGTCCAGGAAAAAGTTCAAAGAGATAATTATTTGTACCATTTATAATATCAATAATCATGTATCCATCATTATTTCCAATACAACTGGGGCTAACTGTTTCTATTTCAATTTCTAAACAAGAGCCATTTAACTGACTTGGGTTTATACTTGTCCCAATACCCTGACCTTGAGGAGCCAAAATCATTGGCACTCCACATTCATCTACAATATCATTTATAGTATTGTTATCTAGTAAATCATTATATGTTAAGTCTTCATTGCCCTCAATTGCATCTGGACAAAAATCATTATCTGAATCTAAATCGAGGTAATCTGGTATTCCATCTTCGTCAGTATCATTATTACAAACCAAACCAAATATTTGTCCATTAATATAAGTGGGTCCGAATATCTCTTGGTTAATAGTAATTGTATTAGATGTGATGGTATTCCATGTTACGTTATTTAACTGGGGATCTCCGGGTCGGATTATTAACTCTTCAAGTGTAGAATCTGTAAACCTTTTACCCAAGATAAGAATTTGACCATCAATACTAATTTTCAATCTAAAAATAGGATCTCCAAATTCTCCATTAATTTGCCAAATATTAGAATTACCACTTTGACCATGCATAGTTCCGTCAGAGCCAAATATCATATCAGAATGACTTGGTGTAGAAGCATTTGCTTGGAATTGGAATTGATCAATAACTAGATCAACATCGTTAACACTTATTGCAAAGCTATTATCTAAAGCATATAAATCGATAAAAACTCCAGTAGTAGCTGGAGAAAAAACAAATGTAGTTGACAGACCATTAGAAGATTGAAAAGATTCTTCAATAAGTTCTTGACATTCGTACAAGTCCAAAATTCCATCATTATCTGCGTCAGAATCTAATCCATTTATTATACCATCTTGGTCACAATCACCGGATGGAGAAGGATCAGTACATTGCGCATGCAATTCGCTAAAAGCTAAACTAGATAATACAAATAAAGAAATATAAAATTTTATCAGCATTAGATAAATAGATTTCAAAAATTATTTTTTGGTCTGCTGAAATTACGTTTTGAAGAAAAGCAAAACAAAAATATTGATCTCCGAAAATACAAATTATAACTTTAGAAATAAAAGATAACCTAAGATGTATAATCTTGGGGAATTGTATTGTGCATTGAACAAACCAATATCTCAAGTAGGGATATTTTAGAAAGTTTACTGTTTGTTTAGTATAAGTTAGGCGGTTTTAGTTTTGGTGGAGGTCACTTTCCAATATAAAAAGTAATAGATGTTGATAATCAGTTGATTATGAATATAGGGTACAAATAGGGTCCATTTTCAGTCATTCTTAGTTCCAAAGTCTAATATGATAGTATGGCTATGATTTCAAGTAGATGTTATATAAGTTAAGTTTTAGGCTTACGAAAGCATTTTGACATGGATTTTATATAAATAAAGAAATTTGACTGGGTTGTATTTTATACAATATTGTCAAGATCAACTCATTGTATTCTTCACTAAATATTTAACTAAAAATATTTCAATATACTATTGCAGATTTAAGTTATTTGATTCACATTTACAATAATATTACAATCATAGACATAGTGGAATGCATTTCCACAGCCCAAAATGAAAAAGAAAATAGAAGTTGTACTTCCTGGTACTTTCAGTGGGGAGAATCATTGGTACCCAAAAGCTATTAATGCAACCATCCATCCGATGGTAAACTTCTTTCTCAATCTTTCTAAAGATCGTATTATCAATCGTTATTGTCACTTGCACCCCATGGTGTCAAGGGAAAAACTGACCGAAGTATTGGAATATCAATGCAAGTATTTCCTGTGGGGAGGTGCCGATCTGATCAATGCTACTTCTGCGGAAGGTAATAGACAGATGGTGGTTTTAGAGAACAATTCTTGTCCTTCTGGACAGAAATCTATGCCACTTCTTGATGACAATAAAGAGGACGGATCTTATAGATTATTGATAGAAAGAACTTTTAAACCCATGCTAAAACCCAAGAAAGGAGTGGTCAGTATAAAGGGTAAACTTGGTCTCATCTATGATAAGAATATGATGGAAACTTCTGGATATGCAGCTATAATAGCTGATGTATTCGATGAAGAAGTAATCTATATTCCTTATTTCAATGGAGAATCAAATGATCATGTCAAAGTAGAAAAAGATATTCTTCATGTCTTCCATGATAACGAATGGATTCCTCTCCGAGCTGTATTTAGATATGTGACTCAGAAGCCTTGGAACAGAATTCCACTCCACTGCAAAACTAAAGTGCTCAACCCTATAATTGCATGCCTAGCTGGGGGAAGAAATAAAATGGTAGCTGCTAAGGCATACGATATCTATAATACCGAACTGGAATCATTTGGGCTAAAGATCAACACCCCTGAAACGATCTGGGATGTGAGTAAGGCCGAGATCCCATTGTGGGTGCAGAAGATGGGTGGACAAGCTGTGATCAAAATACCATATAGCAATGCTGGCCAAGGAGTGTATACCATCATAAATCAAGAAGAGCTTGATGCATTTATGGAATTGGATATTGAGTATGAAAGATTTATCGTACAAAGTCTGATTGGTAACTATAATTGGAGTTCCGTAAGTAGCAATGGCAAGTATTATCATGTAGGTACTATACCTACTACCAAAGGTGAGACCTTTGTCACTGACCTAAGGCTAATGGTCAGTAGTACAGATAAAGGGATAAAACCACTTTGCTTTTATAGTAGAAGAGCGGCGAAGCCACTAGCTGATCATATTGTGAATGGCCTAGACAGTTGGAGTATGTTGGGAACGAATCTTTCTGTAAAGGAGGGAGTAAATGAATGGTCGTCGGATACCAATAGACTCATGTTAATGGATCGTCGAGATTTCAATAAGCTAGGATTAGGTCTTGATGATTTGGTCGAAGCTTATATCCAGACTGTTTTGTCTACCATTGCGATAGATAAGATGTGTAAAAACCTATATAACAGTAAAGGGAAGTTTAGAATGAAATTGTTCAAATCATTAAACAACGATATGACACTTCTTAATGAGATAATGCCATGACGAGGGAGTATCGGATCTTAGTTCTGACCGATCATATCGGTCACTCGGATCAAAATTCGATATATGCGATTCTTTCCCAAATGTTAATTCACCCTAGGTGTCATTCTATTGATATTGCTAGTCGTGGGTTATCAAAAAACACCCATTTCTTTGATGGGATGCAGAGAAATACTTTGATAGGAAATGGAGTAACTTCTGATTTCCATTACACTAAAAATGGCGACTGCTATTTATCTAATCTTAGAAAGTTAAAGCCTCATAATTACGATGTTGTCTTAATGAGATTACCTAGGCCTATTTCGGATGATTTTTTGAGATGGGTAGAAGAGGTATTTACCCATGCTATTATGATTAATAAACCAAGTGGAATTATAGTGACCAGTAACAAGAGTTACTTGGTCAACCTACCTGATCTATGTCCACACATAAGACTTTGCAAATCTGTAGCAGATATAGAAGAAGAGATAGCAAAGTATCCTATTGTGCTCAAACCACTTAAAGAATATGGAGGCCATGGATTACTTAGAATAGATGGTAATACGATTGATGATGGAAATAAAGAATACGACACTAGTCATTACCTAGAAGCTTTGAGAGAGGACATAGAAAAAGAAGGCATTCTCTCTATGAAGTATCTCAAAAATGTAAGCGAAGGCGATAAACGCATATTGGTGGTCGGTGGTAAGATATTGGCCGCTTCATTGCGTATACCGGCAAAAGGATCTTGGCTATGTAATGTAGCACAAGGAGGAACTTCTGTATATGCAGAGGTTACGCTCCAAGAAAGAGAAATCATCAATACTATAACCCCTAAGCTCGCACAATATGGAATATTCATATATGGTTTAGATACTTTGGTAGCTGATAACGGAGACAGGATTCTTTCAGAAATCAATACGATGAGCATTGGTGGATTTCCCCAGGCGGAAGCACAGACAGGAAGACCAATTATTAAATCCTTAATAGATAAAATATTTGAATATGCAGATGAACGGACAAACTGATATCCAACAGATAGAAGAGATAGATATTAGCAAGACTCCTAAAGGAGAGGTAGGATACTATTGGTTGAAGTTGATATCTGATGGTTTTGGGTCTCCTATCAATGTACCTGTGATGGTGGCTAGAGGTATCGGTGATGGTCCAGTACTAGGAGTTACTGCGGCAGTGCATGGCAATGAGCTTAATGGAGTATCGGTGATCCAAAGACTTTTCAATGAAATAGATACGAAGGAATTACGAGGTACGATAGTGGGGATACCAGTGGCGAATATTCCTGCATTCATTAGAAAAAAACGAAGGTTTAATGATGGTGTTGACCTCAATCATATTATGCCAGGGAAAGAGGATGGCAATGTCAGTCAAGTTTATGCGTATCGGTTTGTAGAAAGAGTGATCAAACACTTTGACTTTCTACTAGACTTACATACTGCGAGTACAGGAAGAATCAATAGCTATTATATAAGAGCTGATATGGATCAACCGATAGTCAAAAAAATGGCGCTCTTACAAAATGCTGATATCATAGTACACAATCCTCCATCTGATGGCACGCTAAGAGGCGCTGCAGATGATTTGAATATTCCAGCAATTACACTCGAAGTAGGTAACCCAAATATCTACCAAAGACGATTGATCCGAAGTGGAGTCGAAGGTGTACATAATGTACTCTGTCATCTTGATATGGTAGATGACGTGCCTGTAGAGATAGATAAGGATACTGTACTCTGTGGGTCCAGTAAGTGGGTGTATACAGATACAGGCGGATTGTTAACTGTCAATGTAGAATTAAGACAAATACTTAAAAAAGGTGAGAAGATTGCTGAGTTGAGAAATGTATTTGGTACAAAAATTAAAGAATATTATGCTCCAGAAGATGGCATAGTAATAGGAAAAAGTATTAGTCCTGTAAATCAAACTGGAGGTCGAATTCTTCATTTAGGAATCTTAAAAAAATAGCCCAATGTCAAAACCAAAAGTAATCAAAGACTATGATAAGCTTACTGAAGATGTAGTAGAGCAAATCAAACTTGTATATCCGATGGGATTCACAAGTCACCTGGTATCATTTACCAATAGAGATGGTGAAAAACGAAAAGGATTGCCGTTCGAAACGGAAAAATACTATTACCTGATAAGGATGAGTGAAGCTAAAGCGAAAGCCATTATTGAAGATGATGATGACTATGACGATGATGGTAATCTAATGAAGAGTGCCAAGATTAAATATGAAGACAAACATGACGATGAAGATTTTCTCAATGAGTTGAATAGCAATAGCGACAATGATTTGGGAAGTGATGAGGACGAGAATTAACAAACTTTTGCTTATTAATTATTATTCAGATGAAAGCTAAAAAAGGAAACAAACGAGATCAACAGCTCAAAATGAAAGATCAAATGGAAGACAGTATTCCTCATAGTAAGAAGAGAAATGTTAAGGTGAAATACAAACATAAAAGTCATTGGCTTCAACAGGATGAGGATTATGAATTACCTAAATATAAAGACGAAGAGGAGTAAATGAAGAATACATATTTTGATCTGATCGATCAAAGTTATTACTTTCCACAGGAAGGTTTTAACCTTAAGGATGGCTATTTAACATTCCATGGAGTATCGTTGAAATACTTAATTGAAAAATATGGAACACCATTTAAACTTATGTATCTCCCAAGGATTGGAGAGCAAATTAAAAAAGCTAGGAATCTATTTAGAAGAGCCATCAAAAAACATAATTACAAAGGTGAGTACTATTATTCATATTGTACTAAATGTTGCCACTTTTCGCATGTTGTAAAAACTGCAGTTAGAGAGGGAATTCAGTTGGAGACTTCATCTTCTTTCGATATTGATTTGATCTATAAACTCTTAGCTGAGGATGAAATTGATAAAAAAATTATCATTATCCATAATGGATATAAGACTGAAGATTACTTGCAAAAGATAGCTAAACTCAATCAAGATGGATTCTATAATTCCATATTGATATTAGATTCTAAATCTGAATTGAAAAGGGTAAAAGGTTATGCTAAAGATCTTATAAAACCGCTCAAAATAGGTATTCGTATGGCTATCGACGAAGAACCTCAAACGGCATATTATACTTCTAGGCTTGGCATTCGTGCCAATGAGATTATCGATTTTTATAATGAAGAAATCAAAAATGATGATAGCATCAGTTTAAAAATGATGCATTTTTTTATTGATTCTGGAATCAAGGATAATATGTATTACTGGGGGGAATTTCAGAAAGCTATGAAGCTGTTTGTAGATCTTAAACAACTCTGCCCAGAAATGAAAGCTATTGACTTAGGAGGAGGATTTCCGATACGAAACAATCTTGGATTTGAATATGACTACGAATATATCATCAATGAACTTGTAGGTAATATCGCATCTGCATGCAGAGAAGCTGATATCGAAGAGCCAGATATATTTACTGAATTTGGGAAATATACGGTTGGTGAAAGTGGAGCTACTATATTTTCTGTGCTAGAGCAAAAGGAACAAAACGATGCGGAGATGTGGTATATGGTGGATAATAGTCTTATGAACACTATTCCTGATGCATGGTCAATCAATGAAAAATTTATCCTTCTGCCAATCAATAAATGGAATAATGAATATACCAAAGTAAATATAGGTGGTATAAGCTGTGATCATTCAGACTACTACAATAGTGAGGATATGAATCAACAATTAGTCTTGCCCAAATATCCGACAACTGACAAAGAGCCATTGTACGTTGGTTTTTTTCATACTGGAGCATACCAAGATTCTATCAGTGGTTATGGAGGCATCAAGCACTGTCTCATACCATCTCCGAAGATGATCATAATAGATCGTGATGAGACAGGAAACTATGTAGATAAAGTCTATCGTAATGAACAGACTGTAGACGAAATGCTAGATATTCTTGGGTATTAATTAATAATGTCGAACAAACTATAAATATGAGAACATTCGCAGGAATCGAGCATAAGTATGCAAAAAGAGAGTCTGCTGCCATCTACTTACAATCTATCCCTTATGATGGAACTAGCACATGGGGTAAAGGAGCGGATATGGGCTTTGAAGCATTTATGGATGCCGCAGAAAATATGGAGCTCTATGATATAGAAACTAATAGTGAAGTCTACCTAAAAGGTATTCATACACTTCCTGAAGCTCCACAGTTTGATTCTCCAGAAGATATGTATAAGTATACTTACGAGAATACAAAAGAGTTACTTAGAGATGGTAAATTTTTAACCTTTTTTGGAGGTGAACATAGTATAAGTATAGGACCGATCAAAGCTCACTATGAGCATTTTGATAATCTAACTGTTCTACAGATAGATGCTCATGCGGACCTCAGACCTAGTTATGCTGGAACTATATATAATCATGCATGTGCGGTATATGATGCGAGTAAAAATTGTAATCTAGTACAGGTAGGGATTCGCAGTATGGACATTTCTGAAAAAGAGCATATGGATTATAATAAAGTGTTCTTTGCTGATGAAATCCGCTACGGAGGAAGCTGGGCAGATCAAGCTATGGAAGTGATTACAGATAATGTATATATCACTTTTGACTTGGATGCTTTTGATCCGTCCATCATGCCTGCAACGGGTACTCCAGAGCCAGGAGGACTGCATTGGTATCTAGTCTCTAATTTTCTACAGCGAGTTTTCGAAGAGAGGAATGTTGTTGGGTTTGATATCGTAGAATTAGCTCCCATAGAAGGCCACAAAGCTTCTCAATTCTTGGCAGCTAAATTGTATTACAAAATGCTTTCTTACAAATTTGTGTAGGGGTATAAGCTCCATAATATTCAATAAATTGATCAAAGTAATCATGAAGAACCGAGCAATTGTTTTTATTCAAAGTGCATCAAGAATCTTAGTAGTCCTATATTTCTTACGATGTAAATCATACGAACTACTATGATGATAGTTCTGAAAATATTCATTCAAGGCGATCACCATGCAGTATGGAATGCTTGGAACAATCCTAAAGATATAACTCATTGGTATCAAGGTCATGTCGATTGGAAAACGACTGAAGCTACTAATCTCTTAAAGGTAGGTGAGATTTTTAGTTATGTCATGGTCGATAAAGATCAAAAGAGCACTTTTACATTAAAAGGGACATATACAACAATAGTCAAGTACAAGAAAATTGGATACTTGATGGAGGACAAAAGAATGGTAGAGACCACATTTAGTAAAGTAAATAATAGGGTTTTAATTATTCAAAGAGTCGAAATAGAATCAGGTAATAGTGCAGAGAGCCAAGCTACATGGTGGAGAAGTATTCTTATCAATTTTAAAAAGCATTTAGAGAGTAAAGTAATATGAACAGAGGACCAGTTTCTAATTTTATAGAGCATCATTATCGCCACTTTAATGCAGCTTCACTTGTGGATGCCGCCAAAGGTTATGAAGAACAACTTAACAGTGGACACAAAATGATGATCACTTTAGCTGGTGCTATGAGTACCGCTGAACTTGGTCTATCATTGGCTGAGATGATCAGACAGGATAAAGTCCATATCATCACATGTACTGGAGCTAATCTAGAAGAAGATGTATTCAACTTAGTGGCCCATGATCATTATAAAAGGATACCAAACTATAGAGATCTATCTCCTGAGCAAGAACAAGAACTCTTGGATAATCACTACAATAGAGTGACTGATACTTGTATACCTGAAATGGAAGCAATGAGAAGAATAGAAGATCACCTTTATAAAGTCTGGAAAGATGCGGACGATGAAGGAGAGCGATATTTTCCTTATGAATACTT
>OBMK010001458.1_pt1 | contig 19961 bp, 10 predicted proteins | sample 1539081 | NCBI WGS metagenome assembly OBMK01 (sample SAMEA3355528, study PRJEB22509) | marine metagenome | biome: marine; feature: river plume; material: water | place: USA | collected 2010-08-07 | depth 0.5 m | reverse complement strand
AGAATCAGCATGACAAACCAAGTCACGATTAAAGAGGTGGCAGCACGCGACGGGCTGCAAGCGCAGTCGGTGGAAATATCCCTTGATCAGCGTCGTGAGTTGATTATGTCTTTAGTCGCCGCGGGCGTGCCGGAGTTGGAAATAGGCTCCTTTGTATCGCCCAAAGCGGTCCCTCAAATGGCCGGGACGGACGCGTTGGCTCAAACGCTTCCAGCGGCGAAGGCACAGTACAGTGCGCTCGTCCCTAATATGAAGGGCTACGAATTGGCGCGGCGAGAGGGCCTTAACCAATTGGCGATCGTTGTTTCTGCCACTGAGCAGATGAATCAGAACAACATTCGAAAAAGTCTTGAAGATACGTTCTCAATGGCGAGTGACATCATGTGCCGGGCGCGCGAAGAGCAGGTCGATATTCACGCCTATTTAGCGGTGGCGTTTGAGTGTCCCTACGAAGGTCGTGTCCACTCAAACGTGGTCATGGACCAGGCGGAACAGCTCATGCGGGATGCACCGGCACGATTGGTCATTGCGGACACGATCGGCGCAGCCAATCCACGAGCGGTGAAATCCATGATGACTGAACTTGTGGCCCAATTTGGCGTTGAAGCGTTGGGATGTCACTTTCACGATACTCGTGCGATGGGCCTTGCAAACGTTTTTGCTGCGTTAGACGCAGGTGTTCGTCAATTTGACAGTTCCGCCGGCGGTTTGGGTGGATGTCCGTTTGCGCCGGGCGCAAAGGGCAACGTCGCGACAGAAGATGTGGTCATGCTGTGCGAGAGCGCAGGTTTGAGCACGGGGATCAATATTGAAGCCCTGTTAGCGAGCGTGGCGCACCTCACCCAGATGATTGGGTCGGAGCAAGGCGGTCGGGCGCATTACTGGCTCACACATAACTGGCAAAAACTCACGGCTTAATAGTTTAAAAAGAGGACGGAACTGATGACTTATCGTCTCGGTGTGGATGTGGGCGGAACGTTCACAGATTTTTTGTTGCTTAATGAGGCTACGGGTGAGACCCAGACGGCGAAAGTGCCGTCCACACCGGAGGATTCGTCGGTCGGTGTGCTTAACGGACTTTCGAAAATATGCGATTCCTCAGGTATCGACCCGGCGGACATCAAGTTGGTGATGCACGGGACCACCGTTGCCACCAATGCCGTTCTTACCGGTCGTGGGGCAAAGGTTGGTTTGATTACGACCTCGGGATTTGAAGACACGTTACAGGTCGCACGATCATTTTGCCCTGGTGGATTAGGGGGTTGGGTCACGTTTGTGAAAAAACCGCTACTCGCTCCCCTTGAGCTCACCGTCGGTGCGAGCGAGCGCATTGCGGCCGATGGTAGCGTGGTCAGAGCCCTCGACGAGACCGCCCTTCGCGAGACCCTTGCCAATTGCATGCCCAAAGAGATTGAAGCACTGACGATCTGTTTTATTAATGCCTACATTAACGGAGAGCACGAGCGCCAAGCGCGTGAGATTGCGCAGGAATTTTTCCCGGGTCTTCCGATTTCCATTTCCAGCGAGGTCGTGCCAGAGATGCAGGAGTACGAGCGGACTGAGACAACGGTTGTTAACAGTTATGTCCGTCCTGAGGTCGCTCGGTACGTTAATAATCTACAAAGTGCGCTGAGTGATCGTCTCGGAGACGATACCCAGTTGTCGATTTTGCGCTCTGATGGCGGATTAGCATCGAGTCGAGCGGCGGCAGAATCGCCGGTTAATCTTCTAATGTCAGGACCTGCGGGCGGTGTGACAGGAGCCTTGTTTTTCTGCACCAAGGCAGGCTTTAGTAATATTTTAACGTTCGATATGGGTGGCACATCGACCGACGTTGCGTTGATTCAAAACGGACGTGCTCGGGTTCGGCGTGAGACGTTCGTTGGTGATGTTCGTGTTCGAGCGCCGTCAGTGGACGTTCGGACGGTGGGTGCAGGCGGTGGATCGATTGCGTTCGTTCCGGAACTCACCAAAGCGCTGCGCGTGGGACCGGAGTCGGCCGGAGCAGTGCCGGGTCCTGCCTGCTACATGAAAGGGGGTGAGGCGCCAACTGTTTGCGATGCCAACGTCGTCTTAGGCTATCTCCCTTCGGACGTACAGCTTGGCGGTGACATGCAGATTAACCGCGACGCGTCAGTCGCCGCGGTCCAACGCGTTGCCGATGCCATGGGCGTCGATCTGATGGTGGCCGCTGAAGGGATTATTAAAATTGTTAACGAGTCGATGTTTGGTGCGCTGCGCCTAGTGTCGGTCGAGCAGGGCTATGACCCGCGTGATTTTGCGCTGGTTGGATTTGGTGGTGCCGGACCACTTCATGCCAACGCGCTCGGTATTTTAACTGAGGCTTGGCCCGTCATTGTTCCTCCTGGCCCCGGTGTGCTCTGTGCTTACGGGGATGCGACAACACGTGTCCAAGACGAAGCGGCAAGAACCTATATCACCATGGCATCGGACCTGACGGCAGATAAGCTGGCTGACGACCTGCTGGGTTTAAAGGGACGTGCGAGCGAATCTTTGATCCAAGATGGGATTGCGAAGGAACGCCTTGAAGTCACTTACCAAGCTGATTTGCGTTATGCGGGGCAGGCCTTTCAGATCACGGTTGAATTTACAGAGGCTGAACTCAGAACACGCGGAGTCGCTGTCCTAACTGATCAGTTTGACGCGGAACACGAGCAGTTGTTCACCTTTAAGCTCGGTGACGGGCACGAGATTTTAATGATCCGTGCGGTTGTTGGTGCCTCTGTGACCTTAAAGGCTGACATTACGATTCCACAGGGAACAGGTGATGTGAGCGGTGCCGTCATACACCAAAGCCGCTTCTTTTATGAAGGACAGTGGCACGAGGCAGCCATCTTCGATCGATCCGGTTTGGGTGCTTTAGATGTGATTATGGGCCCGGCCATTGTGTCGGAAATGGACTCCACAACGGTCGTGTTGCCGGGGTATTCAGCCACCGTAGATTCGGTGGGCAACTTGCTCATCCAGCCTGTTTAATCGGGGAGAACTGATATGACTGCAACGATTATTCAGACCAACGAGAAGCCGCTTCAGAGTGTCGATGTCGACGGTGTGACTGTTGACTTGATTGAAAACGCACTCCGTAACGCCCGTGAAGAAATGGATGCGGTGCTGTTTCGCACCGCCATGTCCCCAGGCATCCGCGAGCAGGGCGACTGTTTCCCGATGATTGCCAACGTTGAAGGCAAGATGGTGGTGGGGCAGTTCGGGTCGTTTATTGGACCATTCTTGAGTGCCTATGACGCTGAGATTGAGGAAGGGGACATTATTCTTACTAATGACCCGTACCTGTGTAACGCGGCCGTTTCTCACCTCCCAGACTGGGTGGTGTTGGTGCCGATCTTCCGAGCGGGTCGACATATTGCGTGGTCAGCGATGTTTGGTCACATGTCTGATAACGGTGGCATGGTGCCCGGCTCCATTCCGATCGAGGCGACGACCATATTTCAAGAGGGAATTCGAATTCCGCCGACCAAGCTTTATAAGAAAGGGGTCCTTCAGGAGGATCTTCTTGAGCTCATTCTTCACAATGTGCGCACACCGCAATGGAATCGATTTGATCTCAACGCCTTAGTCGCCGCGTGCAATACAGCGGCGAAGCGAGTCGTTGAGCTCTCGGAACGATTTGGCGACGACGTTTTGTTCTCGACTATGCGCACAATGCTGCAGCGTAACTATGACGCTATGAAGCACATTATCGGGATGTTTATTCCCGAAGAGCCGCGTGAATTTGAAGATTACATTTGTGATGACGGCATGGGCGTGGGGCCCTACAAGATCAAGTGCACGCTGTGGCGAGAGGGTGATAAAGCGATTTTCGACTTTGCTGGAACCGATCCTCAAGCGCAAAGTTCGGTGAATTTTTTCTTGAACGAGGACATGTTCAAAATGTTCTTTGGGTCTTTCACGATTAACGTGGTCGACCCACAAATTGTGTTTAACGACGGATTTTACGACCTAGTCGATGTTCGTATTCCTGAGGGCACTCTACTCAAACCGAAGTATCCTGCCGCGCTCTCTGGCAGAACCCATGCGCTGGGTCGTATTTTCGATATTTTAGGCGCCCTACTGGGTATGGGTGCGCCCGAGATGATGTTGAGTGCGGCCGGATTCTCCGATTCTCCGCACCTTTTCTACAGCGGTTACGACAAAAAAGGAGAGTGGTTCCAGCTTTTCCAAATAGGATTTGGTGGCGTCCCCGGTCGACCGGTTGGCGATGGACCTGATGGGCACAGTCTCTGGCCTGGCTTTACCAATGTACCTAACGAGTTTATTGAGTCTTATTTTCCGCTCTTGATAGAGCGCTATGAAACTATTCCAGACTCTGGTGGCGCGGGTTTACACCGTGGTGGAAACGGCCTCTCGGTGGCGTATCGCTTCCTGGCGGACGGCGAGATTGGTATTCACGATGAGCGGTGGTTGACGTATCCCTGGGGCGTGCTCGGTGGAGAGACGGGTTTACGTTCAACCAAGCGGTTGGTGACGACCGACGGTCGAGAGCAGTGGTTGCCGGCGAAAGTTGAGGGAATCAAAGTCAAAGAGGGCGATGTTCTCTACTTTAATACCTGGGGTGGTGGCGGCTGGGGTGATCCCTACGCGCGTGACCCTGAGCTGGTGCGAACCGACGTGGCACGTGGCCTCGTAACGCCTGACGGTGCGCGGCGATATGGGGTTGTCATTACGGATAATCATTCTGTCGATGCGGCCGCAACAGCTGCACTGCGGGCGACCTTGGTGGCCGAACGTGACGATATCCCTTTGTTTAATCGAGGAGGGACGATTGAGGAATTGCGCAGTCGGTGCGAGGCAGAAACACACCTGTCCGCACCTGTTTCACCCACTTTTTAGTTAAGTGCGTATACACAACGTGATTGGTGTTGGGGCGGGTGGTATTTGCCTCAGAACGAACGCGTTTAATAACAAGCCCTCGCCAGTACCGGGCAACAAAAAGGAGTCAACGTATGTTGAGCAAAAAGTCACCGCTTATACTGGCTGTATTTACGGCCACAGCCGCGGTTCACACGCCCCTTGCAGTCTCGCAAGAGTCTAGCTTTGCCATTGAAGAAGTCGTTGTCACGGCGCGAAAGCGCAGTGAGAATTTGCAGGAAGTCCCTATTGCGATCAGCGCGATTGATGCGGCAACTATTGACCGCGCAGGTATTGAGCGCGCAGGAGACTACATCAGTTTAATTCCGAACGTGACGTTGGTTGATACCGCCAACGTGGGCGACACCCAAGTCAGTATCCGTGGGATCGTGTCCACTCGCGATGCTGAATCGACCTTTGCCTATGTCGTGGATGGGGTACTCAGCACCAACCCCAACAGTTTTAATGAAGAGCTTTTTGATGTTGAGCAGATCGAGGTTCTCAAAGGCCCTCAAGGAGCACTTTATGGTCGAAACGCGGTGTCAGGCGCCATTTTAGTCACCACTAAAAAGCCGGGTGACGAGGTTGAGGCTGAAGTTGCGGTTGGTGCGGGCAACAACAGTTCGTTCAAAGCCCGTGCAATGGTCAGCGGCCCTATCGGTGACAACATGGCGGGTCGTATCGCCTTTAGTACGAGAGAGACCGACGGTTTTTACAGCAACAGCTTTACGGGCAAAAAAGGCACGGTTGACTACTTAGAGGACAACAGTGCTCGAGCGCGCTTGGTGTGGAACGTGAGCGACGATTTAGAGCTCGATTTTCGTGCCGGCTACACTGATATCTCAGGGGGTGCTATTAACTTTAACGCCGCTTTTGCGATCCCCGCGTTTGTGGACGCATTTGGCAGTCCTGCGTTTTTTGCTGACCCCAACCAATTGGACTTTAACTTCACGTTTAACGTCCCGGGTGAAAACGAGCAAACGACGACTGATTTCTCGGTTAAAGCTGACTACGCCATGGACGGTATGGATCTGATCGCAAGCTTCGCTTACACCGACCTGGAGGAGTACCTTCTTTCGGATGGTACGTCAGCGACCTTTTACGGCTATGAGCTAACGCCCCAGTGTCAAACCGACCGGGCGACCTTAAACAGCTTTACCCGAACGGATCTTTTTGGCCCTGCCGCCGCGCCCTTCCTGGTGCTGCCCTCAGGCGACCCCGCTAATGATTTCGCGGGCGTTTACGGTCCTTACACGCCCACATCGTGTGACGGTTATCAGTATCAGGAGCGCAACCAAGAAGACATGAGCGTCGATGTGCGCTTGGTGTCGAGCGACGAGTCATCAACGCGTTGGATCGCCGGAGTCTATTGGGCTGAGATCGAGCGAGAGGTTGTCGTGGCGTATGGTGCCGATACTGGAAACGGCTTCCTCAGGCAGCCTTATGTGCCGGCAACCGGGCCGAACCCAACGGATCTTTTGTTCTGGGATAAGTTCGATACCAATGTCATGGCGGTTTATGGGCAAATGGAGTTTGATCTGTCAGACACCTGGGAGCTGGCACTGGCTGCACGCTACGATCGCGAGGAGCGAACAGTCGACAATCAGGTCCCCAACGTTAATAACTCGGGTCTGAACGTCAACCTTGTTGATGCGAACTTTGCACCCTTACCCATCAACCCAGCACTGGCGGGCGGCGCAATAGCGGATCGCAGTGCGGACTTCAATCAGTTTCAGCCAAAGGTAACCTTGAGTTGGGCGGCCTCTGATCAGATCAATTGGTATGCCTCTTACGGTATGGGATTCCGTTCCGGTGGTTTCAATAGCGTTGGCACATCGGACACGCTGAATTTCTGGTTTAACTCGGGTTTTGGAGGCCCGGGTGAAGCGGTCGATGCGCAGCTGCAAATTACGGATGACTACGACAAAGAAATATCCAGGTCGATCGAGCTTGGCGTGAAAGCCGAGTACATGGACCGACGTGTTCGCGTTAACGCCGCCGTCTTTAAGACTGATGTTGACGACAACCAGTTCTTTGAGTTCTTTGCAGGACCGTTTGGTCTGTTGCGAACGGTCACGACCATTGACGAGTTAACGATTCGCGGTTTTGAGGTCGATGCGACCTTTGCGGTGACTGAGAATCTCTCGATTTATGGTGGTGCGGGCTTCTTAGACTCGGAGATTTTAGAGAACAGGAATCGTCCCCTTTCGGTCGGAAATGACGTCCCACAAGCACCCAATAACAGTAGTAACTTGGGTGTCCAGTGGGTGAGTTCAGCGTGGTCGGGCGTCGAGTTGGTCGCACGTGTCGATTATCAGCGGGTAGGACAGACCCATTTCCACACGCTTCAGGGTGAGCAAACGCCTACGATTTGGAATGCGTTTTTTGCGCCAGGGTTCAACGCTGACTTTTCTAAGTCGGCTCGCGATTCGTACTCTACAGTGGACGCGCGGATCAGCCTTGAAGCGGCGGATTGGACTGTGACGGCGTGGGGCCGCAACATTACCGACGAGCAATACTTACAAGAAGTGATTCCGGCGCCCGAGTTCGGCGGTACATTCAATCATCCTTCGGCACGAGACGCCTACGGTTTGGATGTGACGTACCGCTTTTAGTACGGTGACTCGCCACTAAAAAGGGGACGCATGCGTCCCCTTTTTTTGTGCCCTGATGAGCGGCGTTTAGAGTGCCGCGATCTCTTCGTCGGAGAGTCCCAACAGGCCGCCTAAAATCTCGTTGTTGTGCTCTCCGATCGCAGCCCCTGGCCAATGAGTTTCTCCAGGTGTTCGCGACAGCTTGGGCATAATCGCCGGGATCTTAAGAGGCTTGCCATCGATCTCGACGGTCTCAAACATACCGCGCGCGTTGTAGTGGGGATCGTCCATCATGTCTTGAACACTGTAAATAGGCCCCACTGGGACTCTCGCTGCCTCCAGCGTGTCAATAATTTCCCTCGAGCTGTGTTGAGCACACCAGTCCGATAGTGCCTGGTCAATCTTCGTTTGATGAATAACTCGGCCCGGATTGTGCGCAAGCTCAGGATCCTCAGCCATGTCCAATCGTCCGGCCTCGGTCATGAGGCGCTTAAAAATGCTATCGCCGTTGCCGCCGATAACCACGTGTTTTTGATCGTCACAAAGGTAGGTGTTGGTGGGAACAATTCCGGTGATGGTGCTGCCGGATGGTTCGCGAACAACTCCCGCACCATCGAACTCGGGGATGATTCCCTCCAGCAAATTAAACACTGACTCATAAAGTGCGACGTCCACGACCTGCCCCTCACCGGATTGGTGTCGCTGAATAATCGCCAGTGCGACTCCCAATGCGGCGTGTATGCCGGCCACGGTGTCGCCCAGGGAAATATTAGGCCGGACAGGCGCTTCACCCGGCTCACCGTTAATGTATCGAAATCCACCGTAGCCCTCGGTCACGGATGCATAACCGGGTTTGTGTGCGAATGGCCCGGTCTGTCCATAGCCAGAGATGCGCGCATAAATAACCCCCGGATTTTCGCACTTGATGTCCTCTGGACCCAGCCCCCACTTTTCCATGGCACCGGGTCTGAAGTTCTCGACCACTACATCCGCCTTACAAAGGAGATCAAACGCGACTTGCTGACCGCGCTCCGACTTAAGGTCCAGAGTGACGCTTTTCTTATTGCGTCCTAGAGAGTGGTACCAAAGCGATGTGCCGTCTCTGACTTCTCGCCATTGGCGAACAGGGTCGCCGCTGGGCGGTTCTACCTTAATGACTTCGGCACCAAAGTAGCCAAGTATGGTCCCGGTAAAGGGGCCGGCGAGAAGTTGTCCGAGCTCTACAACACGAAGTCCTGCGAGTGGTCGTTGGTCTGACATATGTGCGTCCTTGGGAATGCTTCATCTATACGCGCCAGAGGCTGTTACAGCCTTCTCAAAATGCGTCGTTCGGTACTCCATCCTATCGTGCGACACGATCAACCCGACATACCCTACTGATGTAGGCCTGCGACACTGAGTGAAAAGAGAGCTGTCATGACGTCAGAAAGTCAGTACAGTCCTCGAGACGAAAAAGTAAAAAAGGAGCAATGCGTGACAGATTTGACCAACAAGGTGATTTGGATAACGGGCGCCTCTTCAGGGATTGGTAAGGCACTGGCGCAGACAGCTGCTCAGCAAGATACAAAGCTTATATTGTCGGGAAGAAGAACCGAGGCGTTGGACGCGCTTGCTGATGAGCTTGCCGTCGATTGTCTGGTTTTACCGTTTGAGGTGACCGATTTCGAGGCGCTGGCACACAAGGTAGACGAGGCTTGGGGGTGGCAGGGACGTGTTGATATTTTGGTCAACAATGCGGGTATCAGTCAGCGCTGTTTAGCGATCGATGCCAAGCCCGAAATTTATACCGAGCTGATTAACATTGACCTCATCGCGCCTATTTGGCTGACGCAGCTTCAATTGTCACGCATGGCTGACGCGGGTGGTGGTCATATCGTCGCAATCAGCTCGGTTGCCGGTCGAATCGGTGCACCCTTAAGAACAGCTTATTCCGCGGCGAAGTTTGGCCTTATTGGTTACATGGACGCGCTGCGAACCGAAGTCGATCGAAGCCACAATATTAAGGTCACGAATATCTTGCCAGGGTCGGTCGCGACCGACGTGTCTCGAAACGCGCTGGCGGGTGACGGTTCCAAGCGGGGTGTGTCAGATGCGGTCATTGATTCGGGAGATGACCCCATGGACTGCGCCACCTGCATTTGGGATGCCGTCAATGCAGATACGCCGGAATATATTTATGCCAAAGAAATGGAAATGGGCTTGGCGCAGATGCGGCACGCTGATCCCGATACTTTTTTTGCAGCCATCGCTGATTTCGGTGCTCAAACGGTTGAGGCCTACTGGAAGGAACAAAGCGCTTAGGACTAATTGGCGCCGTTTCCGGCGTTTCAACAAGGTTGTCCGCATTTTTGCCGCGAAAACGGTGATCTGGCGGGGTAAAAGTCGTGTACACTCCGCGGCCCCCTCGAAATGCACATCTATTCCCCGGGGGTTTTATCAAAGCGATGCCACGTCTGCGTGCCGTGTTTTGATAAGCCACTTTTAAGCACAAACAAAAGTAAATCACAAAAATCCACAGGAGATTGAATGTGACTAAATTTTTCTCAAGAAAGAAAGCCGCGATTTTAGCGTTGGCCGTGCCTGTTGCAATGGGCTTGCCGGTCCAAGTACTGGCTCAAGACGGTGAAATCGAAGAGGTAATCATTACCGGTACACGCGTTGCAGATCGATCTGCCGCAGATTCAACGGTTCCCGTTGATGTTATTTCTGGTGCTGACTTCCGGGATACAGGATCCACTGATATTCAGGACATGCTCAGAACCGCGGTACCGTCTTATGACGTAAATGCACAGCCCATCAGTGACGCAGCAAGTATTATTCGACCTGCAAACCTTCGTGGTTTGTCGCCCGATAACACATTGGTGTTGGTCAACGGTAAGCGGCGTCATCGCGGCTCTGTGATTTCTTTCTTGGGTGGTGGTATTTCTGACGGTGCTCAAGGTGTCGACTTGGCCGCTATTCCGTCACTCGCTTTAAAGCAAGTAGAGGTCCTTCGCGATGGTGCGTCATCTCAGTACGGCTCTGACGCAATTGCAGGCGTAATGAACTTCCTGCTCCGCGATGACGCCGAAGGGTTTGAGCTTGTCACACGCTACGGATCTACCTTTGAAGGTGACGGTAACAACTACATGGTCGCTGCAAACCTGGGCCTTCCACTGGGTGATAATGGATTCATTAACATTACCGGTGAAGTACGTGATGTCGAAGGTACCGTTCGTTCTGTTGTTCGTAACGACGTTGCAACGGCAGTTGCTAATGGTTACGCACCTGTGGCGAACTTCCAGAACATCAACACCTATACGAATGAAGTCCCACAGTACTGGGGTCAGCCCGATGTCGAAGACGACGTAAAGTTCTTCTTTAACGCAGCCTATGAGCTGAATGAGACAACAGAGCTGTACGCGTTTGGTAACATGGCAGAGCGAACAGTCACGGGTGGCTTCTTCTACCGAAACATTGTTGGCCCCAATCGCGGAAGTCAGCGTGGTGGTGTTTACCGCGGTCCTTATGTCGATCCAACAACGGGCATGTCGCTGTCACAAGACGACGGCGGTGTTGCTTCAATTTTAGTCGGTGACTTAGATGGTGGTTCCAGCTGTATTGACGGTATTCCGCTCGGTGGTTCTGGCGGTGTCATCCCGGATGCAGGATTCCTTTCGCAAGTGACAGCGAGCGATAACTGTTTCTCTTTTGCCGAGACTATTCCAGCCGGATTCGTTCCGCGATTTGGTGGTGACAACGAAGATTCGTCGTTCACTTTTGGTGTCCGTGGCGAAATGGCGGGCGGGTTTGCTTATGACGTGAGCGCTCAGCGCGGTTCTAACCGAACTGACTACTTCATCAGGAACACAATTAACGCGTCCTTAGGTCCGAATACGCCGCGCGACTTTGTGCCTGGTGGTCAGGAGCAAACGGAGACGTTGCTTAACATCAACTTTGTTAAGTCAGTCGATATTGAAGGATTCAGTTCTCCACTGAACGTGGCGTTTGGATACGAAAATCGCGAAGAAGAGTTTGATCTTTTCGCGGGTGATGCGGCGTCCTATGCATTGGGTCCTTTAGCGTCTCAAGGTTTCTCTTCAAGCTCTAACGGTTTTGGTGGATTCCCCAGAGACACGTCAGCGTCACAAGACAGTGATGCTGTGTTTATTGATCTGGAAGCGGACGTGACGGACGCAACGACACTTCAAGTTGCGGTTCGACGTGAGGAGTTCAACAACTTCGGCAACACCACTAACTATAAGTTAGCGGGTCTGCACCGAATGACTGAAGACGTTCGTATCCGAGCGGCCTATTCAACAGGTTTCCACGCACCGACCTCTGGACAAGCCAGTATCACGAACGTAACGACTCAAAACGTTGCGGGTACGCTAGTCGATCAGGGTACGCTACCGCTGTTTTCAGCAGCGGGTCAGCTCGCCGCTGACTTTGTAGAGAGTGCAGGTAACGGCAGACCACAGCTGGGCACAGAAGATGCGACGAACATGTCGTTGGGTGTTGCGATCGATGCGGGAGATTGGACTTGGACGATCGACTACTACAACATTGAAGTGGAAGATCGCATCGCTTTGGGTGCTAATATTGATTTTCTGGACGCACTCAACTACGCCGGAAGTTCATCTTACGACTCTGTTTCTGCCGCTTTAACCGGTTTAGATGCCGCTGGTACGATAAATCGTCAGGAGTACCTTGGTCTTGACGATTTGGCGCAGTTCCGTTTCTTTACCAATGGTTTTAGCACAACAACTAAGGGTCTTGATTTGGTTGGTCGCGTCGATTTTGCGGCGCTGAGCGGTGACTCAACAGTCACGTTAGCGTTCAACTACAACGACACAACTGTAGACAATCGGGGCTCAATTAACCCGATTTCAGACGGTCGCGTCGAAGCACTCGAAGATCAGTTGCCAAGCATCAAAGGCAATGTCGCTTGGGCACACACGCAAGGTCGTTTCCGAACGCTTGTTCGTGCCAACTACTACGGCGGCTGGAAGTCCACGAGTAACGATTACAATGTAGGCGCAACGGTCATGGTCGACGCGCAGGTGTCGTACCAGGTTAACGATGAGTTAGAGCTCGTACTGGGCGTTGATAACCTGTTCGACGAGTACCCAGATCGTAATCCAGGCCAAGGCGGTGTTGGCCAGCTGTACCCAGAAGACAGCCCGTTCGGGTTTAATGGCGGCAGCTGGTATCTCCAAGGCCGTTACTCGTTCTAAGCGTTTGGCTCTAGAGACTGAAAACCCGCTTCGGCGGGTTTTTTTTTGACTGTATTAAGTCCCTAGGGGTGCTTGGTGTAGACAATTTGTCCATCGACAATGGTCATTGCGACATCGGTTTGCAAGATGGCTGGCTCCTCTATCGTCATAACGTCTTGGTTAAGAATGGTCAGATCTGCGCGCTTACCGACGACGACGGACCCTAAGTCGTGTTCCTGAAAGGCCGCATAGGCATTCCACAGCGTCATGGACTGAAGGGCTTCTTCACGGGATAAGCGCTGGTGGTACTCGTAGCCTTCCTCCGGGGTTCCTTTGAGTGTTTTACGTGCCACAGCGGCGTAAAAGTTAGCCAACGGATTAATAGGCTCAACAGGCACATCGGTTCCGTTTGCCAAGTGAACCCCAGCGTTGAGTAAATCGCGCCAGACATAGGCACCTGATTCAATTCGGTCTTTGCCCAGTCGATCGATAGCCCACGGCCGATCCGAGCTCATATGAACAGTTTGAATGGAGGCAATGACCCCTAACTCAGCGAAACGTGCAATATCGTTGGGTACGAGGTGTTGGGAGTGCTCTATTCTTGATCGATGATCTCTCGTGCCGAGTTGGGCCGTTTCTATAGCATCGAGTACGACCGTATTGGCCTTGTCGCCAATAGCATGGGTATTGATCTGCCAGCCGTATTCACTGGATTTTTTCATGATCTCGACGAGGCGTGCCTTATCAAACGTCTGAACACCCGATGTGCCTGGGTCATCCGTGTAAGGCTCGTGCAACCAGGCGGTTCTTGAGCCCAAGGCGCCGTCCATAACCGCTTTAAACGAGGCGAGTGTCAGTCGTTGGTCGCCTGTTGCGCGAACCGGAGCGCGATTAATCCAGTACTCGGTCAGCGATGCATCTTGCGCACTGATCATTGAGTAAACGCGAAGTTTCAGATCGCCGGCTGCATCGAGCGCACGCAGGGCGTCAACTTCCGTTGCGCCGGCGCCCGCATCGTGAAACGACGTGATACCCCATTTGAAGGCCTGTGCCTGTGCAATTTCTATGGCATTTTTTGCCGATGCTTCGTTAAATGCCGTTAAGGGCGCCAAGAGGTCCATGGCATTTTCATGCAAAATGCCCGTGGGGTTACCGCGTTGATCCTTGACGATCACGCCGCCCTCAGGCGTATCGGTCGTAAAGTTAATCCCTAGGGCACGCATGGCGGCTTCATTGGCTAATGCAGAGTGCCCGTTGGCATGACCTAGAACGACAGGGTGGTTGGGGCTGACTTCAGACAAGGCCTTGTGGGTTGGGAAGCCATCCACCATTTCTTTTGGATCTTTCGACCATTTGCTTTGATGCCAACCGCGCCCTTCAATAACCTGTCCGGCGGCGATTCGGGTCGTCGCATCGGCAACCATGCTGATGATATCGTCGTACGAGTTGGCCTTGTTTAAATCAAGGTTTAGTGCGGCTTTACCGAAGCTGGCTAAATGCCCGTGCCCCTCAATAAATCCGGGGTAGGCGACATTGGAACCGAGGTCGATATGCCGATGGTCACTACTTGCCGCGCCTGCTACCTCTGAAAGCGAGCCAACATGCGAAAAGCGACCGTCCGAAATAAGGACAGCCTCTACCGATGATTGTTCGTGCTCAGCGGTATAGATTTTCCCGGTGATCAACAAGTCTTCCGCTTGCGCGGGGGCTATTAACACCAGAGCACTGACACAAAGGATCCACTGTTTAAAACGATGTTGCATAGCACGACGACCTTTAACGAGTTTCGAATACGCAGTATGACCCCGATGGCCGCTAATAAAAAAGACGTGCCCTTGCGCGTGTCGCCTCTTTTGGACGCGGGCCTGTTTTAAAAAAGACGCCAGCCTGCACTTTCAAAACGATCAATTTGCTCGGTCGATGGAAAGCTGTAGTAATGGCCTTTTGGTAAGTCAGGGCGGGGTGTCACAGCCAACTGTTCGATATTCTCAATCGCGTCTCTAATTTGCTCGACACCAGGTCCGTACAGTGAAAGCACTTGATTCATGTAGGACAGGCCGGATTGCACGCTCTGACTTCGTGTTGAAATCACATGGCCCGTGTCGATCTTTCGGTTAGTCACCCAGTGGAGCGTTGTTCCCAGCTCCACTTCCTTATTGAGCATGGACCAAAAGCTCGCCATGACCCCTTTGTATTCGGGCAGCAGCCCAGAGTGCAGATTGATGACGCCAAGTCGCGCAAGTTGAATGGTTTGCTCATGCAGAATCTGACCAAAGCGGATGCTGATCAGCAGATCGGGCTTAAAGTTTTCAATGAGGTGGCGCTGATCTGTGTTGATGTTTGTAACGCCGATCTCCGGAGACTGGGCTTGGTGAGCGAGTTCGGCGAAAGTCTCTCCTGGGGGTGGCGTAAAGCTAGTTTCTTTTATGATCAGGACTTCGAGTCGCGGATCGCGTTGTTGATCAGCACCGACTCGCTCCGAGTAAAACAGAGCGAGTTCGTGGTGTTTAGAGAGGCCGGGTAACAGCGCATTGAGTGCGACGTTGGCGTAAATATCGCGATTGTAGAGAAGCCCTATTCGCACTGTTAATCCCCTGACAGTAGCCACCAGTTTACTCTGTCCTTTATGCTCCAGCGAGGCCCTAAAGGTTAGGGGGTGACAAGGGGACAGTTGATGCAGGGGTACTCAGTAAAAGTCGCAACGGCTGTGGTGATTGCCAATATGATCGGCACGGGTGTATTTACGTCCCTTGGCTTTCAGCTTTTGGCCATAGAATCGACCGGTGCGATTCTGTGGCTGTGGGTCTTGGGTGGGCTCTGCGCATTGTGTGGGGCACTGTGCTACGCCGAGTTGGGTGCACATCACACAGGTTCAGGCGGTGAGTATCACTTCCTCACTGAGTTAATTCACCCCTATGCTGGATTCTTGTCGGGTGGCGTATCTGCGACGGTTGGCTTTGCCGCCCCCATTGCCTTGGCCTCGCTGACGTTTGGTGTGTACTTAGCCACGGCGCTGCCTGACATACCACCGCGGATGAGTGCGACAGCACTGATTTTGGTCATGGTTGCGGTTCACACTCAAACCTACCGAGAGAGCGCGAACGGACAGTACGTGCTTACTCTGTTTAAGCTCTTATTGATCGTACTTTTTATTGTCACCGCCCTATTTTTGGGCAGCGGTTTCGCAGAGCAGTTGAGCCCAGCGTCCCTTGCAGACGTAACCGAGGTGTTTTCCGGACCAGGGGCGGTTGCTTTGATTTACGTGACCTATGCCTACTCCGGTTGGAACGCCGCCACCTACATTTTGGGAGAGCTTGAGAGCCCTCAGCGCGATCTTCCCCGAGCACTGATAGTGGGTTGCGCAGTAGTGACGCTGATTTATGTACTTCTTAATACGGTGTTTCTGACGTCTGCGTCGGTCTCATCGCTCAGCGGAGAGATCGAAGTTGCCTACATTGTTGCGGACGCCGTCCTGGGGGAGGCGGGTGCCTTTGTGGTATCACTGTTGTTGTCAGGTATTTTGATCTCAACCGTCAGCGCCATGATTATGGCCGGTCCTCGTGCGTTACAGCGGCTTGGTGAGGACTATCCGGGTCTGGACTGGCTCGGACAAAAAAACGCGGGCGGCCTGCCTGCTAACGCTATTATGGTCATGGGGCTGATTGCTTTGTTCTTTCTTTGGACGTCGACGTTTGAGCAAATTCTTTTGTTCGCGGGTTTGGTTATGGCCGCTAACACCCTGGTTACGGTTATGGCGGTGTTTATCAGTCGAGCGCGACGAAGGCGTGCGCACAGCGACGCACAGTCGACCTTTCATATGCCTCTGTACCCGGTGCCAGCAATTGTATTTTTGATCATCACCGGGTGGACGGTCGTTTACACGGCCGTGCAGTACCCTATTGGGCTACTGGCAGCTGCCGTCCTCTTGGTCACGGGCTACCCGCTGTTCAAGCGGCTCCGTCGTAACAGCTGATTTGTCAGTGACTGATGCACCCCTCTGTCGGGCGGGTTTGTATCACTGCAGTAAGAGGCAGTGAGTTGAGCGGGCTGTCCCGTTTGAAGATGAGGACTGGTTTTGTCAGAGAGTTCTTTGCCTTCGCTCCCGTGTCGTGTAGGTTAAAAAACGATGGGCGTTTGATTTGCACTCATCACCTTAAATAATTCAAATAGTGGTAACTCATGACTGACTCAAGCTCGGCGGCGCAGGCCGCAAACAATCCGTATGCCTCGGCGCGCACAGGTTATTACGCGCTGTGCATTCTCACCCTTGTCTACAGCGTCAACTTTATCGATCGGCAGCTTTTATCGATTCTTCAGGAGTCAATTAAGGCCGATCTCATGCTCAGTGATGCGCAGTTAGGCTTGCTGACCGGGTTCGCGTTTGCGGTCTTTTACACTTTCGCTGGGTTACCCATCGCGAGTCTGGCAGATAGAAGCAATCGAAGAAACATTGTCGCCGTTTCATTGACCGTCTGGAGCGGCATGACAGCGCTGAGCGGCATGGCTCAGAACTATGGGCAATTGCTTGCGGCTCGTGTCGGTGTAGGCATTGGCGAGGCGGGCGGTAGCCCCCCTTCGCATTCGATGATTTCGGATATTTTCCCACCCGAGAAACGCGCGAGTGCCATCGGTTTTTACTCTACTGGAATCAGCATCGGAATTTTATTTGGTTTCTTGTTTGGTGGATGGCTTAACGAGTTTTTCGGCTGGCGTGTCGCTTTCTTTGTCGTCGGTGTCCCGGGCGTTTTGATTGCGATTGTGCTTAAGCTGACTGTCCCGGAGCCCATTCGAGGTCTCACCGAAAATCGCCCTTCTGCTGGCGAGAATCCCTCGATGCTGAGTGTGTTCAAGCTGCTACTGAGTCGGCCGTCGTTTATGTTGATGGCGCTGGGTGCTGCAATGAACGCCTTTGCGGGATACAGCAGTTCGAATTGGATCGCATCGTTTATGATCAGAACGCACCAAATGCCGACGGGCGAATTGGGCACCTGGCTTGCACTGATTATTGGCGTTGGGGGCGCGATTGGAGTGTTCAGTTCGGGAGTCTTAGCGGACAAGCTCGGTAAGCGCGACAAGCGCTGGTACATGTGGGTTGCTGTTTGTGCCTGTGCAATTTCTATTCCATTTCAGATCAGTCTGTTTCTGGTTGACAGTCCTTACACGGCACTCTTATTACTGATCGTGCCCGCCATTTTATCTAATGCGTACCTGGGGGCGACCATTGCGTGTGTGCACGGGATGGTGGGGCTCAAGATGCGAGCTGTGTCTTCAGCGCTTCTATTCTTTATCCTGAACATGATTGGTTTGGGTTTGGGGCCCACGTCAGTCGGACTGCTGAGTGACACGCTTGCTGACCAGCACGGTGTCGATTCGCTCGGCTATGCGATGATGTACATTATTCCGAGCGCCATGTTTATCTCTGGAATCTTCTACTTGCTGGCCTCGCGCTATATTCGAGACGACTTAGCGAAGGCGCCAGATTAACCAAAGCCCGCAGGTTGCGGGCTCCTCCTTAAAACCCTGACTTGAGAACGCGTTGTGAAATCGCGCCTTTTTCAATCTCGTCTTCGTTAAAGATGATAGGGCGCCACTGCTTGTCCGCATACAGTTTCGTTTGATCATCAAAATGCGGTGAGGTGGGATCGCCTGATTGTGAATAAGAGAGAATCGCCTCCGCTTCAGGGCCTGCCTCTCCCCAGGCCAGCGCCATAATAAAACTCGAGCCGTGCACGACGTTGTAACCTGATGTTGACAGACTTTTACTGTCGCCCACGAAGTGTTCGCTACCGGTAAAAATTGGTGTTTCCGTGGGGTTGTTAGTGCGTGTGGTCGTGCCTTGAATGTTGGCTATGCCGTCGTAGCCATTACCACCGTGAATCGGATAGTCACGCTCAGCGCGATGTGCCACCTGTAATTCGCCCAACGGAACATCGAGGGCGATGCCGGCTGTGTTGAGGAGATCCACCGCTTCGGCGAGACGGTCAAGTGCGAGCGATTCATCCGCTAAACCCCTTGGTGTGTCGGCGGGTTCCATGGGATTGAAGGCGACGTTGAAGAGTGATTTACCCAGATAGGTCTCATCGTAGGGGTAGCGGGTGAGCCACTCCCGAAAAAGAACTGCACCGCGAGACTCGCGATTGAATTTGCGATCCCAGCCTTTTAGGACTGCGCAGGCCGCGGTGAGATCAATGATCTTGCCCGCGACGTCGCGCTCCGGCGCGTTCTGGCAGGCCGCCAAAACCTCGGGTAACAACAGGTGAGCGGACAGACTGTCATTGCCAAAAAGCGCGTCTTGGATCTCCGTACGATTGAATTTGTTGTCGCTGCCGGCATAACCAAAAGCGCTGTTTGGTTTGAGCAGTTCAATATTCATGCGGGTTCGAACAGATCGAGGTGTCATTGTTGCGCCATAAAGTGGGGAGACCGACTCTGCAGGGCGCTCAGGATCGCTCAGCCAGTAGCTGTCGTTGGCGTTGAATACATACTGTTCGCTCTCAATCAACGGACGTTGCTCAAAGGGTTCCGTATTGGGCACCGGAGAGGTGGTCTCGAGCCAATCATTCGCCGCACTACTGCCATCTAAAATCACGAGTCCTTTGGATAAAAACAGATACTGAAGTTTCGGAACGACTTTCAGTGTTTTGCGCCAGCGCTCAATGGCTTCGGTACTCAAAGCACCCACGTTTGAGTTGTCGATGTAGACCGCGCGGCCGTCGGCTGACGCGGCAATCGTGTTGACCCACGGCATGGCATTGTAGGTCCGATGTGCGTCGACGAAGTCATCCATATTTCGGGCGCTACCCATGGCTTTCCACTGTGCAAATGTGTGAATGTTGTCCTGATTTGCATCGCGAACAGCGTAAGCGGTCAAAGGGTCGTCACTGAGTCCTGGTAGCACTAACAGCGGACCGTGGTGTGATGACCAGATCGTGTGAGGTTTTGTAACGATGCCCGCGTCCGTTTTGACATCGACCGATACCGCCACATTGGTCAGAGAACGCCAGCCGTCCTGCCACCGGTACTGAGTCGGGTCGTTCGGATTCAGCGACAGCTGATAGATCACGGTTCGTTTAGAGTTAGATACAGTATGTGACCATCCTAGGTTCTGATTAAAGCCAACGGCAACGCCCGGTGCGCCAATCAAGCCTGCACCGTAAGCATTGTACTTACCGGGAATGGTGAGATGCTTTTCCCAAAAACGCGCGATGCCGTACCAAGGGTAATGCGGATTTGCGAGTAACAACCCGCGTCCATTTTCGGAGCGCTTAGCGGCAATGGCCCATGC
>OBMK010001443.1_pt1 | contig 20116 bp, 29 predicted proteins | sample 1539081 | NCBI WGS metagenome assembly OBMK01 (sample SAMEA3355528, study PRJEB22509) | marine metagenome | biome: marine; feature: river plume; material: water | place: USA | collected 2010-08-07 | depth 0.5 m | reverse complement strand
CAATGCCGCCCTGTAAAAATAAATCCTGAAATCTTACGGTGGGCGTGCCGAGATCGATGGTGTTGTGAGCCGCAGGTTCGATCTTGTTATTAGTGAAAATTGTGACGAGTTCACGCCAAACAGCGGCACCAGTAGCATTTCCAACGCAGATATATACCCGTCCATTTGAGACATTTTCCCACAAAGAGCCGGGGGCATAACCTTGTGTATTGTCATTGGCAGTGGCAGGAGCAGTCGTTGCATCCATCTTATTAGCACCGCCTGTACCACCATTAGCGGCGGGTAAAATACCCGAAACGGAGGTTGTAAGACTAATCTTTGGAGCGTCACCTGTTGCGCCAGTGTGCGTGTGGCCTGAAGATGCGTTAAAAGCAGCAACAAGCTGATTGAACTCCGCATTAAGCGGCGGTGCTGTAATTTCTGCGCCGTTAATAATATCAGCAACAGACTGCCTTATATAACCTGCCATTCTTATCTTCTCCCTGCAGCGGAATATTCTATAACCAAGCCCTGAATTGAGAATGGTTCGAACTGTCCCACGGTAACAAATGTTGCTCTTACTGAGTATCCAGACCCTTGAACGTCCGTAGCCATGATTGGCTTTTCGGAACCGCCGTAAATGATGTTTGCAGCGCCGTACCTAATGTTTCTGCCCCCGTATGCAGTCGGCGCACCTGCAGAGGCTTGAGTGTATGTGGAAGGTCTTGCGGTGTTATAATCACCCCAATCATAGCTGAGTGCTAAGTTGATCTCGACGGGGCCTTCAGCACGAATGAAAGTGTTAATCTTTCGTATGTATTTGCGTACACCCGCATCACCAAAATCAAGATAGGGCGTAGAGTAGATGCTAATCATATCCTGCCCAGCTAAGGATCTACCCTTTTCTTGTTGATAGACCTTGCCGTCATAATCGCCATGTAAGATTAGCTCTTCTGTGCCTATATACCCTGACGTTGTGCAGTTGGCTCTAATACCTAGAAGTGTACCAAACTCCCATTCGATAGAACCTGAAGAGTCAGATAGGCCACCTATTATTCCAACACTATCTGTAGAAGCTATAGAAGCATCACCGAAGAAGAATCGTACCTGTGACTTTGACCTAATGACAACAGAGTTCACGGTAGACATGTCAAAGTTTTCGATCAGGTCTACTACAGCGCCTTGAATAGATTTGGAGATAGTTTCAAGCTCAACGTCTCCGATACGACTTGTACCCGCCACAGGCCGAAACCCATCTGGAGCCAAGAACATCAAGTCGCCACCGATTTCCACTACACTATCGCGTGCAAGGCATCCCACGTTTGATGTTACATTTTCTGTAAGAAAGTTGCCTGTAGCAACGTCAGCGGTAATTTTCTTAATGGCATTCGAGCCAAAGACAAAAAGCTGATCCCGAAAGGGCTTAATGTTTACAACGCTTGTACCTACCGTAAGCTGCCCAGCGCCTGATGCTACCGTAAAATCAAGTGGGTCATTAGGTGCTGAATGGCATACAACCGCATCAGAAGCCTCTGCACCCGATAAGAATATATGGTTTTCAAAGACATCTACTACTGCAGGTTTTGCGAGTATTTGATTACCACCGGGAGATACTGATGTACCGGCACCTGAAGTGTTTAGAGTGAACCAATTTTGGCTGTTATAGACAACGGCGCTATTAACACCATCTGCGAATATGATCTTGTTACCATCACCAAAATCAAACTGTACATGCCGCAACTTAGAAACAGTTAAAACACCGTCAGTCATGGGGGGAGTAGGAGCTCCCGAGATTAGCTCCCATCCGTTCAGCGGTATATATTGGTAAAAACCGTAGGTAGTGGTTCCCGTAATCTTCCGGGCAGCAATAATCCTAGTGGTGCCAAGGTATGCATTTTTAAATATTGCTACGCAAAGAACTGGGCCGGTTGCCGGATTTGTGGTGTTAGTCACCTCGGCGTAGTCTTCCTTATATGCCTGATACCCTTGAATACGACGATAGCCACCAAACAATGACGGCTCAAAGTTCACCAATCTTGTAGCAGTTCCGGGGTCATTGTCAGATAAATCTAGGTGGTTCTCGTTAGAGTTTAGACCGCCTGAAGATATAATCTTAAGGGTTTCTATCCTGTCAGGCACTAGAACCTCACCCGAGTATCTCTGATGTACTCAAAGTTATTTATGTACAGGGTCTGTAAATCCTTAAGACCTTTTTCAAAGCTCATGAAAGCCGCTTGAGCGCTCTCAATATTGTCTTTGAACATGTAAAGATGATAGAGGCTCCCATCGATTATTACCGTATCAAAAGATGTAGGTATTCTTGTTACGTCTGTTGCATTGGTAATGTCAGAGTAGTTTAGGTAATATCTAAACGTAAGGCTGTAGGCCTTATCTGGAGATGGGCTAACCCCATAGCCGTTACCATGCGTATCAAATACAAAATCAGGAACACCCCTTCCAGAGCTTCCTGCGTTGTAGTCATCATCCCGGTGGTTTTTGTACCACTCATCTCGGTCTATAGATTTGAGAGTCTTATATTTAACATTCAGAGAGTCATCTGCTACGATCTGAAAGGTGTTCATGTCAGCGACTTTAAAGAAGTCCGGCCATGTGTATTCTGTTTGCCCTGCGACTAATGTTGCGGTGTGTTGGGCAGAGTTAAAAGGCCACTCAAACTCAGATTGATTTACCCGAGCAATTGACGATTTTATGGCGTCTTTGACTAGCGCCTGTACACCCCTAGCGTTAGCAAAATCATCAGCCGCAATCTCAACTTCATTGAGGCGGCGTAATGTCTGATTACAGAGATCTAGATATGTACTGGGCATGAAATAACCTTAATAAAATGAGGAGCCAGTACTTGACCAGCTCCTCTGTTGATGTACTATGCTAAATTATAGTTAGCAGTAAACAACGCTTCTGGTCTCAGAATCTTCCGGCCGTAAAGCTGCATGCCACGAACAATATCTGCAAAGGTATCTGGTGAGCGGAAGCTCTCAGTCTTTGCGATTTGCTCGGCAGTAGCCGCGGCTGAATCATGACCTGCTACAACCACCCCAAAGTTTGTCGCTGAACCTGCAGCAGCCGTTGTGCCGCTACCGGTCCCTTTGTATGGGAGATTGTTTGATTTATAGACGCGGAAGCCCCGAATAGTGCCGGGCATACGTCCGTTACGCAGTTCATCACCGCCACCGAAGTCAGCATTTATGAGCTTTGACGAGCTGTCCATGAGGACTTCTGCGAACACGGGGTCCACGATAATCCAACGCCCATCAGTATCAATACTTGCCTGATCCATCTGACGAGCAATCCGGTTCATGACTGCAAGTGGCGAAGTAATCGCTCCTGCGCCGCCATCGGCTGCTAGTGGGATTGAATGTGCGGCATTTGAACCGCCAAACGCACCCTGCGTCAGTTTGTTGGCTGCAAGTAATTCGTCATTACCTGCTGCAGAGTCGGCTTTAGTTGAGCCTGTGTCCAAAGCAGTACGTGCTGCCCATGCAGAACCTGACCAGTTATAGCCAGACATGTAGCCAAGTACTTCACGATCAAACTCATCACGTAGTTTATAACCCGCACGGTCTGTTGCCAGATCCATAAAGTTTACATGTGAATGAGCCTCCTCGATGTCATCCATTGCGAACTGAAAGTAATTCGCCTGATTAACGACCATCGTGAAGTCAGCGTCCGTGATGTCTTGCGTTGCAAGCGTTGTTCCACGGGCATATGTGCTGATTGAAATATCTGGCTCTTTGATGATTTTAACTGAGTCACCGAAGCTTGCAATTTCACCACTATAATCAGTGTTTGTACAATCTTCTACGACTGAGGTTTTACGAAAAGCCTTTTGGACTTTCTTAGAATAGATAACTGGTGAAAAGTTACCGTTTGGAAGGTTACCATAACCTCCGGCTGCTGGAAATGCCATTTTTAGTTCCTCCTAAAGTGTAATGGCAGACCCTTTGTTAGGGCCCGAACAGGACACAGAAGAGGACCGTTAGTGGCAGCGCTCATGGTACGGGTTGCAGCATAAGCTGGGCCGTACACGCACTGGTGGACTTACCGTCATAGTTCTTCTGAATTGTGTTGTGAGATACAGATGCTAAGGGTGGGCCTATTGGCGGCCTTAGTCTGTGGGTCACTATATAGGGTATAAGTATTGCCCTATTAGTTACCTTTATTATAGCACAATAAGTGCAATAATATCAAGTGCTAACGTGCTGCACCGGTTATGTCGAAATTAAAGTTACCACTACGCATCGCTGCAAGAATGTCATCCTCATGCTTCTCATATTCAGCATCAGACATTCGGGATACTTGGGTTTCCGAGAACTTTGCCTTACCTCCCGGCGTAGGAGCTGTTCTGGACGTTCTTCCCACATCTTTTGCAGCATCTGCATGGGTAGGCTTTCGAGTGCGTATGCCTTTATCCGCTTTGTAAAGGTCAATTGCCCTAGAGGCGGCCTTTGCATCTGAAGAATTCTTATACAACGCCTCTCGGATGTAGTTTGGCTGGTGCGAGACCCAATCGTGGAACGCTGGATCACTTCGGATCTTCATAAAGTCCGGGTGCATACGCAGTAGCTTTTGTTCAGCAGCATTTCGGGTGATTTTAGTCTCAAGATCTTTAAGGGATCCTAGACGTTTTTCACCCTCTACAAGTGCTTCATTAGCTCGCTTTTGCGCAATCGTATCAACGATCTGTGCGACATCTGGGTACTTTTGACTCCACTTGTCGATCTCTTCGTCAGTCTTTGGGAACCTGATTTGCTCCCTTGTGGCAGTATCGAGCTGACCTTTTAACTCCTCTAGCTCCTTGTCTTTCTGAGATAAGGATTGCTGCATGTGCCGTCTAAGGTCTCCATACCGCTTTTTAAAACTGGCCTCGTCAGTGTCGGATGCAGCTGATGGAGTGTTGTCAGTAGTCTGACCCGCCATCTCTTGTGAATATGATTGTTCATCCGCTTCATCTAAGCGGTTATTACCTTTATACTTTGCCATGATTGCCTCAAATTGGGGGCCGCCCTTTCGGCGGGTAGCCCGTGGATGTTATATGATGAAGGTTACCTTGGGCTTCTTCACCATGCCGTACATCGAAGGCGTGTCTGCTTTTCCGTAGTCCTCTTCAGGATCTACCTCTTCTTCACCCTCGATGATCTCTTCTTCGATTGTATCCACAACCGGAAGTTCAACCTCGTTACCCTCGGGTGTCTCTTTGACTTCTGGATCCGCATCTTCTTCGGACTCGGTATCCTCATCAACTTCCTCTGTCTCTTCATCATCTATGTGTTGAATGAGACCCATATCGTTCATCATCATGAGACCTGACTTGGCCTCATCCTGCATTTCCATGATGTGTTTTAACCCGTGCCATTTTACGACATCTGCGGGTAGTACATACTCATCAGTACTTAGCATTGCTGGGATATCATCCCGGACATTCTCTGGATTAGATCCATAGGGGATAGGGTTGCCGGACTCATCGTCATAACCCATGATGCCTTCAGACATCCCACATGAGCCATCACAGTCTCCACCGCAGCCGCAAGGCATACCGCCATGATACATTTCTAGGGTATCTTCATCTACGAGCTCCCCAGCATCTTGGGCTTTTTGTATAGCTTCGCCAGTAGCTTCTTCGTATTTCGACAGTTCCCCATCACCGTCTTTATCGGCTTTGTTTCTGTCGAGTTGGAATTTGTTGTTAGCCATGTCTTTACCTTCCTTTGAAAGGATGCCTTTTTCCTGTTCCTCACGGGTATTCATTGCCCTGTCCTATTTGTATTCATTGCTGGAATAAGTGAGCCAATCGGGTACACCCGTATCTTTGTCGGTGACTAAACTGTTAGCTCTTTGCTCCGGAGTTAACTTTCTACGCGCCTGTACGGCTCGTGCCTTCGCTTCTCCGCGATCTGCCCTATAGACCTCATGTACAGGGTCTGAGCTGGTATACTTTAGTGCAGCTATACGAGCATCTCGGCTTTCATTGAGCTTGTTAATTCTTTCAAACGCTGGGGGCAAAGTTAGGAACGTATTATCCTTCAACGATTTACCAGAATCCTGAGCGTCCTTAAGAAGACCCGGGACTATTCTAGCCCAATCTTCACCTACCCCAACGTCTAATAAAGCAGACTCAAATTTCGAATAGTCTAGTTCTGGATACAGACCGTCACCTTCTCCATCCTTCTTCATCTTACTAACAAGTAGGGATAGCTTATCGAAGTCAAAGTCCGTGCTGGTGACCGATTCAATCCACTCTCTAGCGTCTTCTATTCTTGGATCTTTGAGGAGTGAATTGTACTCAGACTTATACCTTTGTGTGGCTTTAGATAAGACTTCAGACGCCTCAGAATCATTGGAACCTAGGTTGGGGGATCCTGATATATCGTCCACAAAATGCTGAGTTTCGTGGAGTAAAGAAGACCTCTCATCTTGAGCCTGATTATATACAGATGCGGTGAGACTATTGGGGTTATATGCTGCTTGAGAACCCTTGTTTTTAGGGTTTGCTTTGTTGACTACGGCAGAGGCCTTATCCATAAATCCGTATTTCTGTAACTCTGGATGGTACAAAACGTCAGAAAGTTTACCGGTATTCTTAAGCTTTAAGGGAACCTTTTTAGTAACAACCTTCTCGGTGCTAGTGCTTGCCAATTCTTGCGTTAAGGCATCCTGTCGGGCTCTTAAGAGATCATCAAACATAGTCTGATCTATAGAACCAGATTGTAGCTGCTTTTGTAGGTTTATAAGATCCTGTTTAGCTTGAAGCTTGGCAGTCTTTTGCTCACTAGGCCTTAACTTACCCCCGGGAACTGTGAACTCTTTCTCCACCTTTACCTTAGCCTTTAAGTTACTCTTAGGTGTCTGGGCTTGGCTATCATCAATTTCATACACCCACTCATCTAAAAGCTTCTGCCAGCCGGTCTTCTTTTTTATCTCTAGGGCATCGTCACCGTCACGGGACATGTCCATTGCATCATCCAGCTTAAGGTTTTGCTCATTGGTTAAGCCGGGAGTTTCCTTAGTGAGGAATATGCGTGTAGTGTTTGGGTCGGGTGTTGTAATATCTGATACGGTTTCAGCTACACCTTTGGTCGCTATAGAAGTAGCTGGCCCAGCGCCCATAATTGACCCTGCAACATTGAAAACATCGCCCAGTGTGGCGTTACCCGAAGTGAGCCGGTTATAGGTATCTGTAACACCCTCATAGAGCGCTTCTCCAGCTGCCTGAGCGCCTGAAGTAATCGTACCTAGTGGATCCTCTACTAGATCTCCTGCAGCCTCTCTAAGGCCGCTTCCAAGGGCTGATATCTTGCGCTTAGCATTTTCTAGGCTTGGCTTGGCATCGGGGTCATAATCTTCATTTTTTTCAAAGAAGATAGGGTTACCAAAAGCATCAACATATACGGGATCACCAGACTCAGATTGCATGAACGGATCAAGCCTTGCACCGTAAGTACGGATAGGCCGATCAAATGGATTCATACCAGTAAACGGGTCTGCCATTATTTGGATCCCTTCAACACTTCATCCCGGAGAGTTGAGAACCGCCGTAGCTCCTTAAGGGCACCTTGAGATGCACGTATTTGGTCTACGTCTAAGGTATTCTCCATATGATCTCGGAGAGTCTCTATTCGGTGGTTAATATAGCTGGTGAGCCGTTCCATCTGGTCATAGTCGTTCACCAGTGGCAGGAGCTTTCGGTAGCTCATCTTATCCATTATTGGACAGGGCCCTGTGGGGGCTGCTGCGCAGCTTGTTGGGGCGGCGGTCGTTGTCCACCGTTATCACCACCTCCGGCCCCCGTATAACCGGGTGCTCCGGGCTCAGGGGCGTTACCGGGAGCTATATTACCGCCTCCAGTACCCGTTGGGTCATCAACACTAGGTGCGCCCCCTTGTTGAGCTTGTTGAGCTCCCTGTGGAGGTTGAGGCATCAGCTTTTGGATCTCGGCCATCATCTGAGCCTGAATGGCTGCCTCTCGAGGATCATTAAGGATTTTGTCCTCATCTAGATCCATAGATGCTGCCATCTCTCTCAATATGTAATCATATTTTACAAATGGGGCTAAGGTCTGGTTACCCGCTGTCATTTGCATGAACTGAATCAAACGCTGTGATCTAACCTCGTTACGCATCAAGGATTCAGTACCCTTTGCGATAACCTCTAGGTCACCCTTGGTATACTCCTGATCAAATGCAAACTGCATGTTGAATGCAAACAAGGCTTTGCCTAGTGGGCTTAACAAATAGTCATCGATGTTTGATACAACAGCTTTAATCGACATAGCCGCTGCGCCCATCAACATAGACATCCCCGCAGCAGTTCTACCGACACCGGTTACACCCGTCTGTCCATGTGAGAATGAGGGTATACCGGTTGCCTCGTCAGCCAGCTGCCTAGCCTTGTCGAACATCATCATAAGCTCTTGACTTACATTGGGAAATTTGGTTCCAAAGATGGCTTGGCCGGGTGCTCCAGCCTGTCTGCGAAACACTTTTCCGGGGTACACTTCCATGTCCTGACCCGGGACCAAATTAGTCTCATCTACCTCTATAAGCAGATTACCACTCAACGCAGAGTTGTCCACCGCCATCCTCATTGTCCCATTCATGAGGAGTTGCGTGTCTTCCATATTTTCGGCTACGCCTACGCCAAAAAAGCTATAGGGATTAACCTCAAAAGGTACGGAGTGATAAGGTATGCGGTTGGGTGTAAAAGGGTTTAAGACAAGCCGTATAATCTGGCCGTTGGAAATCCAGACGTTGACCTGTACCTCTTCACGATCTTCAAACTCGTCGGGTATCTCTAGGCCAGCTTCAATGGCTACTTCAGTATCTAGTATACCCCAGAACTCCAGAACCTCATAACGGTCTACACCATCTCCATTCTGGTTCTCATCTAAGGTATGCTCCCAATATTCCTCAATATAGTTAGCGCCGTACTCTACCGCGAGCTCAATGCTCTCATCCCGGAAGTGGGGGCGGTTTTTCAGACCTCTAAGCTGGGATCTGCTTAACCTATGCCTTTGAATGGTATATTCGCACTCAGACATGTTTCGGGCGTCCGGATCCGGGTAAAAATCCCATATAGATACAGATTCCACCTTCGGAATGGTCTGATAATCTGGGTTATAGTTACCTTCCTCATCCCAATTCGGGTATTCTTTATCGAAGGCAAATGGGCCCTTTATAATGCCTGTACCGAACAAACTTGCCTCAAAGGCCATAGATCTGAGGTGTTTACTGGCCTGAGACTCCTCTAATTGGTCATGCATCGTCTTTTCCATGAGCAATGCGGCCTTTTTGGCTGGCTCATAGGTGATTGCACTCGGAGTAATGCCCGGACCCTGTACTAATTCGTCTTTGACCGGGTTTAATGTATCTTTGTAGACCCCCAGATCCTTTTCTAAGTCTGGACGCACGTATTTTCGAGGTGGCGTGTAGTCTACGTTAGCTTTTTCCTTAACCTTATCGGCAGTAAGCTGATTTGGGTCAAAATTAACGGCATCTTCAGCACCTACGGGGTTTTTTCTAGGCTCAATACCAATAGGAAACTTACTACCGGCAAATAATACGTCTGTAAGCTGGCTGTAGGCGGCCAGAACCTTAGTTTTGGTGATTTTTACGAATGCTTGAGACTTTTCCGTGGAGGTAAACTGCACATCTTGGCTGTATATGCCTCTATAGTTACGATAAGCGGTCAACCAGCGTGTCTCATCAGACAATCTTCGGTCTTTTGAGCGTTGAAATGCATTATTTACTAAATCTACAACCCCGCCGTAGTCCATATTCTCCTGTTCTACATCTCCATCTTCTTCCAGAACGACAATCTCATCATTCTCAGTCAGATCATCTGATGAAACGTCCTGTTTTGGGGGGTCCATTAAAGCCATTTTATTGTCCTTTAGTAACCAAACGCCATATCAGCGGGTCTGTAATGCCTAATCGGTACGCCTTGACCGAAATCAAAGGGGGAAACTGCTCTGGGACGGCTCATAATGCCATATCTCAAGCTGTCGTAAGAGTGGTCTGAAGCGTATCTTTGATCGATATCATCGGTGCCCTTTGGGCATGATGGTATTACGGGGAGATCTGCTATAATTTGTCTGCAAGAGTTAAAAAATATTATACCGGGAAGCTCGGTATCTTCGTTAACCTTTAGCCGCTCATGTAATTGGTTTTTACCGGCTACTCGGGCACCGGCTGATCTATCACTCGGACGCCATCTACACCCATCTGCAATCATTTCTTCAGCAATACTGGGGCCAATCTGCCCACGGTTATGCCAGCAGGAGGAGTCAAGGACACCGTAGTGGATTTTATCCCCTGCCTCGGCTTCAAGCACTGCTCTTGCGAGGTCTTTTCCGGTGTGCTTTGAGAGGTACAACTCTCTGTATACGTAAAGCGTCTCAAATGAGGGGTCGATAGCAAACCAATGAACAGCACTGTAACTGCTATAACCATAGTCAGCCGAACGGAATCTACGCCAATCTGAGGGTATTTCGAACGGTTCAATGACATGTGTAGATAACTTAAACTCCGGGAAAGCAGCTCCATCCGCTACACCCCAATCACCCTCTAATAACTGCCGCCGTTGCATCTCGGGGAGGGACATAAGGTTGGCTTCATATGAGCCGTCTTCGGTTAAATATGGATTGTCGTATAGGCTTGCGGGTATGAACCTACGGCTGAATAATGGTTGTCCGGCTTTGGCATGGTTTTCCGGGTAAACTAGGGTCTGACCGGTTTCGATATCCGTAGCCGGAAAGGCTCTGTTAGCCGGTGCCGGGTCGATGAACATCTTCTTGACCCAAGCATGGCCCGGGCCGCCGGGGTTTGTCGTTGCCCGTATATACGTTGGCAAATCCGGGTCTGTGGTTCTCAAACGAGATCGCATATAAACGAAAGCGAAGCTGGTAGGGTGTTGGGTTAGTTCGTCGAAAGCTATATAGCTAAAAGCTTGACCCTGATATCTTAGACAGTCTTCTGGGCGCTCAAGATACGTAAGCCAAAGCCTTGCCCCGCTCGGAAATACCCATTGAGACTTCTTTTCCTGCCACTTGGCTCCGGGATAGGCTTTCGGATATATCTCCTGCGTTTTCCACTGGATTTCACGCAGCTCATCATTTGTTCTACGTAAGATAATGCCGTTGAAATTACCGTTTCCAAAATACCGCATGGGGTCGGCTATCAGGGCATAAGTCTTACCGCCCCCGGCGCTACCACCATAAAGTACCTCTTTTTCGGAGGCTGCTAAGAACTCGGTCTGTGGACCCTCATTGGGTTTAAATACAACGTCTCGATCCGTTGGTGCAGCATCGAAATCTAAAGTATCACTTACGGTAGATCTGTTAGAGATAGCCTCCTCTTGAGCCTCGTCTAACTTGTCGTAGTCCACCCAATTATCTAGCTTCTTCTGCTGCATCTTAAGAACGCGCTTTGCGTCTGCAGCCTTACGTTTGATCTTAGCTTTTGCCTTAGCTGGTCCGGTCTTAGGAGCAAGCTTACGTCTCTGACGCTTCTGCTGCTGCTCCCTTTCGTTACCTTCTTTAGAACCTCTGCGCTCTTTCCATATCTTGTTAACGCCCTGATGGCTGATAGATATACCGCTCTTTTCGGTAAGCCATGCTGCGGTCTCTCTAAGGCTACCCCCATTATCAATGTGATCTAGAGCTTGCTTAACGATAGGTACGAGATCAGGATCTGGTACTAAGACGCAGGGATCATCCTCAGACGGCATATAGCCAAAAGCAATACGGGCACTAGGGTGAGATCTTCGCTTTGGGGGAAAGTCGGTATCTTCAGTCATCTACAGTCTGTTTGGGGGGTAAGATAAATACTGCACCTTCTGGGCCGCTTACCTCTACCTTTTCCTTCTTAACAACACCCGCTCGATCTAGGAGCTCCTTAGCCGCAGCTACTGTGTTTCTAGCTCCCAGAGCTGATGGATCGTCCAGTACTCCAACCATGCCCAGCGCAGCTTTAGGTGCATTCAGGGCAAGGAGCATTTGGGCTGCTTCTGCAACCTCCTCCGCGACAGGTGCCATAGCTTCACGTACTGAGGTGGAGTCGCTGTAACCAGCAATCTTCATTGCAGCCCGAACACTACCCTTAGCGTCTCCTAAGAGGGCGTCTAAGAATACCTTCTGCCGTTCTGTGAGTTGCTTCTTCGACATTACATTGTCCTCATGTAAATGAATGCGGCACCTACCGCAGCTGTCAGAACGATCCACCAGATCCGTTCTATAAATCTTAAGGCATGCCCTCGAGCAGAGCTGATCTCATTAAGCTTACGGATACGGTCCCACATAAGCTTCTGCTCTTCGTCATAGTTATCCATTCTCTTGAATAGAGTAACCATGCGCTCTTCCATCCGGGCTAGGCTCACCACCGCATCTGAAAGCTTATCTAATTTACCCTCAATTCTTGTGAGGCGTTCATCCGTCATTTTCTTTTAGCTTTTTTAGAAAGACCGCCCTTAGCCATCTTACCGGCCTGAAGGTCTTTGTAGGTCTTATCGCTGATAGTACTCTTTGACTTTGAACGGCTTGTGCCAGCCTTCTTTCGAGCATTCATATTCTTAACTAAGGACATTGTATTACCACTTCTTACAGGACCAGTATCTGGCGGTTAGTTTACTCTTGGCTGTGTCACACTTGTGCCTAGCTCTGAATGATTTACGGGCCTTGGGATTGTCCTTGCGGATTTCCATATTAGGGTCGCCAAAGGTGATGTACTTAACCGTGTCACCTTCTACAGCCAGCACCTCGAACTTCTTAGGTCCACCCCGACGAGGCTTATTAACTGCCGTAAAGCCATGCCGCTTCTTGGCTGCGGCTATCTTTTCTGCTTTAGTCTTTGCCATTCAAGCCACCACAAAATCTACGATTTGCCCATCCGCTACACGCAACTTGTTTGGGTCTGGATTGTATGCATATAGCTGGTTCACCAGTTTCAGATTTTCTACCGGTGTATTCTTATCTATCTGTTCAACGGAGCCTGCTTCTCCGGCCCTAGCCTTCTTTTCAACCTGCTCACCGCGGCCACTTTCGAAGATCACATTTGTATGAGTCTGAAACGGCATGCTAGGCAGCGGGAAGTGGCTTATTAGAGTTTCACCGGCCACTGGTTAACCAAGCCCACCAAATCAAACCTGTACAGCCAGCACCTACAATCAGAACCACAATAAACCACTGGAATATGTTTACTAGGAATGCTCTGGCCTTAGCCTGCTCCTCAGCTTCTTCCCGCTTACGGACACGCTCTTGAGCCTGAAACTTTACCCAGTCATCATAAAGCCCGGGTCTTCCGTACAAGCGCATATGAGACTCAATCTCCTTACGTGCTTGCTTGAGCTTATCTAGGTGCAGAAACTCCTCGAAAGAGTTCTCGTCCTTACCTAGAGCCGCAGAGAATAAACTCTTCTTCTTACGGTCACCCTGCGCCTTTAGGGTCTCCTCAGCGGTAAGGATTGCCCCCAATTGCCGACCCATAGCTGAAATATCTTGCCCGTGCCCAATCAGGGTTTTAACCTGTGAGATTGCGGCATTGGCGGCCCCAATGACCGCCAGCGTCTCTGCTATCACCCCTCGTCCTCCCCAGAACGATTATTAGTCGCTATAAACTCTCTGACGCAGCTCGCCTCGGGTAACACCCATGTCTTTTAGCTGTCGGTCAGATAAACTTTGCAAAAGATAATAAGCGGCTCTGCGCTCTTGCATCTTTGCTACTTTGGTAATGAATTGCTTGAACATGATAACCTCCTGTGTGTTCACTGAGGTTATTATATCACATTAGCTAATACCTTTAATCAGATAAGCTTGCATACCCGTTATGCACCAAAATCACCTATCTTAACAGATTCACATCCCGCCTTAGCGTAGACACCCTTTTCATAAAAATATTGGATAGCCATCTGGACATCCTCACGGCACTTAGCTTCGGTGGCGAAAGGTGTAGGCTTCATAATAGCATTACAGCTTAACGCCGAAGGAGTGCTGCAAGCAATCACTATGGCTACCCAATAGATCACTGTTTAGGCGCTGGGCGGCGTAACCTAGAGTCTTGCATCTCTACTTCCTGCCGCTGCCCTCTATTCATAGGCTTAGGTTGATTTACGAAACCTCGCAAGGCATCCATAGGCTTAACACCACCCTGTGTGCGTTGAGGCTGCATAGGCCGTCTTGGAGGCATTGTCTGTACGGGCTTACCTCTACGCATACGCTGCATGTTACTTAGCCTTCTTCTTGGTAGGCATGCCACCATAGCTATAGTTGCCGGGCTTCTGCTTCATCATCATGCCGCCCATATTCATTTTACGACCCTTGGGGGTCTGCGTCTGTTTCGGTGAGCATGATGCTCCTGCATTCGCCTTCGCCATGTCTATCTCCTAAGATCCCGGGATTATGTGATCTGGTAACCCCATCTCGAGATCCAGATCATGCTTATTGGTGCTAAAGTCTTCATGACCGTAGAGTTCACCGTAACCGGTAAAAACCGTAGCATCCTCTTCGGCCTGTTTCTTGGTGATTAAACCTTCCTCTAACAAGTATCTGCGTACTTCGGGGAGGCTTAACCTAATTCCGGTGTTCGCCTCGATGGCGGCCCGGATATAATGTAGATTTATCATTCTACGTCCATATATGTTATTATCGCAAATTTACCGAGTAAAGTCAACCACTTAACCTTAACTGAGGGATTTACAAATGTAGAAAAATGTGATATAATCGAAGCTATGGTTCGGGGGGTTACATATAAGGGTAACCCGCGAACATGATTTTAGGGGTAGCTAGGCTTAGGCTTACGCTACCCTTTTCGTTAAGCGCTGGAGGGTATAAGAAAGACTAGCCTCTATAGCCTCATTGGTGAACTTAGTGCGACCAATAGACTTGGTTAAACACTTGGGTAGATCTTCATTCGGATAGAATAGAACTAAGCTCTTATCCAGAGCTACAAAAGCATGAAAGTCAGCTTGTTGTTTCTGAATATCCTGCAGGTAGAACTGATAGGAAAACTCATTTTTTTTCTTAGGATTATACTTTGATACAAGCTTGGTGGTAGACTTCACCTCACACCTAAGCAGCGTACCGTCTGCAGTCTCACACCATAAATCACAACCATGAGCTCTAACATGCTCACACTTAACCCCAAGTACCTCCAGATAATAGGACGTAAGTAACTCCCCGAGCCGTCCCACCCTATCGTTATGGGTGTAATTAGTATGAACTATGCTCGGGCTGAATACGTTCATTCAAGATCTTCCGGATCCATATCAAACAGATCACCGATAGAACGTAAGTTATCCTCCATAATCATAGCGGCTTCCCGGCTCAGCTCACTATAGCGGCTCAGCTCATGGGCAATACAATACAAATACCTATAATCATTAGAGAGCTTGCCCTGATGAATTACATCTTGGATCAGCTCATCAACAGGCGTAATAACTTCCGCGGGGTCATCCTCAGATTCCTCACCGACAAACGTCTGCAGAACTAGACCGTCATCATCAAAGTCTAGCTGCTGCTCAAGCTCTATGGCGAAACCAAGATTGATTACCTGCATGCATATTACCGGCTTGTTAAAGTTACCCTAATAGTAACCTGTGCTAATACCTTAGTCAATAGCTAGGGTAACCTTACCCATTGATATCGTTACATTTTTTACATGAGTGTTGACGGTCCTATAAAGGCCTACCGAAGAGGGATCATGCTCGGCTGGTTTACGGTTGGTATTTTCCTAAAATTGGGTAGGTGTTGTATACGCTACCGGTAGGGGGGCCGGTGGCGCTCGCCGGGTTCGAATCCTCCTCGATGTCGCCTTTGATTGCTGGGGATTGTGATAAATACCGGTGTTTTAAATACTTGAGCCAGAACAGCCTTATTTTGTGGGATATTCTAAGCCGGGCTAACAACTAAGCAGTCCTAGCACAGATAAATAACTAACTTTTGAGAGCTCCCGGGGATCTGCTGGGCATCTGGGTGACGTAAAATAAAACCGGGTGCGGAGGGCGGCTGGGTGCATCAATAACAACCGAACTGCCAGCCTCGAGCATCTCTCCGGGTTATCTACCGGGTGAACCTGACGGCTGCCGGACAAATATCCTGCGGGAATTCCCGGTTTCGCCTTATGGTATATCTGGCCTATTGATTTGATTGAATATTCGCTTACCAGGTCAAGATTTGCTGCTCGCCTCGAGGTTGCGTTAAACCGAACCTGACGGCTGCCGAACATCTGGCCGTAAAAAAGCCCGCTCGAGGCGGGCTCTCTGCTGTTCTTAGTTCTGGGTTAACTATTGCCGGGTGTTTAACTTAAGCCCGGTCTTGAGCATCTCTTGAGCTGCTGTAGGGTCTCCGCTCTGGATCCGTTCTAATGCCCAAGCAACCCAGCTCCGAGCGTGCTTATTGATTGGCTCGAGGCTCTCGGATGTTTGATCTGGCGCAGAAATCGGACCAGCTGCCGTCAGTTTTTGGGCTCTCTGATCGATCTGAAAAGCTTTTGCTAGGTTATCCCTCGCTAGATCTATCTCTCGGACCAGCTCCCGGGCTTGTTTATCTGAATATTGATAATTACCCCGGTTGGATAAATTGCCCAGCAGATCAATTGCCTTCACTGCTTTTGGCAGTCGAGCATCCCGGATCCGTTGAAAGGCTGCTGCTTTATCTGACATAGCTATCGGTCTCCGGGTCGTAATGCCCTCCGCTTTCTTGATGATATTTGTCCGGGTCGTATTCTTCCCAAAACCTGAAACGATACTCCGGGTAATTGTTTTCGATATCATCCCGGGTTGCTAACTTCGAAACCTGCAGAACAGCCTCGATACCGCATTCATCATAACAAATGGCTAACTTCATATGTCCAAGCCTCCGCTCTGGGTGATTGTGTATTGATTGCGCTCGAGGCGGTGGCTGGCTTGATGCCAGTAATCCCCGCCCGGCTGGCTATAGTGAGCTTCCCGGTCTCTCCCGGCTGTACGCTCCCAATGATCCCAACATGCCTCGAGGCTGGATCCGGCCGGGTAAACTATCGCCACCTCCCAAGATCCGTCCGGGCCGTGCTCTATGCTGCTTTTAACGTTCATGCGTAAACCTCCGAGCCCGTAAAATCCTCGAGCATACCGGATCCCCGGCCAAAAAATTTATCATGCTTTTGAAAGCAGCTGGCCCAGTAATCGCAGATCGTCGAAGGTAATTCTCCCCAGCCAGAACAGCAGCAGACCCAGCCTTGAGAGTAATCCTCGAGGAATGTTAGATCCCCAACCGATATAGAGCAGACGCCATCTGCTTTGAAATAACGCTCGAGCTTTGGATGATCCGGGAGAATATTCCCGGCGTCGAAAACAATCTCAAGCTTCTCTTTATGCGAAAGATCCGGCTGGTTTAATTCCATCCGATAAGCCCGGCGATAAATTCCGAACCGCTCGAGCGTAAATAGACTAGCCGCTAAGCTCCGCGGGAGATCGTCTAAAATATCTCTCTTTATAAAAGACATATCCGCATAGGCTGGGCCCCAGATTTGAGAATTCCAAGAGCCGCCCTCGTTAACTGCTTTCATTAAATCTTTCGGCAGCTGCCGGGTGAAGGTTAAATATGTGGTCATTTTTGTGGTCTCCATTGTTTATTGGATTTGGTTTCTGCGTGAACGAATAGCGGCAATTTCCGCATCACGTTTGGCATAGGCTGCCGCAACAACTTTGCGATGCTCGATCATCCGGGCGTCATGATCCGCTAGTATCTGGGCGGCATAATCGTGAATGCGCCGCTCTTGCTGCTCTGCTTTTATCTTTTCTAAAGCTGGCAAATCTCTATTCCATATGGTCATTTTTTTGGTCTCCATTGTTTAAATGCCGGGTCGCTCCCGGCTATCACCTTTATAAATGTAAAAAAGGGAGCCTGTAAAGCTCCCTCTAATCCTCTCTCTGTTAGGGTTGTTTAGTTATTGTGCGGACATTTACCGGTCACCATTTCATAAAGGCTGTATGTATTGCTCTGAAGCTCACTTGCGTCTGACATATAAACATCACCACAATCTCGCATCATATCCGAGACGCGCAAAGACGTTTCAAGGTGCTTGATTAAATGTTCCCGGATGACTGGGTGTAATTTATTCAGCTGTTCTTTGCATTGTTTCTGGTATTTCTCTCTCAATTTTTTCCAGTGCTTTGTGCATTCCGCGCCCTTTAAATCGTAGCCCGTGTCTTTCTCTTCTTTCGTGTACATCTCGCTGATCATCAGTTTATTCTCTCATAATAAGTTTAAAGCATGCCCGGCGAATAACCCGCCGAACAAAATTGCGAATAGGCTTAAAGCGCCCAAAATGTCCCCGATCATGCAAACGCCCGGAGCTTGATACGGCGGTGCGTATCCGTCAGATGCTCTTGAGCCAGATCCCATAAACCCCGGTTTAATCTCAAAGCAGCATCAACATTGGTAAGGCCTCGAGCTGTTCTGTGGGTGCCGCGGGGGTTTTTCTGGGTCATGCTTAGAACCTGTGCGCCACCTCGCATCAGTTTCTCTTGCACCCGGTTGAATATGCGCCACGCGTCAGAACCTCGATCATACCCGGCGCAATTATTGCCCATAAGATCCGTTACGGTTTCATCTGTGGAATAGCTCCCGGGCTTCATTGGTGAAGTAGACCATAAGGCGGCCTCGAGCGAGCTATCAACATTTGCCCAGCGCAGCTGTGCGGCTGCCTCCGCAAAAGCCTGAATGCGGTTGGCTGTTGGCTGTGAGCTCCGCAAGCTCTCGATCTGGTGTTGCAATGTTGGGAGCTTTCCCGCGGTCTCTTGGATCATGGTTTCAAAATTTGCCGCGGTTGCTTTGCTATGCCGGGCTTTAATCTCGAAACCTTCACCGGCTGCGAGTGAGTTCGAACAGACCCAGCGAAAGAAACCAGCATAAAGGCGCAAGGTGTTTTTCCCGTCGTGGCTGTTGTACAGGATTATTTCGGGCCTACCTTGCTCCCGGGTGCTGGGGTCATCTCCCGGCTGCGCGAAAGCTAGATAATGCAGAACGTGATTCTGATTTGCTTTGGTCGGGTTCACCTGTGCTGCTTGCACTGGTTTATAACCATAATCGCGCAGAATATCGATTGCATTTGCGGTCGTGATTTGACTGTAACGATCTGTGAGGCTTTCGCTTTGCGTCTCACTAAAAACAGCCGGGGCACGGTTGAATATTTGCGCCATGCTCAAGCTGGTGTTTTCATTGTTACGGCTAAAAATAAGATCTTTCATTTATTTGGTCTCCATTGTTTTAAGTTGGGCTCGGTAAAGTTGAAAGTAACCACAGCCAGAATGCCCAGTATCCGACTAATTGATAAAATTTAGAGAGCATCGAGGATTTTTACCCCGCTCCCGGTTTCGATCCAGACGCGAGCGCCACAGGCAAGCGGTTTCTCTGGCGAGTAGATTACGCGGCTGGGTCCGTTAATCTCCACCTCGAATGCTTTTCTGTTTTGCCGGTAATCCTTCACAGTTAGAGGCGGCTGCCGCTGTTCTGTTTTAGAATTCGCCCGGATGATATGTTGATTGACATGAATGCGGGTCTTCATGCTGCTACCGGTAACAATTCGGGGTTATCGATAAAGAACGGTGATTTACTGCGCTTTGCTCCCGCGCCTTTAACCTTTAAAGCGACAACCTTGCCCAGCGCCCGGACGTTCACCAGATCGCTTGCGTCACCGTCTATTACATCTCGCCCCAAGAAAGTTTTGGGGAAACCTCCCCGGAATACCACAGCAAGCGGCGCGGATGTTTTCAGAGCTTTTGCAACGCTGCCTTGATAATTAGGCGCGCCAGAATATGAAAAGATAAGTTTATAGTTTTTGGGGGTCGTGCCGAGCCTCGCAACTCTTTTGGTATAATCATACCCGAACAGCTCCGGGAAAGATTGGTAGACGTCGAATTTCTCCCACGGAATATCTGATAGAACATTCAGCCGGGCTGCTGCTCGATGTCCTGATCGTTTGCATGATTTTATAAACCGGTGGATCTGGTCAAATAAGAGCTCGAGGAATCTTGGCCGGTCGCTCATCCAGAGCTCGGTTTTACGCATCCGGGCTTTCTGAACACTGGACATCTGGCCGCGTCCGGCAATTTTTAAACAATCCGTGAAACATCCGGCAGCTGTTGAGCC
>OBMK010001432.1_pt1 | contig 20245 bp, 16 predicted proteins | sample 1539081 | NCBI WGS metagenome assembly OBMK01 (sample SAMEA3355528, study PRJEB22509) | marine metagenome | biome: marine; feature: river plume; material: water | place: USA | collected 2010-08-07 | depth 0.5 m | reverse complement strand
GACCCGGCGTGTCGCTCAGTACCGGCAGCCCCAATGCGTGCACCCAGTGCCACGACGACCAAACCGACTCTTGGGCCTATGACGCCCTTCAGCAATGGCGTATCCGCACGGACTTTCAGGAACTGAGCCTCATAAAAGCCCGTTTCTCGGCTGATCGGGGCGATGTTAGATCACTTCCTACCCTCGAGTCGGTTGTCACGGATGATGAGCGATCGCCGCTCATGCGCGCCTCGCTGATTGAGCAACTGGGCAACCTCGGCTCTCGACAGTTGCCCAACTTAACCGCCATGCTCTTGCGTACAGATGCACCCGAGCTTCGCGCATCGGCCGTACGCGCCACACGCTCGATGCCTCCTGCACAGCGGTACTTGATGCTGCGCCCGTTCATTACCGACCCAGTACTGACCATTCGCATGGAAGTGGCTCAAGTGCTCGCCGGCGTACCCGCAAGCGAGCTTCGCCCCCAAGACATCGACGACCTCAAGCCACTTTTTGAGGAATATTTAGGGGTCCAGGCGAATCACTTAGACATGCCTTCGGTGCAGATGCAGCTTGCCAGTTTTTGGCTGAACCGAGGTGACAGCGAGCAAGCGCTGACGGCACTTGAAGAGGCCGTTCACCTTAACCCGCAACTCGAACCGGCCGTAGTTAATCTGGTCGACCTGCTCAGACGAACAGGAAAAGATGACGAAGCATCGGCGCTTCTCGAAACGTCGCTCGCGCTCGTCCCCGACTCCGGGAATCTTTGGTTTTCGCAAGGACTGCACCTCATACGACTCGGCGACACCGAGTCGGGTCTTGAGTCTTTAAAGCGAGCCGCGGCACTTGAACGAGAGGGATCGCGGCACCGATATGTCTATGCAGTCGCGCTTAACGACACGGGCGCCAAAGCTCAAGCGCTGTCAGTGCTGGAGGCGCTCAATGCAAGCCACCCGGGACAACCCGACATCTTAAACGGGCTGTTAGCGTTCGCGCGCGATGCCGGCGACAGGCCACGCTACGAGCGTTACCGAGCGCAGCTCATGTCAGTGATGCAAGCGACAGGAATGCGCTAGTTTTTGCGAAGTGACAAGTCCACCGTAATGGGAATTGACTGGCTAATCGCGTTAAGTCCTGCAATCGCCTGAAGTGCGGCTACGCCTGACTCCAAACCAAAGTCTTTTGCTGTCACGACGATCGGCTGGGTGCTGGTCACACGCAGTCCATCTTCTGAGACGCCTACCGTCAAAGGCGCTAACTTATCAACACTCATACCGTGGAGGCTCACAGTCACCTTTACGGTCTCACTCACATTGTCACCTGCTTTTAAGGAGTCAAGCTGCGATGCGCTGAGCGTTGCTTGCACCATTGCTGTCGGAAATTTTCCGACCTCAAACAACATGCGTTGAAGCCGTTCATTACGAATACCAACACCGGTCTCAACCGACGTTAAGTCGATCGAAAGAGCCACGTGCCCCGCGTCTGAAATGCTGCCCGTTACTTGCTCGAATACATTGTTCTCACCAATGCTGTTGTTCTTGATCGACACAAACCCGACGCGGGACGACGCTGTGACGTCCCAGCCAGCCTGCGCGGAACTCGTCACAACGAGGGTAATTAACAACGTGGCAGCGTGTACGAAAAATGATCGGCTCATTGAAAGCACCCGTTAACAAATAAAGAGGGGGTAGGTTATAGCGCTGACCACGTCACACCTGCAAGTGCCCCTTTTCAACGACTATGCGTGGGCTCGACTCAGGTCTATATATCAGCGAGGTCGCCCTTGGACTCCAGCCACTCTCGACGATCGCTAGACCGTTTCTTGGCCAACAGCATGTCAAACACGCTGTCGGTGTCGTGATCTGCATCGAGCACCAGCTGAACCAGCCGTCGGGTGTCGGGCACCATGGTTGTCTCGCGAAGCTGCGACGGGTTCATCTCACCCAGACCCTTGAACCGCTGTACGTTGGGTTTTGCACGTGAATTTTCCGCTGCAATACGCTCTAAAATGCCGTTCTTTTCAGGCTCGTCGAGCGCGTAGTAAACGTCCTTACCCACATCGACACGGTACAGCGGCGGCATCGCAACATAGACATGTCCGGCGCGGACCAGCGGCCTAAAATGGCGAAGAAAGAGCGCGCAGATCAGCGTCGCAATGTGCAGCCCGTCCGAGTCTGCGTCGGCCAAAATACAGACTTTTTGATAGCGCAAACCCTCGAGGTCGTCGCTTGCGGGATCAATGCCCAGCGCCACCGAAATATTGTGTACTTCTTGAGATGCCAATATTTCGGTCGCATCGACCTCCCAGGTGTTGAGGATTTTTCCCCGCAACGGCAAGATCGCTTGAAACTCGCGGTCTCGCGCTTGTTTTGCGGAACCGCCTGCGGAGTCACCCTCCACCAAAAAAAGTTCGCTTCGTGCAGGATCTTCCACCGTACAGTCGGCGAGCTTACCCGGCAGCTGCGGGCCCGAAACTACTTTCTTGCGAACTACCGTTTTTGCCGATCGCATGCGTGCTTGCGCCCGGTTTATACAAAGATCAGCAATCAGCTCCGCGTCAGACGTATGCTGGTTAAGCCAAAGCGCAAAAGCGTCTTTTGCAACGCCCGAGACGAACCCGGCAGCCTCGCGCGATGAAAGACGCTCCTTGGTCTGCCCCGAGAACTGAGGATCGGCCAACTTCGAAGACAAGACATAACAACAGCGATCCCAGACGTCCTCCGCAGTCAACTTAACACCGCGCGGAAGCAGGTTTCGTATTTCACAAAACTCTCGCATCGCTTCTAATAAGCCCGAGCGAAGACCGTTAACGTGGGTCCCGCCTTGCGCGGTCGGAATGAGATTCACATAGGACTCTGCCGTGATCTCGCCACCCTCAGGCAACCACTGAATAGCCCAATCGACGGCCTCTGTTTCACCGGAGAATGTATTCGTAAAGGGCTCTTCAGGAATAACAATGTAATCGATGGTGGCATCAGCGAGGTAATCCGAGATTCCGTCTTCAAAATACCATTCTTGCTTTTCACCTTTCTTTTCATCGGCCAATGTGACACGAAGACCAGGACACAAAACGGCCTTGGCGCGAAGTGCGTGAATCAGCCGAGGCATTGCAAAGGTGGCTGTGTCAAAGAATGTTTCGTCTGGCATGAAGCGTATACCAGTACCCGTGTTGCGCTTGCCACACTGGCCTGTGACGGTCAGATCTTCGACTTTGTCACCGTTTTCAAACGCCATAGCGTAGACGTTACCGTCTCGGCGAATCGTGATGTCGAGGCGCTTGGAAAGCGCGTTGACGACTGAAACGCCCACGCCGTGTAGGCCACCACTGAACTGATAGTTCTTATCTGAAAATTTCCCGCCGGCATGGAGCGTCGATAAAATAACTTCAACACCTGGTTTTTTTTGCTCAGGGTGCAAGTCCACCGGCATTCCACGACCGTTGTCCGTAATGCTAATACCGCCATCGCCATGCATCACAACGTCGATCTGGTTGGCGTGGCCCGCCAGCGCCTCATCCACTGAGTTGTCGATCACCTCTTGCGCAAGGTGATTGGGCCGCACGGTATCGGTGTACATACCCGGTCGCTTGCGCACAGGCTCAAGACCGGTCAATACCTCAATGGCATCTGCGTTGTATTGCGTCATTGCGTGGGACTACCTTGATTCAGTGAGACGATCTGCGGCGTTACTGCCAAGTCGTGCTAATGATAACCCGAGGAACCCGAGAGAGGACGATTCTCTTCATCACAAATGCTTATTACTTGAGTCTCAATGTGGGCAATGGGCTGCAAAACAATGCGACGATAACCCGGTTGCTTATCGTCCAGCGCAAAATCATGAGGCACAGGCGCAAATTGGGTACACGTGGAAGGGGTTGTAAGCATTCGGACACCCTGAACCACCGCGTCACTCTCTTGATGCACGTGACCACTGACGAGGACGACTCGATCTGAGAGTGTTTGCATGATGGTTAACGCAGCAGATGCGTTTGAAACCACTTGCCTACTCAGCCGTCTTGACTGCAAGGCTCGTAACCAATGATCAGTGAAGATCAGCAGTGACTGATCTCCAACAGCCGAATCAATGATCTGTCCTACCAGGCACTCAGTGTTCATACCCAGCAACTCGCCATCACTAACATCGTTCAGGTGCGTGTCAGTCACCTGAACAAGGGTAATATGCTCCGCTGAGTCGCTAAGTGTGACATCACCGGTTAAGAGTGCGCTATTGGTCATTGTCGACCTCAAAGACCGTCTCGTCCGCGTGAGCGCTCGACAAACACAGGCTCAATAGCTCTGAAACAAACTGGTTTTGCTGACGCTTTTCGTCGGGCTGGTGCATGTCCGAGTTAGGATATTCGTAACGCGACTCCAAGCGACGGCCTGATCGATGTTTGACCACTTCGGCCATGGAGACGTCGTGATACATGCGAAGAAACAACTTAGAGTCCATTAACTCAGGCAGCTGAGGCGCGTGGTATTGAATCTCCAGAGATGTCGTATGCCGGTCCCGCTCAATCACCGTCAGGACAACACGCCGTGGACCCAAACGAAAGCGACGCTCGTTCGAGCGCTGGTAATCGGGAAAGAGCTGCAACAGACGCGCATAGTTAGCCTCACACAGCGCATGAAGCTCTGTAAGATCCATTCTAAAGCGTCGTTTACTCCGACTCTTTTGCACCCAGCATCCCTCGTCTAGAAGCACCACCAACCAAGTGGCCTCGCAAGAAGTGTAGCAATCAATTCCACAAATTGTGTCGCTACAGAAGATGAACGTATTTTCGCCGTCCACACGTATAGGATGTTAAACTTCTTTTTGTCCTATCTCCAAAGACCCCAGCAAGGAATATTGTATGTCCCGTTCTGTCACTCGCCGCGCACTAACCACCGTAATTGCGGGGATGTTGCTCACTTTGGCTCACATGGCCACAAGCGAGAGCCTCTTAGACGTTTATGAGATCGCGCTCGACAACGACGCGCAGCTCAGGGCTGAAACAGCACGTTATCGCGCGGACTTAGAACTCAAAACATTGTCCCTGGCACCCTTGCTGCCTCAAGTGCGCGCCGGCGCCTCACGCTCCCTTCGCGACTCTCAGAACACCAGACTGACGATTACAGAGTTCCAGGGTGGCCAAGTGGTAATTGACGACGTGACCAACGGATCGCGCACGTTCACCAACAACTACGACATTAGTTTGTCTCAAACCCTGTTCGATCTCTCGGCTTGGTTTGACTGGAAGGCGGGCAGTAACCGCAGTGATCAAGCCGCATCGACGCTGGCTGCTGCTCAGCAAAATCTTATTGTTAGAGTCTCCGAAGCCTATTTTGGTGTGTTGCGCGCACAAGACAATTTGAGTGCAGCAAAGGCGCAAGAGCGTGCGCTGGCACGCCAACTTGAGCAGACGCGCCAGCGGTTTAATGTGGGGCTCATTGCCATTACAGATGTCTATGAAGCGGAAGCCAGATACGATCTTGCCGGTGTCACTCAAATTATCGAAGAAAATAATGTTGCTGTCGCGCGCGAGCGGCTTTCTGTTTTGACCGGCCAAGCGCATGGTCAACTGCTATTACTGAGTGGCGAGTTTGTCCCCGAGACACCGACACCGACGGACCGCGCGGCCTGGGTGGACTTCGCGCTCGCCAACAACTTTGAACTTGCCGCGTCTCGTCACGCGGAAGAGGCGGCCCGTCAAACCGCCAAATCCAGGCAAATGGGACGTCTTCCCACTGTTAGTGCGCAAATCAGTTACTCCGAGAGCGACACCGACGGCGAAGTCACGCCGCCCACCGCCTTTAACCTACCGCCTCGTTCTGAGGGTGAGAACGAGTCGTTCCAAATTCGCCTCGACCTCCCGCTTTATGCTGGAGGCGCTATCAGTGCGAATCGCCGAAGAGCCGCTGAACAGTTCAATGCGGCACGCGAAAGTCGTATCAATTTGACCCGAAATACGGTCACAGCCACCCGATCACTGCACATGACCGTAATGTCGGATGTGGCGCGTGTTAACGCCCGTAAACGAGCTATAAAATCGACTCAGAGTGCGCTTGACGCAACGACAGCCGGGTACGAAGTCGGCACACGAAATATTGTCGATGTACTCAATGCACAAAATGCGGTTTTTTCTGCCCAACGAGATTACGCTAACAGTCGCTACGATTACGTGTTGAACAGCATGCGCCTCAAAGAAAACGCAGGCACACTGTCACCCGAAGACATTGCCTCGTTAGAAACTTTCCTAATTGAACCGACAGCGCCAACAGCCTCAGAAGAGGGCTAACTAAAGCAGGGTTTTCATCAAATCCAGCTGACGGCGGGTTGCCCCCCGCCGCGTTTCAATGAAGGCTCGCGCCACTTGCGCTTCACCGTCGATCCGGTCTTCGGACCAAACACTCGCCAACTGACTCGCAAGCTCAGACTCATCCTGGACGACACGGATGGCGCCACTCCGCTCCATGTCTTTGACGATCGTCGCAAAATTAATCACGTGTGGCCCAGTGATCACCGCGCAGCCCCATGCAGCCGCCTCAATAGGATTATGCCCGCCTCTGGGCACCAGGCTTCCGCCAATAAACGCCGCATCGGCGAGTCCCAAAAAAGCACTGAGCTCGCCCAGCGTGTCGATCAATAGGATGTCCGTGTCCGCGCGGAGCGGCGTTTCATCACTGCGCTTTTGAAAGCACAGACCCCTCGCGTCTAAAAGCTTAATGATCGCAGGCGTCCTATTCGGATGACGCGGCGCCAGCAGTAGTCGCGTCTTAATACCGCGCGCTTGCAGCGCAAGATACGCATCAAGCACCAACTGCTCCTCTCCTTCGTGTGTACTTGCCGCTGCCCACAACGGTCGAGACCGACACTCACCGCCAAGATCTGCGCGAATATCCTCCAGCTGCAATCGGCGCGCAGCAAGATCAATGTCGAACTTAATGCTACCGACTGCGTGAAGACTCTCCCGGGGTGCACCGATTTTCTGAAACCGTCTTAGATCCGACTTTGACTGACAGGCAATTAAGGCAAAGTCACTGACCACGTCGCGTGTAAAGTGACCAAGTCGTGCGTAACCCCGAGCAGATCGCGCCGAGAGCCGGGCATTAATCAAGGCAACAGGAACCCCTTGCGTCTTGGCGGATCGCAACACATTAGGCCAAATTTCAGTTTCCACCATCACGACCAATTGTGGCTTCCAGTGCCGTAAAAACACGTCCGTCACAAACGGCACGTCAAAAGGAAACCAAGTGTGTTCGACGCGATCGCCGAATAACGCCATTGTTTGTGCCGAACCAGTGGGGGTCGTGTTCGTCACTAACACGGCTTTGTCCGGCCACTCTTGAAGCAAGCGTTCAATGAGGGGGGATACGGCCAGTAGTTCACCGACGGAAACCGCATGCACCCAAATTAACCCATCGCCCGCACGGGTCCGCTTCGGCAAAAACAGCGCAAATCGTCGCCACCATTGCCGAGCGTAATGCGGCTCCCGCACAGCTTTAAAGAGCAAGCGAAAGACTAAAAGCGGCGCGAGCAACGTAATCAACAAACTGTATAAATAGCGTGACATAACTTCGATGCTACGAGGAACCCAGTGATACGTCATATACTGACGCTTTTGCGGGGAGCCTACCATGGGCACAACAGAGTTTGACGGCGTAAAGGGTTTCCTGCCTCAAGAAGAGGCGCTGCAGTTGCTGGAATGGGCGTCGCAAGGCGCGTTGATAGGACCGCTTTTGGAGATTGGCAGTTACTGCGGGTTATCGACGCTCTGGCTGGCAAAAGCAGCAAGAGCGGCAAAAACTGTTGTCTTTGCCGTTGATCATCATCGGGGCAGTGAAGAGCACCAAGCGGGCGAGTTCTTTCACGATGAGACACTGACAGATCACGAGGGTCACTTCGACTCTCTCCCGGAGTTCCGGCGCAACCTCAAAACGCATGCGGCAGAAGACGTCGTCATTCCCGTTGTGTCAACGTCAGCTACACTCGCTGGCCACTGGACAACACCGCTTGGTTTCTTATTCATTGATGGCGGTCACAGCCTTGAAGCCGCACTGACCGATTACCGGAATTGGTCTCAACACGTGCAACGCGGCGGGCTCTTAGTGATTCACGATGTCTTCACGAGCGCCTCGGAGGGTGGACAAGCGCCTCATGCGATTTGGCGACTCGCAAGGCAGTCCGGATTGTTTGAAGAAGTGGGCGCGCTCCAAAGTCTGCGCGCATTGCGGCGCTTATAACTTAGCCTTGGTTTTGGCGACGCTCAAGTTGGGCGTGCTCACGCGAGTCAACTTCTGTGAATAAGCGACTCGCGGCGGTGCGGTTGCTCAACGCATCGGCAGCCAGCAACACAGCGCCCGACGTCCACGTCGGTTGCTCAAGCGGCCAAAGAACTTTTTCAACGAACTGGTAGCCGGTCCAAAAAATGCCCTCAGCGTCTTGCCATTGCCATAACCCTTCAAATAACGTGCGGGCTCTGGTCTCGTCACCCACACTCAGCAGCGCCATTGTCAGTTCGCACGATTCAGCGACTGTCACCCACGGTTGATGATTTTCACAGCGACACCCTAACCCCTCTTCAATAAACTCATCCCATCGCGCGTTAATACGCTCAAGGCCCTGTGCACCCGTAAAAACACCGGCAAGAACAGGGTAAAACCAGTCCATTGCGTAACGCGACTTGCTTTCCCAGTTGCGATCGAATCGCTCAGGGCGGTGGCGCAGCGCGGCACCCAGTCGGCTTCGTGCATCGCGCCATGCGGGCTTTAACACGCCCACAGTTCTCGCAATGTGCAGGGCACACTCCAGCGATTTATAGACCGAGCTGCTGCCAGTAACCAATGCGTCGTCCATGGGCGCACCTGCCGTGTCACACGCCCAGGCCACTTCGCCGTGCTCAGACTGCATCGAGACCACAAAGTCGATGGCGCGCACAACCGTTGGAAATAAGCGCGCCAAAAATGATCGATCTTGACTGATTAAGTAATGATGCCAAACCCCGGTTGCAATGTACGCCACGTAGTTGGTTTCACGGCGCGTCACATTTGACGGCTGACCCTTGATGTAGGACGCCCACCAGCTGCCATCATCAAGTTGCTCGGCTACCAGCCAGTCATAGGCGCGCTCCGCAGCGACAAATTCACCGGCAATACTCAAGCCCATTGCGGCTTCAGTGTGATTCCAGGGGTCCGTGTGACCCCCTTCAAACCACGGAATTTCGCCGTTATCGCGCTGTGACGCGAGCAGGTACTCAACAGTTGGACGCAGCGCTTGCTCAGGGTACGGGAGGGGTTGAAGGGTCATACAGCGAGCCTAGCGGTTTTGAGCACGGTCAAAGTACAACACTACACTCTTGCCCATCCACGGATTAAGAAGCCTGTCGAGGGTCGTGGTCAGCCACGGGCGTTTCATCAAATCCCAAACCAAAAATCGGTGATACAGACTCAACACTTTGGGTTCCTCAGTCACATGCCAAAACAAGCACTTCAACCACCAGTAGGGAACATGCAACGCGTGTGCACCGTGTTGTCGTGTGCCTTGGAACCCGTAGCGCTCCACTTCACGGCGGAGGTGACGCGCATTAAAAATGCGAATATGACCACCGGGGGTACGGCGATAGTCATCACACAACATCCAGCAAATCCACTCGGGCCACTGGCGAGGCACACTAATACACAGACGACCGTCCGGCTTCAGTACGCGGTCGATTTCCTCGAGAAAACTTAAATAATTGGGAATGTGCTCGAGAACTTCCGAACAGATCAGTCGGTCGACTGAATCATCAGCCAAAGGGAGGGCCATGCCGTTAGCTTGCACAAAATCAACCGCGCCCTGTGGCGCGTGTGGTGCCATGTCGGCGATGCGAGCCTGTGCCGTCTTCAGATCTTCTAACGACAGATCAAAGCCCACTACCGTAACATCGTCATGCAGATACGCGGTCAATGAGTGCCGGCCTTCGCCACACCCCAGATCGACACAGACCTGTCCGGGTGCCAAATCAAAGTAGTCAAAATCAACGGTTAACATTGCGCCAGACGTTCTCGATAGTAGACTTCCATTCGCTCAGCACACCGATCCCAGCTAAAGTGCTGTTCTACACGCGTGAGCCCGCGTGCCGAATACTCTGCTCTGAGCGACTCATCGTCAAACATTCTTCGAATAGCCGCTTCCAGCGCCTGAGCATCTCCAGCCGAAACAACCAGTCCCGCCTCGTCAACCACTTCTGCAAGCGCGCCACCGTCGGTACTGACCAAGGGGACGCCACATGCCATGGCTTCAACAGCGGGCAACCCAAACCCCTCATACAAGGAGGGAACGACCGCAATCGACGCCTGCGCGTATTTCCTGACCATATCCTCGTCGCTGATGCCCTTAAAACAATCGATATGGTCCACTAGATTAAGATCGTGCATTAACGTCTCTGTCTCACCACCGGGTTTAGGTCGACCCACCAAGGTCAGCCGTAACGCAGGGAAACTGGGAAGTAGCGCAGCCATTGCGTGAAGTAGGGTCGCCAAGCCCTTTAACGGCGCATCGGCAGACGCCGTCGTCATTAATCGATGTGCTTCTCGGTCGAGGTTACTGAGCGGTTTAAACAGCGTCGTATCGACCCCGAGATGCATGACGGAAATCACCTTTGGGTCCACGCCAAAATCCTCGGCAATGTCGGCTGCAGAGGTGCTCGAGACCGTGACCACTGATTGAAGTTGAGGCGCGACACGTTTTTGCATCCGCAAAAAACCATGCCACCGGTGGATCAGTACGCGCACGTACCATCGCGGCTCAGACGCAAGCGCCACACGATAGTCGCGGGTTATGGGATGGTGGATCGTGGTGACCAGCGGTACCCCCTGGTGCTGGAGTTCCAGCACACCATCGGCAATGGTTTGATTATCGTGGACAATATCAAACTCGGCAGCACGACCTGCATACCACTGCTTAACACGTTCGCCAAACGTGTAAGGTTCGGCAAAACCACCCGTGAGTTTGCTGAACCACTCAATACGCTCAAGACGCGACAGTAATTGCCGTGGCCGAATTGACCGCAAACCATGCTCGTAAAGATCCAAGCTCGGCAGCTGCACAAGCTCAATATTGTCATCGAGCACCGGGTAGGGCGGGCCAGAGATGACCGTCACCGAATGTCCTCGCTTTGCCAGGGACCGTGATAAATATTTCAGATACACGCCCTGCCCACCCGAATGGGGTGCTGACCGATACCCGAGCAGCGCAATGCGCAACGGGCGCGTGGTCAACGGCTCAACCGTTGGTAATGGGGAGGGGGCTCGAGAATTCACACAGACCGTCCTAAAGTTGGCAGGCAGTATGCCAATACCTATTTTGTGACACAAGAAATCAAAGCGTTAACAGGGTTTTAACGCGCGCGCTACACGAGCCTCTGACGAATCCACGCAATACAGGTGTCAATAATCTCGGCGCGCTCAGGCTCATTAAAAAGCTCATGGTACATGCCAGGATAAATCGTCAGGTGCTTATCGGACGCGCCGAGCGCCTCCATGAACTGACGCGACGCGGGTACCGAGGTGAGCTGGTCCTCTTCGCCGTGAAGCAGCAATACAGGGAGCGTTATATGACCTGCATTGTCCAAGACAAACTGCCCTTCATCAAAGAGTGAAACCACCATTCTGGCCGGAATGTTGTCGTGGTGAACCAGCGGGTCAGCGGTATAGGCATCGACAACCGATGGATCTCTCGAAACGGCCTTTGCGTCGATTGCCAGCGCCTTTGAAGCGGGCATTAAGGCGCTCAAAACTCTCAGCAAAGCCACCTGCCACCATGGAGGTGGGGTCGGCACACCCAGAGCAGGCCCGGTGAGAATAAGACCGCTGTACTCGTCCTGTGCGTCCAACATCACGCGCGCAGCAATAAGACCGCCCATGCTGTGTCCGACCAGTATCACTGGAAGGTCTGGGTACTGCTCGGCGATCTCAGCTCGGAGCTCAGTCACGCCCTGCGTTAGTTCGCTAAATTGTTTAATAAATGCGCGCCTTCCCGGCGAATGGCCGTGACCGATATGGTCCAACGCGTAAACGTGCAACTGCTGACGAATGAGCGCTTGAGCCACATCGTCATAGCGGCCTGAGTGCTCGCCCAATCCGTGACTGATCAGCACAACGCCTTGAGGGACACCCTCGGCAGCCCAGTGCCGGTAAAAAAGACCACTCTTGAGACTACTCGTAGACGCCACCATCGCAATTTTCCTTGTGTTCGAGGCTAGCTGACGGGCGTCAGCCACTCAGCATATTGCGCCTCGCGTCCGCGCACAGTATCGAAGTAAATCGATTGGAGCTTCTCAGTCAAAGGACCGCGACTTCCTGAGCCAATCGGGCGACTGTCGAGCTCGCGAATTGGAACGACTTCCGCCGCGGTGCCGGTAAAAAATGCCTCATCAGCGATGTAAACCTCATCCCGCGTAATACGACGTTCTTTAACTTGGTAGCCCAAATCAGCTGCGATTCGGAAAATACTGTCTCGTGTTATTCCTTCCAGGCAGGAGGTGAGTTCTGGTGTGTAAATTGTTCCATCGCGCACCAAAAACACATTCTCGCCACTGCCCTCTGCCACGTAACCTTCGTTATCCAAAAGCAGCGCTTCCTCACACCCCGCATCGAGCGCCTCTCGAAGCGCCAAAATCGAGTTGATGTAATTACCGTTCGCCTTGGCCTTACACATCGTAATGTTCACGTGATGGCGTGTGTAGCTGGACGTTCGAACACGGATACCGCGGTCGCGCGCCTCTGGGTCCATGTAGGAAGGCCACGGCCAGGCAGCCACCATAACGTGGGTTTTCAAATTATCGGCGCGCAAACCCATGCCCTCAGAGCCTAAAAAGCACATCGGCCGAATGTATCCTTCTTTGAGGTTGTTCACTCGAACGACCTCTCGCTGCGCCTCATTGAGCATGTCCTTGTCAAAAGGCATGTCCATTTGCAAAATTTTGGCCGAACGAAATAAGCGGTCTGTGTGTTCTTTCAAGCGGAAAATACACGCGCCTTGATCTGCCGTCTCGTAGGCACGAACACCCTCAAACACCCCTAATCCGTAGTGAAATGTATGGGTGAGCACGTGAACTTTGGCTTCTCCCCAAGGGACAAGCTCACCGTCAAGCCATATCGATCCAGTCAATTTAGACAGGTCCATAATTTATCCTTAATAAACTTCCAGGCCTCGCCCGCAAGTGCTCATAAATTCGGTAACAAGCGCGCGCAGATTGCATTTGCTTGTGTCATTAAGTCGGCCGCGGTCGCCGCGTCAGCGTCGGTTGCATAAGACATCGCAGCGCGATGCATTATCGAGCGCAAACCTAAGTACGCATCGCGAAGACCTTTGGCGTCACCGAGACTCAATACCTCACACTGTTCGAGCTCATCGAGTATCCGCACGACATCGGACCACCGCGCCACGCCGGGGTGCTGCGTCGCGTGCTTAAGCACGAGGTATTGGACCACAAATTCGATATCGACAATACCGCCGCGACCGTATTTCACTATTGCGCGTTGTGTTTCGGTGCGGACCGCCGGTTGATGCTCTCGCATTTTACGTCGCATTGAGGTCACCTCTTCAGCCAACACCTCAGGGTGACGCGGATTCGCCAAGATCTTTGCTCTCAGTGCCTCAACCTCCTGAACGAGCGGGGGGTCACCTGCAATGACGCGCGCTCTCACCAAGGCTTGGTGCTCCCAAGTCCAGGCGTCTCTACCTAAGTAACGATCTAATGAGGCAAAGGAGGTCACCAGAAGGCCCGAATCACCGTTCGGTCTCAACCGAAGATCGACTTCATACAGTCGGCCACCCATCATGTTGGTGGAAAGCATGTGAATAACCCGCTGCACAAGGCGTGTGAAAAAGCGCTGATTTTCGATCGACTTACTGCCGTCGGTAAATCCGTTCTCGCCACTGCAGACAAAAACCAGGTCGAGGTCTGACTCATAACTCAGCTCTAAACCGCCCAGCTTTCCATAAGCCATAACGCAAAAGCCTGCGCCATCTCCGGGCTGCCCGTATTTATCAATCAACTGTTGCTGCGCGATGGCAACGGATCGCTCAACAATGACTTCCGCTAAAAAGCTTAAATTGTCACTGACCTTCATGAGCGCAATCGAACCTTCAAGCTCACTGGCCGCGACACGAAAAGCGATCGCGTCTTTAAACCGCCGAAGTTGCTGCATGACCGCTTCTAGGTCGTTAAATTCAATAGAGGCCATTACCGAATCAGCGAGGTGCTGGATGTCTTGCTTGCTGGGCGCGGTCAGCAGCCGATCGGGAAATAAAAGCTCATCGAGCAACTCGGGAGACGCGACTAACTTGTCCGCAATGGGCCGACTTTTAGCCACCAGGTCCACAAGGCGTGACAAAGCGCGAGGGTTTTCACTGAGCAGCACAAGGTAGGCGCTGCGCTTAAGGACCGACGTGACAATCGCCAATACGCGTTGCAGTACTTGTGCCGCGTCACTGTAGCGATCAACGGCCTTCACGATGAGCGGTAGCGTCTTCTGCAACCGCCGACTGCCCTCTGGCTCCATAACCCGAAAGCGGGTCTCAGCAACAAACTGTGTCAGTTGTGCCGCAAGATCTTGTTCCGAGACCACCTGCAGCGCGTTCAACGCATTGAGGTCGAGTGCGGGCGCCTCAGTGTCAATGCCAATAATCAACTGACTGTGCTCGGAGGTTGTCTCCAGCAACGCGTCAAATGCCGTTGCGATAATCGTTCGACTGCGCTGACACTCAGTGTAAAACGCGTTCCAGCTGTCGCACCGCAGGAGCAAACAGAGTCCTAAACGCGCCTCGTCTGTCTCGGGTATAGCGTGTGTTTGTTCGTCACGCAGGGCTTGTATCGCATGCTCGACTTGCCTCAGATATCGATAGTGCTCAAGGAGTGTTTGCGCGCTCTCATGCGCCAAGCACTCCGTCTCGGCCAGTGCCTTAGCAGCCTCTTGAAAACCCGCCGTCTGAATGGCTGGTATTCGGCCCCCGCGGACAAGTTGGTGCGACTGCACCACGAACTCGGCCTCTCGAATACCACCAGGCCCGCGCTTAATATCGTGACTTAAGCCTTTCGACACGCGCTCGGCATCAATCAGCGCCTTCATATCTCTCAAACCATCAATGACGCTAAAGTCGGTGTAACGCCGATAAACAAACTGTTGAGCCAGTTGTTTAAAGGCGCGTGTTTGTTCCACCGTGCCAGTAATACAGCGCGCCTTAAGCAGAGCATAGCGCTCCCAGTCGCGCCCGTGCTGTTGGTAGTAGTTTTCAAGCGACTGATAGCTTGCGACCAAGGCACCACTCTCTCCAAAGGGTCTGAGTCGTGTATCCACCCGAAAAACACGTCCCTCTTGTGTTACCGCGTCGATCAGACGAATCACCCGTTGCGCGACGCGGGTAAAGAACTCCTGATTACTGGTGCTCGAGCGACCTCCCTGTGTCGATCCGGATTCGTCATAGGCAAATATAATGTCAATATCGGATGATAGATTGAGCTCGCGCCCTCCCAGCTTGCCCATACCGATAACAATTAGACCTTGTACCGAGCCGGTGTCGTCGCCTATTGGCTGGCCAAACCGCTGAGTGACCTCGGTATTGGCGACGCGGACCGCGACCTTAATCACAAAATCAGCGAGCGCACTCATCGCCGCCAGTGTCTCGTCGAGTCCGGACTGACTGGTAAAACTTCGCCAGACGATGTGCAGCATGGCGCGTTGACGCAGGACTCGCAGGTCAGCGCTTACAGCCTCTTCCGAGCTTGCTGGATCAAGACGTGCATCGAAGTCTGTGAACAGCACTGAAAGGGTGCTTTTGGTAAGATCGGCTTCGAGCTCTAACCAGTCAATTTGACGTTCAAACAGTGCCCTAAAAAACTCACTGGCGCGCAACAGACGTTCAGCATCGCCACGAGTTGCTGCCCGGTCTAAACCACTCAGCAACCGGTCGAATCGAACGCCACCAACGCGTTGGGTCAGTAGCGCAATTTGATCATCAACGGGCATAGAAACTCGTCTCACTTTTACAGCCCACCCCGATACGTCGCGACTCAAACGGCCCGCCTCGGCAAGAGGCTAAGGGTAGGAACAATAACCAACTCCTAATATACTCTCATCCGATCGCTGCTCGTCGTGCTTTTTACCCGCAACGTCACTATTACTTGAGCCACGTCATAACAGCCTCACAGGGTTTTCAGATGGAAATAATTGCAGCCAGCAACGAGATCACGCTGTTACTAGCGCTAGGCTTTGGCATTTTAGTCGTCTGGGACATAACTGCTAATGCACACAGGGCCCTTCGCTCAGCTTTAACGGTGGTCGCCATGCGCTCCGCTAACGTCATCGACACCACGGCGCGCTAAGGATGGCCATATCAACGACTCAAACTGACACCTTGGACTGGTTCAGAAACACCGCGCCCTATATCAATACGCATCGCGGGACCACGGTCGTCGTGGGTCTGCGTCACGGTGCGACGACCCACCACAATTTTATAAACGTGGTTCATGATCTTGCGCTGATGCAGTCGCTCGGACTGCGGCTCGTCATTGTCCACGAGCACCAGCCGATCCCATTGACCCCAGTACCGTCAGAGGCAATGCCGACGTTAATCGCATCTATCCTGGAGGCGCGAACGCACATCGAACGAATGTTTTCGATGGGTCTTCCGAATTCGCCGCTGCACAATGCGAGATTACGAGTCATCTCGGGAAACTTTGTCACGGCACGCCCGGTTGGTGTAATTAACGGGATTGATCACGGTGCTCGAGGCCTTGTTCGACACGTCGATGTTGGCGGCATTACACACGCGCTGGATGGGTCGTCCATTTGCCTTCTATCGGCGTTGGGTTACTCGCCTGCCGGTGAGTTATTCGCCTTGGATGCGCTCGACGTGATGCGGGTCGTCGGCAGAAGTATCGGTGCTGATAAGCTCATTATCATGTCTGACTTTAACGGCATTGAAGCCCAAGACGGCAGTCTTTACCGACAGCTGACGGTCGACTCTGCGCGCGCCGTCACTGCCACAGCTGACCAGCGCGAATGTATTGAGCTTGCCTGTGATGCCTGCGACGTCGGCATTCCGCGCGCACACCTCATCAGCTTTCAGGCCGACGGTGGACTGGTTAAAGAGCTCTACACCCACGACGGCGTCGGCACCATGATCTCTCCAGACGAATATGAACAGGTCAAGCTCGCCGAAGCGCATGACTTGGCCGGTGTTATTGAATTAATTAGACCGCTTCAGCTCGAAGGCTTGTTAGTAGAGCGTTCCAACGATCAGATCGAGCGCGATCTCGGTCACTACACCGTTGTTACTAAGGACAGCCGCGTCATCGCTTGCGCTGCACTGATTAAAAACAAGGAAAGTGACATTGCCGAGATCGCAAGCGTCGCTACGCACCCCGACTATCGTGACGCTGGGTGGGGGGAACGACTCGTTGATAGACTCGTCGAAGACGCAAAAAAATCTAACATCAGTCGTGTTTACGTACGTACCACGCAAACTGGGCACTGGTTTCAAGAGCTGGGGTTCAACGCCGCCAACGAAACCGAACTACCGGACATAGAACGTCAGAAGGCCCAGTACGACCGCAATTCGAATATTTTGATCCGCTTACTTGGCTAGCGGTCCACTGAATCACTGGAGAAAGTAGATGCCCGAGTATCGCTCACGAACATCGACCGCTGGACGTAATATGGCCGGGGCGCGAGCGCTTTGGCGCGCAACTGGAATGACCGACGGCGACTTCGAAAAGCCGATCATCGCGGTAGTAAACTCTTTTACGCAGTTTGTGCCCGGTCACGTGCACCTGAAAGATCTGGGTCAACTCGTTGCGCGAGAAATTGAACAGGCCGGCGGCGTGGCTAAAGAGTTCAACACCATTGCAGTGGACGATGGCATCGCCATGGGCCACGACGGGATGCTCTACAGTTTGCCGTCTCGAGACATCATTGCCGATTCGGTTGAGTATATGGTGAACGCACATTGCGCCGACGCCATGGTCTGTATTTCCAACTGCGACAAAATCACGCCGGGAATGCTCAACGCTGCGATGCGCCTCAACATTCCAGTCGTCTTCGTCTCGGGTGGGCCGATGGAGGCCGGCAAAACAGCCCTGTCTGAACACAAGCTCGACTTGGTAGATGCCATGGTGATTGCTGCCGACAGCAGCGCAGACGACGCCCAGGTAGAGGCTTATGAGCGTTCTGCCTGCCCAACGTGTGGGTCGTGCTCGGGCATGTTTACTGCAAATTCAATGAACTGCTTAACCGAAGCGCTGGGCCTGAGCTTACCGGGTAACGGCTCCTTACTCGCCACCCACGCCGATCGAAAAGCACTTTTTCTTGAGGCCGGACGCACTGTTGTAGCGCTTACGCGACGCTACTATCTCGAGGACGACGAGACCGTACTGCCGCGCAACATTGCCAGCCGCGCCGCATTTGAAAACGCCATGACGCTTGATATCGCCATGGGGGGATCCACAAACACGATCCTGCACCTGCTTGCAGCAGCGCAAGAAGCAGAACTCGATTTTACAATGACCGATATCGATGTGCTCTCGCGTGATGTTCCACAACTTTGCAAAGTTGCGCCGAGCACACCGCTCTACCACATGGAAGACGTTCATCGCGCCGGTGGCGTGCTGGCGATTTTAGGCGAACTTGCGCGCTCGGGGCACTTGAACACCGAGTGCCACACGGTGCACAGCCCCACGATTGGCACTGCCATTGCGTCCTGGGACATTGCAACCACCGACAACGCGGTTGCATTGTCACGATTTAAAGCCGGGCCTGGGGGCATTCCTACACAAGAGGCGTTCAGTCAGTCGACGCGTTGGCCCACGCTTGATCTCGATCGCGAAGGCGGCTGTATCCGGTCGGCTGATCACGCGTACTCTCAGGAGGGCGGCTTAGCCGTCTTGTTTGGTAACATTGCCGAGGACGGTTGTGTCGTCAAGACCGCCGGTGTTGAAGACGAGCTGCTTGTCTTTGAGGGCACAGCCCACGTTTGCGAAAGCCAAGAGGACGCCGTGGCTGACATACTTGAGGATCGGGTGAAAGCCGGTGACGTTGTCATTGTTCGTTACGAAGGTCCCCGTGGCGGGCCCGGCATGCAAGAAATGCTCTATCCCACCAGCTACATTAAATCCAAAGGACTCGGTAAAGCCTGTGCTCTCATTACGGACGGCCGCTTCTCGGGTGGCACATCGGGGCTTTCGATCGGGCACGTCTCACCCGAAGCAGCCGCAGGTGGCGCCATTGCACTGGTTAAAAACGGCGATAAAATTCAGATCGACATTCCTAACCGAGCCATCAATATGCAGGTCTCTGACACTGAACTCACTCAGCGGCGAGCCGAGCAGGCAGCGAGCGGGTTTAAGCCCGTCAAAAAACGTCCGCGTAACGTCAGTCCAGCTCTGAAGTTTTACGCTAAAACAGTAACCAGTGCCGATCGCGGCGCCGTAAGAGACCTGTCACTGCTCGACGACTAGGCTCTGGGCCAAATTAGCGACGGTCAACGCGTCAATATCGTTGATTAAGCCAGCCAAGAAGCGCTGCAGATGCTTGTCTTGGCGCTCGGTTCTCGTGTTAATGAGGTCAACCAAAAGCGCGAGTATAATATCCCCATTGCGCTCGATCCCTTCAATGTATTCAGGCGTGCGCGCTTGCGATCGAGTATCTCCCAGGAAACGGACTTCGGACTGCCAGTCGGGTGCTTTGCGCTCAAGTATTGCTCGCAGCTTTGCGCCCCACACGGCACGATCACGATGCCAAAGGTAATCCAAGCGTGTCAGTTGCGCCGCCTCAACCTCGATGCTCGCCTTTTGCTCTTTGCTCAACCGTCCCATTAGACGCTTCGCAAGACTGGCCAGTGAGTCCGAGGAATCTTGGTAATACGCTTGCTCATCTCGGGTCAGACGCTTTGTCGCGTAGTCTTCTTGTTGCCGATCAACTTCGGTTAAAAAGTCTTGAATCTGACGAGCTGAGAGGCCTTCGGCGCTGAGCAGCAGAAGATCCACCAGCCTTATTTGCATCCGATCGGCCGCGGCTTCGATGGATTCCGAAATGGCCACGGCTTCTTGAAGAGTTACGCCATCGCCTAAGGCATCGCGCGAGGACACAATGAACTGTCGATACTGTGGCAGCTCATCACGGCGATGCCAGTCGAGAAACTGCTGTAACTGAGTATCAAAGGCGACTTGCTGGTCACGATTAAGATCAACATAGTCGTCAACAACCCACCGGACAAAGGTATCGGCGCGGTTGTAAATAAAACGATT
>OBMK010001430.1_pt1 | contig 20256 bp, 21 predicted proteins | sample 1539081 | NCBI WGS metagenome assembly OBMK01 (sample SAMEA3355528, study PRJEB22509) | marine metagenome | biome: marine; feature: river plume; material: water | place: USA | collected 2010-08-07 | depth 0.5 m | reverse complement strand
AACGTTCTACGAGGAGTATAAACATATACTAGACCAACCAAGAGGTGCTGGTTATTGGTTATGGAAATTTCACTTTGCAGATAGGTTGTTAAATGACGATTCCATACCAGAAAATACTTATATTTTCTACGCAGACTCTGGTTCCAAATTTACCGACTCAATAGATAAACTTATTGAAGTCTTTGAAAGGGATGGTTTATCCGTAATGACATTTAGACAAAATTTAATGAATTATGTCTGGGCTAAAAGAGATGCTTTTATTTTAACAGATACAGACTCACCAGAATATACACATACTGGTGCTAGGGCTGGGGGTTGGTTTCTTTTAAAGAAAGATAATAAAAGTAAGAAATTCATATCAGACTGTTATGAGTACGGTAAAGATTATAGAATTATAACAGACTCACCTAGTGAATTAGGATACCCAAATTATGATGGTTTTATTGAAAATAGACACGACGAAACCATTGTTAGCTTAGTAAGTAAAAAGCACAAATTATACGCTTATAGAAATCCATCACAATGGGGTTTTATTGGGGATGTTAATTTTACTAATAACAAATACGGAGAAGAAGGTCTTAAAGAAATGGAGGAACGGTTCGGCAAGATGTCAACCTGGGGTAGTAAATACGGTTGTTACTTTCATGGGGAATCTTTAAATCAATACCCTCCAATACATATTGATAACAAATCAACTTACCCAACAATATTAGACTTACATAAAAACCCAAATTAGATGACTAATTTAACATTAAATAACGTAGAAATACAAAAGTGGTTTAGAGATAAAGGTGATTACACTCACAATATCACTTACGATTTAAATGAAAACTCTAAAGTAATTGACCTAGGTGGTTATACTGGTGTGTGGGCTAATCAAATACTAGAAAAATATAACCCACAAATGTACATATTAGAACCTATTAAACAATTCCATGATGGAATGGTAGAAAGATTCAAAGATAAACCAAACGTACATCTTTTAAACTTTGGTGCTGGCAGTGAAGATAAGGACGCTAAGATTTATCTCAGTGGTGACGGAACATCATCCAATATAGGTATAGGTGATAGCGTTGACGTTAAGTTTAACAGTATACAAACTATCCTAAGTAAATGGGATATAGATAAAGTTGATTTAATTCAAATTAATATTGAAGGTGATGAATACCCTTTACTGGAATACATGATTAAGGATGATTTATTAAAACACTTTAAAAATATACAGGTACAATTCCACTTAGGGATTGAGAACGATAAAAACCGTCGTCAAGTTATTAGAAAAGCCTTTATTGATAATGGTTTTGAAATTAATTTTGATTACCCATTTGTTTGGGAATCTTGGAGAAACACAAAATGGTAACACTACATACATATGGCGATAGTCACGCTTCATCACACGGTGGGTGGGATAAAATTAACATTGAAGGTTTAATCATTAATATTAATTGGCTCGGACCGAAATTAATGTACACGTTCAATCAGAATCAATTAAGTATTTTGAATCAACTTAATATTAATGATTATATAATATTTTGTTTTGGCGAAATTGACTGTAGATGTCATGTGGGTAAATACGAACCTAACACCAGGGATAATATCGATAATATAGTTAATTCATATTTAGAAACAATTAAAAACAATATGGGTAATCACAATTCAAAAAATATATTAATATACAACGTGATACCACCAATAGAAAGGGAAACTCCAGAGAATCTTTGGATGATTGGTAAGAGTGCTTTACCATCAGTTGGTAACGATGAAGAGATAAAAAGTTATACACTTTATATGAATAAAAAACTAAAAGAATTATCTGAAATTAACGGGTTTACGTTCTTTGATGTTTATGACAAATATACTAACGATAAGGGATTTTTAATTAAAGAACTGTCAGACGGGAATTGTCATATTAAAAACCCTGTACATATACAAGAATTATTAACTAATATACTTGAAAAGTAATTATAATAGTTACTTTATTAATTAAAAATAAAAAACACATAAATTATGAACATAAAAGTAATTGCAAACAATGCTGGTATTTTCGCTAGGGTAATGTTGATTGTGCAAACAATTAGATATTATTGTGTTGACAACGGAATTAATATAGATGACATCAAGAATATATATGTTGAAAGTGATAATAATGGGTATAATTTATTTGACTATGTAATAGAACAAGTAGAATTACCTAATTATGACGTTGTGTTACCAGTCAGACTACATAAACACTACACAAGATTAACCGAAGACGTGGATTTACATTTTTTTAAAAAAATATTTAATAAGATAAAGGTTAAAGACAGTGTTTTAAATATAGTAAATAATAACATTTGTAAGGATACTTTGGGTGTTCATATCAGATTGACTGACATGAACACCCTACATGGTGATTCTTACGGGGTAAGAAATTTTGAGACCTACTTAAATGGTTTGGTGTCTACCACAAACAATAAGGTATTTAAAAATATCTTTATTGCTAGTGATAATATAGAATCAATTAATAAACTCAAAGAAAAATATGATATTATAATCAATAGTAGTATCTCAAATAGACACAACTCCGAGTCTGATGACGGATATTGTGATTACCAATTAGAGAATTTAATGACCGAAAAAATGTGGGTTGACTCATTCGTGGATATGTTGTCACTGTCTATGTGTGGTGAGATGGTTATGGGTGTTAGTAGCTTAAGTAATGTATCTATTATAATTAGTAAAACATTAAATAAGATACATTATGTCTAACATATTCACAAAATTAAAAGAATCAGGATACGACAATATTATAGACCAAAATGTTAATATTAGTAGACCAAATTTAGTTACTTTAGGTGACCATATTGCTATTGATTATGGTTTTCACTGTACAACATCTTTAGAATTAGGTGATTATACACACATAGGTCCTCATGTATCTTGTGTAGGAGGAGTGAAAGGTAAATTTATTACTAAAGGATTCAATAATATTATGGCTGGTGCCAGAATAGTTTGCGGTTCAGATAGATTCGACGGTAGTGGTTTATTTGGTGCATTAATACCAGACGAACTAAAGGGTGTGCAAATAATAAAGCCAGTAATTATGGAAGAATTCTCTAACATAGGCACTAATGCCATCGTTATGCCAGGCTCCACATTAAGAAAGGGTGTATTATTATCTGCTGGTAGTTTATTAATCGGTGACACTGAAGAATGGGGGGTTTACAAAGGTAATCCAGCCGTATTAGTAAAAAAGATTGACGGTACTAAAATTATTAAAAATGCTAGACAACTAGGGTATGAATAAAGAAAAAATAAATATGGTTGGTGGTGGCTTTCAGCACGAAATATGTTCATCAGCTGGAAGTATACCAGAATACATTGAATGGGTTAAAGATGGTTCAGCTACAATATCAATACACATTGATTACGGCATTAATGGAATTAAAATAAATAAAACAAAAAAAAATTACGCTTGGTTATCAGAATCTAAAACAATAAATACAAACTTGTATAATTGGTGTGTTAATAATGTTAATTTTTTAGAGGAAAACTTTGAAATGGTTTTTACACATGACGAGTCATTATTACCACTATCAGATATTTTTAAAATGGTTATATGTAACGCTAGACCATGGGTTAAAGACTTTGGTATCCATAAAAAAAGCAAGATATTATCAATGGTAGCATCATCAAAGGTAATGTGTCCAGCACACATTTATAGACAAGAAATTATTAATAAATTTACTGGACAAATGGACCATTTCGGAAGAGGGTTTAAACAAATAGAAACTAAAGATGACGGTATCCGAGATTATTACTTCTCAATAGCTATGGAAAACGGAGATTACCCTCTTATGTATACTGAAAAGATATCAGACTGTTTCGCTATGGGTACAATACCAATATATTACGGTTCAAATAGAATTAATGAAATATTTGACGAGAATGGTATTATAATGCTAACTGATAACTTTAAAGTTGAAGACCTAAGTGAAGAGCTATACCATTCAAAAATAGAAGCGGTAAAACATAACTTAGATATCTCAACAAACCTACAAACAGTTGAAGATTACATATATAACACTTATATAAAATAATATAACATGAGTTTTAATACAATTACTGAATTTGAGGAAAAAATCGCTGAATTTTTTGGTTCACCATACGCAATAGCGGTTGATTGTTGCACACACGGCGTTGAGTTATGTCTTAGATATACTAACGCTAGAAAGATAAGTGTCCCCAAACGCACATATATCTCAATACCTTTTTTAGCTGAAAAATTAAGAATCGAACTTGAATGGAAGGATGAAGAATGGAAAGATTTTTATTATTTAACCAATAAAATTATTGATTCGGCTGTACTTTGGGAGAAAGATTCGTATATTAGTGATACATTTATGTGTGTTAGTTTCCAATATCAAAAACACCTAAGTTTAGGTAGGGGTGGTATAATTTTAACCGATAATAAAGACGCAGCAAAAGAGTTGAAAAAAATGTCATACGATGGTAGATTACCAGACTCTCCATGGAGAGAACAAAATATTAGTAGCATGGGTTATCACTATTACATGACACCAGAAACCGCATCTTTAGGGTTAGAAAAATTAGATGATGCAATCAAAACCAAACCTAGAAAATGGGTTGTCACTGATTGGCCAGATTTAACAAAAATGAATGTATTTAATAAAATTTAAGGTATTAACCCTTACTTAAAAACAAGATAAAAATGAAAAAAGCTTTTATTACAGGAATTAACGGACAAGACGGAAGTTACTTAGCAGAATATTTATTATCAATAGGATACGAGGTACATGGGACAGTTAGACGTAACTCCACTTCAGAAAACCAATCAGCTAGACTAGAGTTGGCATTTAAAAGTAAAAATCTATACACTCATTATGGGGATTTACTCGACCAAACATCAATAGAAAGGCTATTAACCGAAATAATGCCAGATGAAATATATAATCTAGCGGCACAGAGTCACGTTAGAGTTAGTTTTGACATACCTCAATTTACCGTTCAAACAAATTCTTTAGGTGTTGTTAATATACTTGAAGCATATAAAAGAATTTGCCCAAAAGCAAAGTTTTATCAAGCTAGTTCTTCAGAGATGTTTGGACTAACAGTAGAAGATGATGGATTTCAAAGGGAAAGTACTATTATGAATCCAGTTTCACCATATGGGTGTTCAAAGGTTTTTGCCTATAACATGGTAAGACATTATAGAAGAGCTTATGGATTACATGCAGTTAATGGGATATTATTTAATCATGAATCTCCAAGAAGAGGTTCTAACTTTGTAACAAACAAAGTGGTAAAAACAGCTTGTCAAATCAAACTAGGTCTAACCGACAAACTAGAGTTAGGTAATATGGATTCTTATAGAGATTGGGGTCACTCTAAAGATTACGTTAAAGGAATGTATAAAATAATGAATCACAACAAGGCTGATGATTTTGTAATATCTACAATGGAAACACATTCGGTTAGAGAAATGTGTGATATTGTTTTTAAATATTTAAATTTAGACTACAAAGACTATGTCACACAAAACCCTAAATTTTTAAGACCAGAAGAATTACCGTACCTGAAAGGAGACTCAACAAAAATTAGGACTACTTTAGGGTGGGAGCCAGAGTATACATTTGAATCATTAATGTACGAAATGTGTGACCATTGGATGGACGTATTACAAGGTAAAAAATCTGAAAGATAAAATATTAATTAATGATAAAATGGTTTAAAAAAAATTTAGCAGCTTTTTCTTTAGCTATGTCTAGTGTAGAAAAAAACACACTAACTCAAGACGGGTTAACATTTGACATAGGGGAACGTGAGGAGCAAAGTTATAAAAAAGGTACATTAGAATACGCTCTAGTAAATGGTGAGGTAACACAAGAGGTCAAAGACCTTAGATGGAGAATGTATAAAATGTTAGAAAATTCAGAAGGTTTAACTACTATAATAGTTGGTTATGACGATGATGGGTTACCAATTACCGAAACAGTTAAAACCAGTAAGAGTGCTGACAGAAGAAAATTAGAAAAAATAAAAATAGATACCGAAGACAACTACCCTTTAGAAATGGTTCAAAGCAACCTACCGATAGTCATGGGTGCAACAGAAGCTGGATTAAACACCAACATGACAGGGTACACTGATGAAGAGATAATAACCAAAACTAACACTAGTGGAAAACACACTGATTCAAATTACGAATCAGGTACAACATTAGGTGAAATAAACAATAATGATTATAATTCGTTTATTAAATCAGAAAGACCAGTTAAGGTCACTAGAGAGTTTAAACCTAAGTTTGAGATAGAACAATTTACAAAAAAATTAAATATAAGAACTATTGACGATGAGAATAAATTATTAGAATTTTATATTAGTGTGTATCCTGACAAATATGATAGGAAAACAAATCTATTATTATCAGAAATAAAAAGAGCAATTAAGAACCCAAGGTCAAATAGTATTTTAGATATTAGTAAAGTAAAATTTATCACTTATAAAACTATGGGTAGTAAAGATTTTTATGAATACGAATATGATGTACTATCATTTGATAAAATAGTTAAATTTGATGGTTTTTATGTTATTAAATTTAAATGTAAAGCAATTTTAAATGGAAGATATTTATTAGAAGAATATAGAGAAGTTGAGTTGGATGAAAAATATAAAAACAAAGAAAGAAAACACATTAAATGAAAATTAAAACTAAAAATGTGACCGATGAAGACTTTGAAGAAATTCAAGACTACATGGATAAAAAAAATAAAAATAAAAAGAACATGACCAGAAACCCTATTAATGAATTCACAAACTCTTATAGTGTAAGAGATTTTACATGTAAGTCTGAAAATCAAAAAAAAATTATAAAGTCTATATGTAATAGCGACACTATTATAACGGTAGTTCACGGACAAGCTGGTACAGGTAAAACATTTTCTGCTATACAAGGAATGTTAAAACAATTTAAATCAGCATATAAATCAGGTGAAGGATATAATAAAATATATTTACTTAAATCAGTTAAAACTCTGGACAATAAGTCAGAGGATATTGGGTTTTTAAAAGGTACAATGGAAGAGAAAATTGCACCATTTATGTTTTCATATGATTTTAACTTTGCTCAAATCGTAGATAAAGTAGCATACGGGGTAGCTAGAGAAACTCAACTTATAGAATTCTTACCATTAGCCTATATAAGAGGTATTGGACTAAGCGATTGTATTATTATACTAGATGAAGCTCAAAATGTAAATAATTCAATACTAAGAACCGTATTGTCTCGAATAGGAAAAAACTGTAAATTAATAATACTTGGTGACACTAAACAAAAAGACAGTTCAAACGGACACACGTCTGGATTAAATTTAATGGTAAAACATTTTGGTGGAATTAAAGGAATAGACTTTATTGAAATGGGTCCAGAAGACCAATCAAGAGCTAATATAATTAGCGTTATTGAAGATAAATATGACGACCTTGAAAACCAAGGAATAAATATAAGTTAATTATTATTTTTTTATATATATAGTTTACTTTATCAGCATCTAACTTATAATTGTTATTATGAGAATAGGTATTACACTCGATGAAGTATTAAGAGACACGTTAACACAATTTTTATATACGTATGAAAAATACTATAACGTTGAAACAGATTTAAAAATCGATGACATAACATCTAAAAACTTTAGTGATTTTGTAGACTTTAAGTCTTTAGATGATATGAATAAGTTTCTATACGAAGAAGCTTCATTAGAAATTTTTGGACATGCAGACCAAAAACTCAATAATCTAATGAGTAAATTCAACACCTTTTTAATTGATATTAAAGACGAAGAAGAACACTCAATAGAAATAATCTCAAGAGAAATACACAGTAGTATCCCATCAAGCTTATTCTTTTTATCTAAACTATCGTGTAAGGCAGAAACTATAAGGTTCGTACAAGACCATGAAAAATACTGGGAAGGTATAGATATCCTAGTTACCGCAGACCCAAAAGCCTTAGACACCAAGCCAGACGATAAACTATCAGTTAAAATAAAAGCGCCATACAATAGTGGTTCTTCAGCTGATTTTGAATTGGACTCAATATTACCATTTATTCGTTATGAAAGTTTAAGAGATAAAATTTTAAACACAAAAATAACAAATTACGAAAATATAGAAGAATAATATGATTGAAATTGGAGGAGTAGAATACTACATAGACCTTGACAACCTTGACAAGGTAATAATAAGTAAAACAAATAAAGGTAAAACCGTTATAGAAACTGAAACAAAAACTATTGTTGACAGTGACGGTAAAATAATAAGTACTGAAATAATCGAAAGAGCATCTGAACGTCCTAGAGAAATAAATATGGCTAAATATGAAACGGTAAGAACACTTATTGAAATCATACTAACAACGCTAGATGAAATTGATGATGATTTAGGTATTGATAGAGCATTAGGTGATTTATCATTACCATTTAAATTAAGTTTTAATACACTAATTGGTCATGGAATAATAAGTGAGAGAAAATAATAAATAATAAATTAAATTAAATATGGAAGAAAAAGAAAAAGTACAAAAAGAACTTGTTGAAGGTATTTTAACAAAGTTAGATAATAAAGATTTTGGGTTATATTTTTTTACCCTAGACACTAAAGGTAATCCTACCGCTGGTATAGCTAACATATATGAGCACGTAAAATTATTAACTGAACTAGGTTATACAGCATACATTCTACACGAAAAAAACGATTACAAATTAAGAGGTGACGCAGAAGGTATGGGAGTATCAGACTGGTTAGGTGAAGAATACGCAAAACTACCTCATATCTCAATTGAAAGTCAAGGAATTCAAATTAAAGCTGAGGATTTTCTAATCGTTCCAGAGATTTTTTCAAACGTTATGGACCAAGCTAAAAAATTCCCATGTAAAAAAATTGTCTTATCACAAAACTATGATTATTTACTTGAATTACTACCTCTAGGTAGAAGATGGTCTGATTACGGTTTTAATGACGTTATAACAACTAGTCAAAAACAAGCAGACTATATAACTTCACTATTTCCTTCAACTAGAAGTAAGGTGATTCCAGTTAGCATTCCAGAATATTTTAAATCATCGGATAAACCAAAAATACCAGTAGTTTCCATATTAGCAAGAGAACAAGGTACTGCTGCTAAGATAGCAAAGATGTTTTATTTACAATACCCGCTTTACAAATGGATTACCTTTAAAGAGTTAAAAGGTTTAAGTAGAAAAGATTTTGCTGAAGATTTAGGTAAGTCTTGTTTAGCGGTATGGTTAGATGATTCATCTGGTTTTGGTACATTTCCACTAGAATCTATGGAGTCTAACACACCTATAATTGGTAAAATGCCAAATATGATTCCAGAATGGATGGAAGAGGTAAATGAGGAGGGGCAAGCTGCAATAAAAAATAACGGAATCTGGACAAACACACATCTAAATATACCTGAATTAATTGCAACATATTTAAAAGTTTGGCTTGAAGACTCGGTACCACAAGACTTACTTGATGGTATTAAAGAAAGTAAGGGTAAATATACCTCTAATAACCAAAAAACAATACTAGAAGAAGTATATACATCACTAGTTAAAGACAGAAAAGATGAATTAAATAACACTATTAAAGTATTAGAAAATCAAAAATAATTTATATGGACAAGAATAAAAAAATAAAAACAGACATAAGTGTAGTTCTACCTATTCATGAATTAAATAATGAAAAAGAGGTTGCACTTTTTAAAACAGCAATTGAAAGTGTTGTAAATCAAGAATCAAAACCAGAAGAACTATTAATTATAGTCCCAATCGGTTCAAAAGTAGAAGAAACTATGAAAACTTTTGACTTTGGCGAAGCAAAAGATATCGTAAAAGTTGTTGTTAATCCAGACGGAGCTGGTTTTCAAGCTCAAATTAATTATGGAGTAAGTCAAGTAAAAAGCAAATGGTTTAGTTTTTTAGAATTTGATGATGAGTATTCAAATAAGTGGTTCAAGAATGTTGTTGAGTACAGAGAAGCTCACACAGATGTTGAAATGTTTATGCCCATCATCGTTGACACAGACTCTAACAGTGGAGCTTTTATGGGATTAACCAATGAAGCTGTTTGGGCTAATTCATTTTCAGATGAATTAGGTATGCTTGACGAAAATGGGTTATTAACATTTCAAAACTTCAACATAGACGGTCTTGTTATGCAGAAAGAAGCATTTGACAATTGGGGTGGTTTTAAGAAAAATATAAAGTTAACTTTTATTTATGAATTCTTATTAAGGATGGTAACTAACGGAGTTAAATCTATGGTAATCCCTAGATTTGGTTACAAACACCAAAACAAAAGAGAAGGGTCTTTATTTGAACAATACGCAAATGAAATGGACTCATTAGAAGCTAAATGGTGGTTAGACCAAGCTAAAAAAGAATACTTTCATAAAAGAGAACGAGATATAAGCTACGACAAAAGTACAACTTAAAATGGCTAAAAAGAGAGGGCGTAAAAGAAAAAACGATTTATACTTTGGTCCCGAACAAGAAGCAGCTGTTTTAGTATTTTTAGATACAGAGGACGAAAAAGAAAGGAATGCAGTCTACAATGAGTGGCTTAAAGAACCACTTAATAAGATGATTGAATCAATAATTAGGAAATACAAACTGTATAGAAAGATAGAGTCATTTGAACATTTACATTCAGATACTCTTTCATTCCTAATCACAAAAGCTCATAAATTTGAAAATTCTAAAGGTAAGAAAGCTTATTCTTATTACGGAACAATATGTAAAAATTACATTCTAGGATTATTAATTGCTGATGAAAAAAAAATAAAGCAAGTAGAATCATATGAAAATGTAAGTGTTGTGGTTGAACATAAACCAGACCAACAATATGAACTTGATGACAATGAATTTACTATGAATAAATTCATAAATAAATTAATAGACAACATCAATGACGAAATAAATGGAAACTGCAAGGGTAGTAAAAAAAAGTTAAATGAAAACGAACTTAAAGTTGGCTACGCTTTAATTGACATACTTAAAGACTGGGAAGTAACCCTAGACCTTATGAGCGGAGGTACCAAGTTTAATAAAAATTCAATACTTGAAAGTATGAGAAGATATACTGGATTAACAACCAAAGACATTAGACTAGGAATGAAGAGATATAAGATTTTATACGACCTAGTTAAAATAGATGGAATGGAGAACGGTATAAAATAAAAGGTATTATTAGATATTTATTTATAAACACTTTATCATGCCAAGAAAAAAAAAACAACAAATAAAGCTTAATGACTCATCAGCTATAGAGGGGTTACTTCAAGAAATTTATAATGATGCTTGTGGAAACATAGTAGCAGCTCAAAACAATATAAACGAAATGAGTAACGCTGCAGAACCTGAAGACGTAGACGACTTAACTAAAATCGCTAAAGAAAAAACTAGTGCTTTAAAAGTTAAAGACTCAGCTATGAGAATGAAACTAGAAGTGGCTAAATTACAAACTGACGTTTTAAAACACGGAGGTGATACTGAAAAAGCAGTAAATGAAAAAGCTGGTGGTAAAGTATCAATAAATGACTTTAAAGCTGTTAGAAGAATGATGGAGGAAAACTCTAAAAATGATAATACTGACAAAAACGAAGGTTAATCATGGGTGTTGTAGACAAAAAAAGAGAATTAATGTCAAAGATAGCTGCAGTAAAAGCGTTAGCTAATTCAAAAAAAGATAAAGTTAGTAGCTCTTATTCGTCAATAAATAATAAATTAAATAGTACTAAATTTTTAGTAGACTTAATATCAGCTTTAGTCGGCGCAAAAAAACTAAAAGATTATGTAGTCGATATGATATCATATCACCTACCAGAAATAGAAGAAGCTGTTAAAGAAGGGTTAAAACTAGAACTAAAGGAAATATGCTCATGTCATGTAAACCCTTTAATGCCTGGATGGTTAAGACAAGGTAACGCTGGAATTCAAATAAAAGTTACTGATGTAGATTTTTTTGATATGATGAAGGTAAATCCGACTAGCTTTGCAGGTGGTTTAATTTATACTGACACGGCAGCTGGTATTGGCAGCACAGACTTTAACACTTATTTGTATTACACGATACAAGCGGCAGGTACACCAAACTCAGTCACACAATGGGGTAGTTCAGTTACTGGTACAGATATATTAGAAGCTGAATTTATACCTAACGGTACAACAAATAACGTAATTAAATACACAACTAGTACAGACTATTCTAATAAAAATTTATCAGATTTTAATAATGACTTTATTGATAGTTTATCGTTATTCGGTAACCCTGGCTCAAAGAGTTCTAGTAAGATAATAGCCTCAATAATGGAAGATTTATTTGGGTCAATATCCTCTATAACTAACAAGAGTAAAAAACAAATCACATCTGAATTAAGATTTCTGAAAGTCATAGACAACGTATTAGAAACAGAAACTCCAAAAATAGATGATAGTGCATTTAAATTTGACAAGTCAACAATAGCTAAAATAGATAAAGAATCCAACGACAAGAAAAAAGGTGTTAAAGAGTTAAAAACAGACGTAATAACTAAGGTTTCGGTAGGTGCTGGAGTTGTTAGTCAGTCAATGACGGCTATAGAGGCATCAAAAAATAAAGTTGAAGAAGTTAACGCAGTAAAAGAATCGTTAGATAATGCAGCTCAAAGTCAAGCCAATAGTAGTTCAAATGAAGCGGACAAAGAAACTATAAAAACTAATTTTTTTATTGAAATAATTAAAAAACTACAAAGAATAGTAATGTCTTCGATAATGACACCAGAATTTATAACTATTTTTGCTATAAACCACCAAATAATACACGGCCAGAATACTAGTTACGATGACCCTATAGATTTTATTAAAAAAAATAGAAAATTAGTTAGAAATATAGGTAAGTTAGTTCTTAATATACTTTTAAAATTATTACTTAATTTAGTAATAAAAGAACTTACTAAACTACTTCAAGAAAAATTAGTTGGTGATAAAATAGAAAGAGCTAAAAACAAAGTAAGTATTTACTTAAGTTACTTAGGTGTTCCACAAAGTGTAATTACTCAAATAAGAAAATACACCTCATAAATAATAAGTAAAAAACAAATAAACTATGGCAGCTAACAATCCTTCAGAAAAAACAGCAACAGACGAAGTTGATGTAACATCAATAAGTAGTATACTTGATGTACTATTAGGTGTTTTTTCTGGATTCTCAAAACCACTAAACCCCCTTCCAACACCAATAGTAATGGTGGGTAAAAGACTAAGACCAGGTATGAGTGCTAGAAACTTAACATCTAGAATAGTAGCAGCTCTATCAGAAGAAGGATTACAGATGGGTGACGTATTTTCTGACGGCCCCAATAGGGAAGCGATAAAAATAAAAATAACAGCTGAAAAAATAGTAGAAATGATACAAACAGAAGCTTTGGTTGATGTAGCAATAGATATAGGTGCAATACAAATATCATCAACTGGTACTGCTGCTGGTATATTTCCAGTTATAGCTCAAGGTGCCAACTTACTTCCAGTTGGTGGTGGCGGTGGTATTCGTTAAAAAATATTAATATGGAAAATTTAGAAGATAAAAGTACTGATGAATTAAAAAAATACTTTGAGGAGTTAAATAATAATCACCTTGATTTAAAAAAAAGAATGTTAAATGCATTTGACTTAATGAAAAGTATGGAAGAAAAAGGTAAGGAAGTTTATAATATATTACTTAAAAGAACAGGAACATGAGTTTTGACAAGTATAATAGCGGAAAAAAAACTAAAGATAATAGCGGATTTAGTATACCTAATATATTTATAGTAAAAGTTGTACATGTAGGTAAAATTGCTATTACTGATAAGGAATTAGCTGATAATTTTCCAAATGAGTTAAGTAAAATAATCAAAGAAAGAACAAAAAGGTATAACGCAGATGAACACGCTATAAAAGTTATCATACCTGGTAGTCAATTTGATAAAAACGTATTAATTGAAGATGGTGGGGGATATCCAGTTAAGGACATAGTAGAGTTACCAAATTGCTTTCCATTAATGTCAAAACACCTTAATTTTGTACCTAAAATAGGTGAAATGGTCTTAGCGATGGTACAAAGTGAAAAAGAAATCTCAAATGATAGATTTTACATAGGCCCTATCACCTCTAGTTTGACTAAGATGAATGAAGACTCAAGCACAAGTGCACTGTCTAATTTTTCAATTGGAATAACTGATGCTACTGAAGAAATTGACAGAATACCCTTAGCTAAGGGGGTTTATGAAGACCCACAAAATGTAACCATAAATGGTAGAGGTAATACTGATATAATTCAAAGAAACGAAGAGATACTACTAAGATGTGGTAAATTTGTAAGTAATAACCCTTTACAGTTTAATTCACTTAACCCAGGATTTATTCAAATAAAAAGTGACTTTAACATAAGTATTGAAAATAGTGAGGAAACTAAAAAAGTAACTGTTACTAATATTGTATCAGAAAAGATAAATTTATTAACATATAACGGTTCACCAAGTCTAACCTCTAACAAAGGTTTAACTAGCGTTAAGAAAGGTACGAATATCGCAGAGTATATCAATGATGACAAACTTGAAGAAATATTAACTGACGCTCACCCACTAGTCTTTGGTGACACCTTAGTAGCGTATTTAAAATTAATAAGAACTGCATTACTAAACCATGTACATAACGGAAGCGGTAACATAGCGTGTGATATCACCCCTAGTATAGCGGTAAAAGATTTTTCAGATAAAGCAGAAAAATTAGAGAATGCGATGTTATCTAAAAATATTAGAATTAATTAAAATTTCCAGATATTTATTAATAAAGGAAAATGATAATTAGGTCTTATTTTGATAAAAACAACACATTGTTACATAATAACAATACCAACGTTGGTAGAAACCCTATAACCGAATTATATTATGGTGGTTCTGGTACTGCACAATCATTTACTAGATTTATTTTTTATTTTGATGAAACAAGATTGAAAACACTGTATAATGACAAAACATATCCCGATATATCAAAACTAAAACATACATTAAAGCTAACTAATACTGGTTCATTTGATACTGAATTACTAGGTAAACCTAAATGTAAAACAAAACAAAGAACATCTTCATTTGATTTAATAGTATTCCCAATAACTCAAGAATGGGATGAGGGGTATGGCTATGATTACGACAACTGTACATATATAGGTGAAGCGTCTCAAGCAACCTGTTCCTCAAATTGGATTGAATCTAAAACCTTAACAAATTGGACAGAGCCTGGAGTTTACTCTGGGTCACCAACAACTATAAATACACAACATTTTTCACAAGGAAATGAAAACATAGAAATAGATATTACCGATACAGTTAATGCGTATATTACAGGCAGTACTAACTATGGGCTAGGTATTGCATTCCCTAGAACACTAGAGGTATTAGAGACAACTAAAAAACAATATGTTGGTTTCTTTACTAGACATACACAAACTTTTTACGAACCATTTGTAGAGACAATATATAGTGAAATTATTAGTGATGATAGAAGTGATTTTTATTTAGATAAAAATAATAAATTATACCTGTACTCTAATCTAGGTGGTGTTCCAACTAATCTAGACTCAACACCTGGAGTTGTTGTTAGAGATGGCAACAATCAAATATATAAAACAATATCCCCAAGTAACGTTACACATGTAACTAAGGGTATATATTCGGTAGATATAAACGTTACTGGAACTACAGATAATGTAGATTCTGTAGGGTTTACAGACACATGGACAGGTGTTACTATTAACGGTGTTACTAGACCAGATATAGAATTAGATTTTATATTAAAAGATAGTAATAAGTACTACAACATCGGGGATAATTATTCCCAACCTAAGAAATTCGGATTAAACGTTACAGGAATTAAACTTGAGGAACGACTGTATAGAGGTGACGTAAGAAGGGTAAATATTTCAGTTAACATTCCATATACCGTCAATCAGAAACAACTAATAGACAGTATTAAATACCGTCTATATGTAAAGGAAGGAAGAAATGAATTCACGGTAATTGATTTCCAAGATGTACATATGGCAAATAACGCAAATTATTTCTTACTAGATACTCAAAGCTTACTACCAGGAACTTATTACTTGGATGTAAAAGTTGGGTCTAACCTAGAGGTTACTACTACTAAAGAAGTAATTAGTTTTGACGTAGTTAGTCAAAGTAATTCAAGAATATCACAATAATGGTATTTTAAATAATATTTATTTATAAAAAAAACAAAATGGCTAATAAATTTTTATTCTTAAGGGCGGAAAACAGTCCATTTGTTGGTAACGCTGCTGACATAACTAAAAACTCTGTTTTAAGTCACAGTAATCTTGATAATAACTTTATATTCCTTAAAGGTGAAGACATATTGACAGGCTCAACCGCAGGTAATAATTTAATATTAAACAAAGTAAATTCTGATAAAATAACAATAGACCTATCTTCAATTAGTGGTGGTGAAAATGACTACGGTAACATAATTTTTGTTTCTGAAACTGGTGAAACAGGTAAAACTAGAACCGAAGTAATTGGTAATATATTAAGTCCAGTCAATCTAGACTTGGCTACTCAAATAGCACAAAGTGGGGATACAATACACGTTAAATCAGGTATTTATAATATAATAACAACTGGTAACACTGGTCTTTGTGTCTCAGGTGTTAATCATTATTTTGAACCAAATAGTAAGGTTTATAAAACAACCACTGGACCTATGTTTGGCAAAGCAACGGGTTCAACACAAAGTAATGTATACGGTTCTGGTTCATTTTATGGGTCTAGCTCTTGTGGGTATATATTTCAAAACAATGGTTCTGAAGGTAGTGGTTATACACAAGTATACGAATGGGATATATGTGAAAATAGTTCCACTGGGTGTACAATTTCAGTATCTAATGAAAACATAATACTCAAGGGTAAAAGAAGTATAGTAAGTAGCGGTGGCGCTGCAATAACTATTACAGATAATAGTGGTGCAATTAAAGCAAACACATCAATAGATTGTCCTTTAATAAAATCAACAGTAGCTCAAGGAATACTACAATCATCACTTAGCGGTGGCACTTCTAACGCAGCTAAATTAACTGTTAATGCGGACGATATTATAGGTGCTAGTGATACTTTAGGTGGGCTACACATGGACACCAATCCTGATGGTTTAATGTGTGCAGTTAACGCTAATTACATTAACTATATTTGTAACTTAAGAATTAAGGAAAATAAAAACCTAATTCTAGATGTCGCTAGAATTGACGAAATATTAAATTTTAATGGGACACATTTAAAAGTCAATGGTCATTTAGGGTGGCTTAAAGCAAATAACGCCTCTAGTGAACTTCAGTTCGGGGGCGTTGCAGATATAGCTTTAATTGACAGATGTTGGCTTGCTGGTACAGGAACAATAAACACCACATTAAATGGTGACTTTAATTACACTGGAGATACATACGGCATAGCAAATCCTGGAGGTGTTGCGACCTTAGTAAGCACATTAGCTGGGCCAATAACAGCAAACTATAAACTACAAACGTCCATTAAAGAGAGCGGACCTTTTCAATACAAGTTTGTTGAAGGTTGGTTTTTTTCTAATGCTGGTGGTACTATGAATATGTTAGGTAATTGGGATATTCAAAACTTCTGGTTTAGTCAAGCTAGTGGTAGGTTAAACATACCTAGCGGTACAGTAATAAATATTGGACCTACTAACCCACAAGGAACTCCAGGGTTTGGCTCAAAAGGTGAAACATTTAATTTTGCTGGCGTAGACGTTAACATAGGAGGTACTATTGTTGAAAGATGTGATACATCTGGCCCATGTAACACTGCCCAATCAGCACACACATATTCTAATACGTTTATGTTTGTAAATAATTGGAATGAATCTGGATTACCTCTTTCTAGTACTAGAGTAGTTTATAATGGAGCAACAATAATAGTCAGAGACCAAAACAGTCAAATACTAACAACTAGCGCTACAGGTGGTACTGTTGGAATATATAGTGGGGGACTTAATACAAATAAGATGAATTCCTTTGAAGCTGAAAAAGAGAAATTAAGAGTATCAGTAACAGGAACTAGTGCCACCCTTACAGTCAACTCAGAGACCTACACAAGTACTACAGGAGGTACGGCAGCAGCATCTGCGTTTGAATTAACGACACTAATTAACGCTAGTACTGGTGCAACCGCAACAGCTAGTCAGGATACACCAGGAACAGACGAATACATATATATAGAGTCAGATGTTGCTGGAACTCCATTGTCAGTAACATACGATACTAATACACTTCTGTTAGCAACAATAAGATACAACACTAAGACTATAACTGACTCTGTTGGGGGTATACTTATAGAAGATGAAGATATAATAAAAGACCAATATAATTAAAGATGGGAATATACGATAAAAATATAAAAAACGGTAACGGTATTAGCTACTCAAAAGAGGTTGATAGTTCAGCTGACTGGAGTGGTGTAACTAATAGTACATATTTTAAAGATTTATCTGACTCTTTAATATATTACAAAAGCTCAGGTGGTACTGTAATATCTTTGTTTGAACAAGGTGGTGGCGACACTATCTATACGGCTAATTCAAGTTTAACGGGGAATAGAGATGTTAATTTAGACACAAATATTCTAACCTTTAAAAACGGTACGTCTTCTTTGTTAGAAGCTAATAGTGACGGTACTTTAAAATTCAAAAATAAATTATTAATATCTGAATTTGTTGGAGGTGTAGGCGATTGGGCGAACAATGTCGGTTTTGGACATTCAGCTTTAGCTTCAACCTTCAATGACGACCACACTATGATTATAAATCAAGCAGGTTCGGTGGGTATTAACTGTCCAACGGGGCAAAGGATAAATTTTGACCAAGATAATACGGTTGTTTTTTCTTTGACACCAAATGGTCAATTTGTTTACGGAAGTCAATCTGTTTTAGGAACAGAAGATATAAGTCTACAAGGTTCAACACTAATCAAAGGAAACGGAACTTCAACGGGTAGCGCATTAGCTATTTACAACAATGATACAACGCCTTTCAAACAATGGGATTTTTTAGATAATGGTACTTTAAGTAAAGGCAATACACTTTTAAATATTGGTAATAGTAATTCAATTACGGGAGCGATAACAACTTACGCCATAGGATGGAATAATAACATTAGCGGTGGTACTTTTGGAAAGTTAGCAATAGGAGATAGTAACTCTATAAACGGCACAAACGTTTACACTATTGGAAGATACAACGTCATAAGTGCTAGTAATATATTTCAATGTGGTTTTAACTTACAAAGCGGTGCGCAAGGTGCTTTTATTATAGGTCATGGGGTTTATACTGATAGTGCACAAAAACTTGTTAATAATACTGCTGATAGTTTAGCTTTAGGATGGAACACGACAACACCGCAACACTTGATTAGTAGTACGGGTGTTAGTTTAACATTACCAACCACTTCAACGGGTTTAGGTTCAAGCGATTTATGGAATAATAACGGAGAAGTAAGGATTGGAACTTCAACACCAACACCCGTAAGTTCAATCTATACTGCTGATGGAACATTAACAGGGAATAGAACGGTTGATTTAGACGGGAATGATTTAAGTTTTGAAGGAAATTCGGGGTTAAATATTGATAATACAGCAGTAAACAACAATAAAGCTTTACTATCTCTTTCTAAGGGAATGAGTAACAGTACGGCACGTTCAACTTATATCGAGGGTGTTGAGAATGGTTCAACGAGTAATTATTGGAGGTTATACTCTTTTGGTTCAGGATTTTTTAGTAATAATTTAGGAATTGGATTTTATACAAACACTAATGCAAATAAAGGAACTGAGTATGCTCAAAACGGTATTTCTGCAATAGACCACCCTTTAGTTATAAAAAATTATACAAATTCGACCCCCCGAATGATGCTATATGGTGGAACTACTGATTCCACAGGTAACGGATATTTAAAATTTTGGAATTATAACGCATCAAGTCAAAAAATCCAAATTGCAAGAAGTGGAAAGAATTTTATAAATCCTGACGCTGTTGGCGGTATTACTGATGCAGGTTTTATTGTAATGGGCGACACGTATGTAGGAACTGAAAAAATAAGTTTACAAGGTTCAACACTAATCAAAGGAAACGGAACTTCAACGGGTAGCGCATTAGC
>OBMK010001424.1_pt1 | contig 20291 bp, 16 predicted proteins | sample 1539081 | NCBI WGS metagenome assembly OBMK01 (sample SAMEA3355528, study PRJEB22509) | marine metagenome | biome: marine; feature: river plume; material: water | place: USA | collected 2010-08-07 | depth 0.5 m | reverse complement strand
TATATTATTTTTATTTAAAAAATATGATACTTTTATAATATTTACAGGACACCGATTGCCAAACGAAATCGACTATCAGTATGCCATGTGCCAGCGCTACTTTTGTATTTAATAACCATATTCGATGATTCTGGTAATAAAATACCGGTATTAAATACGTGCTTTTGAAATTTGTTTGTAAAAGTAACATCACGCGACGAAACATGCACGCCTGCACTATCCCATATTTCGAATGTCAATGTCATGGTATGAGAACTACTAAGGCTATTATCTGGAGTTTTAGCTAAGTAATGAATAGATTGCATATATCCTTGTTTTAATATTGGAAGACCAAAATTTGGAGACTCATACGGTACTAAATCACCAAAAACAGGAACACCACCCTCACCTGATATTATGTATTGATGCGTATTAGTGCTGTTTATTAGTGCAATATCTGCAACACGGGCGGTGTTATTTGATGCCTCAAGTGATGCATTAGCTGTCACGGTAGCGGTTAATGTATCAACTGCACTACCACGATTTACAATTTCTGCTGCAATATTTGCTTTGTTTTGCGCGACTTGCTCCATAAGCGATACAACACCTGTGTTATTGTCTCCAACTGCACCATTAAGCTCATTAACAAAAGTCTCAAGCTTTATTTTGTTCGTCAATATACGTTCGAGCAATGTATCTAAATTATATGCTTGGTCCGGAGATTCAAGAGAACTGGTTAGAATGCTTGTTGTTGAACTGAGTTTGCTATTTAAAGCATCAATCTCAGTCTTAACATTTTTGTACACGCCGGATTCATCGTATGAAAGGCTAGATGCTTGAAGGTCTTTCATAGTCAAATCTGTGGTTGCAACAACGTTATCTTGTTTAGTTGCTTGCAAATTACTTACATTTGTATCAGTTGTTGAGAGGTTTGCTATTGTTGTGTTTAGCACTTGCTTCGTGGATAAATTCGTAAAGCTCATGTTTGTTTATACATTATACATGAGATAATATTATTATATCATCTTAAATATTTATAATTAAAATAAATTTGTTTTAAATTCAAAGGACAAACGATGACGTGCACTATTATCAATTAAGTTGCTAGAAGATGCATAAACGTACACCATACAACCACTTGGGATATCTAAAAACAATTCTTGACTTGTGAAACCCGTATGATAAACAATAGGTTGACCATATGCAACATTTGGAAATGAATATGATATAACTAATTCATTTTCGGGATATTTGATGATTTGAATATTCAATTGAACAAGTGGATTGTTAACTTCATTTGGTCCAAAAACTGACATAAAAGTCATATGATGAATTCGTGTTGCATGAGATATATATAATGCAAAGTTATTTTCATTGGGAGACGATGCACCATATGATAAATTTATCAATTTACCAGTTTCAAATATACCTTCAGCTTCAGCTACAATATTATATTTATAATAACTATTTTGTTTTACATCATTTAATTTTGTTGTTAATTCATTTATTTGTGTTGTTAAATTGGCTACTTGAGTTTCAATGCTATCACTCAATACATTGTTTATTGATGTGATTCTACTTTGGAGGCGTTTAAGTTGTAATTCGTTGCTCATTTATTATATAATAATAAAATATAATAAAAAATTATTTTAAAATAGTTACTTTGAGCAATCACATTCAAATTCAATTATTGCGCGATTTTCATATATCAAATCAATCTGCTTTTGCTGCAATTCAATGATATTGGAAACGCTAAACATAGGAACACCGCAATCGACGCATTGGGCGCTGCTATAAATTGCGTCACAGTTTGCACATTTCACTGTAATTTTATTTATTATAGAAATATATTTATCAAAAGAATCGTGCTCTTGTGGTTTACGTTTTCCTATATTCAGAATTAGCTTTGGTAGTTCCTCTATTTCTAAAGGTGTATATTTTTTAGATTCATTAGCAAATTTAATTGCAGATGATGCAATTGATTCTAACATTTTGTCCGGTGCTGTGTAATGCTTGCAGAATTTGCATCTGTGATAGCCGAAACCTTTCATTTTTGCTTCCTCTGCTGCATCTTTTTCATCATCAAGTTTTTTGCGGTATTTATCCATTTTGTCCTTGAGCTTTAAACGTCGTTTTTCGCGCTTTTGTTCGCGTGATACGATAAATAAATCGTAAAGACTAATAAAAAAATTAAGTCGTCTTCCCATGTTGTTGTTAATATTATTATCAGAGATATTTTTTTTATTGTTATTTATTTTTTGTTTATCTTTTTTTTTATTCGATAATGAACCCGTCTTATATATAGTATAACTGTTTCCTATTACTTCACTTGTCGTATTTACGTATTTGATTGTGTGCTTGATGTTTTTTTTCGATGGTTTCTGTGATAGCCATATATATGATAATTTATTCTGAATTTCCGAATAAAACATAACCGTATTAAAAATATAGGTCGCAGTATACATATAACTGACACCATTAAGCACTAAATATGATATTATTATTTCAGACATTATTATAATAGGTGCATTTAATTTATTTTTTCTACCTGACCAAATTCGTAATTATATATATACTTTATACGAATTTGGTCAGGCAAAAAAATAAATATATAGTAATAATTAAAATATACTTAAACATTATTTCTGTTGCTATATTAATGACTGAACAAATAACTGAAAATATTGAAATGACTGAAACTGTGAAACTAACAGAAGAAGAAAAAAAAGAACGAAAACGTGCATATCAACGTGAATATCGTTTGAAAAACTTAGATAAAATTAAAGATTTAAATACGAAATGGAGAGCTAAAAATGTTGACAAAATAAAAGATGAACGCAAAAATAATAAAGAAAAATATGCAGAAATACAGAAGAATTATGACCGTAAGATGGCTAATGACCCAAATTATTTAGAAAAATTATATGCACGTCAAAAAAGATATAGGGATAATAAGAAAGCAAATCCTCATTTATATAAGCAACCTGTAAAGAAGGAAACCGAACCGAAAGAGCCTAAAAAACGTGGCAGAAAACCAACACGCGGAATTGTGAAAGTTGACGAACCTGCAGCAGATGAATAATAATTAATTTGTCTGCGTTTAAAATGCAATTTATTCTCATACATATGTGATTAAATATATTGAAAAAGTGATAAGGTTATTATTTATGGTTGCGGTTTTTGTGTGTAAAAATAATTTCATAGTATAAATATTTAAAAAATACTATAAAAAAATACTTAAAGAAATATTATCTTATTCTAATATAACTAACAAAATAATGACAACAATTATGAATCAAGAAAACACAAACGACGTTAACTTTTACATGACATTTACATTTAAAATGCATCTTAACGAAGAATATGTGCCAACATCCGCATTTTCTAAAACAATTATGTTGAAGACAAAAAAAGTCATCAAAAAAGTCATGAAAATTGATGATGATTTTGAAATAAACATTGCACATTCGTCAAATGGTTGCAGCGATAAAAATGAAGAAAGTTTCACTTTTCATTCGCCAACACTCATGATGCCATATGAAACAATGGTTTTAATACACAATTCTGTAATTTGTACTGCTGAAAAGTATGGATGGTTGGATATTGTTCCTTTTTACACAACCATTGACGAAGTAATTCAAATAAGAAGTGCACCAAAAGAAATAGTTAAAAAAGAAATAGTTAAAAAAGACATCGTTAAAAAAGAAGTCAAACCTATTGGAACCATGCTAGCTAAAAAGAAAAACACAATGACTTTCACTGAACACTATGATATGCGACGAATAGCATATCTTTATACAAACATTGATAAATTCGGTCCGTTAGTGTATACAAAATGCGAAGAAGAAGACGAACTTAAAAAAGAAATCGATAAATTAAAATCATTTCTTGAGTATGTTGCATATCACGACGGAAAAATTGATGTAGAGTACGACACTAAAAAAGACGGTAGACTATTTGGAAAACCACAAACAATTCAAATGATATCGGGTATTGTGCGCAATTTCCTTTTACAAGACAAGAATGTTGTAGACGTTGATATTGTTAATGCACTTAGTGCGGTGCTTTTATCTGTATGCGCAAAATACAACATTAAATGTAAAAAACTAAAATACTATTATGAAAATCGACAAAAAATTATTGACAAATATTATGACGGAGATAAAGATTTGTGCAAGGGTTTTATTAACCCTGCTTTCTTTAAAAGTGCAGAAAAAATAAAAACAAACAATAAATTTGAAGAAGGTATTAAAACAGACGTTGAAACAATCCAAAATTTTATTTATGGACATGACGACTTTGAAAAATACAGAGAAAAAGCAGCAGATTCGTGTTTAAAAGATAATAAAACATGGAATTTGAAAGGTCGCACTCTATCATATATGTATTGTGATAAAGAATGTGAAATTTTGAAAGAGGCTATGCGTTGGTATTCTGCGAAAAATTTTAGCCTTGTTAGAACACCAATGTTTGATGGATTTATTGCACCTGCACCAAATGACCGTTTTAAACTATCTTCATTAAACGAACAAATTAAAAAAGTATTTGATTGTGACGTTAAATTTATTTACAAACCTATTGAACAAGATATAATTCCTGATGTTCCTAACAATTTTTTCTATAACGAATTCCAAAATGATATATTTAAAGGCATTATTGAAAAGATGAAAAAAACACATGTCGACGATAAACTATTAATCAAACCACTGCCTGAATTGAGCCATAAACCAAATGTTGAAGGAAATAATAAATACTTATCTAATATTTTTACTTATGATATGTATAAAAATAATGACGTGATTGTTTTACAGAGTTGTTGTGGAACGGGCAAGACATACAGTGTTTCAAAATATGTTGCTGATTCAAATGATAAAATAATATCAATTGTAAATCGTAAATCGCTGTTGACTGCACAAATCAATGAATTTACAGACAAGGGCGTAAAATTGAACAACTATGAAGATAAAGAAACATATGATTTGAATGAAAACGGCATCATATGTATTAACTCAATTATGAAATATGCACGACAACCAGATGCACATTTTAACGATTTTGTTGTTTACATTGATGAAGTTAACTCATTTCTCGAAACAATAACACACAGTCCTATTTTAACCAAAGATATTAAACTTGTTTATGAGACATTGATTCGTATCATCAAAAATTGTAAAAAATTGATTGTTTCCGACCACACAATAACTGATGCTGTTTTTCATTTATTCAGATGCTTAACACTCCCGCAAGGGAAGCAGCCACGCTCTGCGTCTGAAAAAAAACGTTTGATGTATGTGAAAAACAAATATCTAAAATTTAAAGGCGTTCAATCTCAACGTATCCGAAATGAAGATACATTTAAAAATAAAATTGAAGATGCATTAAATTCAAATGTCGGTTTCTTTGCAGGTTTTGATTCTGCACGTACTGCATCTCAATATTTTTATAGTTTAAAGGATTTGACAACATGTGAATGTATTTTAGTGACAGATGAGACACGCGTAACAATCCCTAGTGATTTAAGCGAATGGGAGGGCAAATGTATATTTTACAGTCCAAAAATTGAAACAGGGGTTGATTTCAGTATTGACACAAAACAACAAGTTTTTTTTCACATGAAAGGACAAAGTGTACTGCCTACATCATCATTTCAAATGATTTGCAGAACCAGAAACATGGAAAAATTAACATGGTACGCCGACAAACCAAAAGATACCAAATTCAAATATAAATCGCTTCAACATACATATGATTTAGCATCAAAACACATGGAAAGTACAAATTTATATATGTGTTCTAGTTATTTGGATGAAAACGATGACATTAAATATGCACCAAACAGCTTTTATAAAATCTACACGTACAATGAATATGTTAAAGACATTTACGAGAACAATAAAGCGGAACAACTCAACAAACTATTAAAAGATAACGGCTTTGAATGCAATGAAGATGTAAATGAAAACGCATCAAAATTAGACAAAAAAGTTATTGGTAGAATGAAGGATATATCAAATGACGCAATTGATGTTACATTTGAACAATGGATAAATAAAGATGTCGTATGTGAGATGTATGACATCAGGACTTCAATTTTAGGACTTAAAGAAGATGAAGATAAAAAGACATACAAAAACGTTATCACTGATAGGCAGATGTTTGAAGAACATTACAAAATAACGACTTTGTTGAAAGATAATAACCATATATGCGATAAAGCTAATGATTCTATTGAAAATAGTTACGCAGAATTTGGAATAAGCAACATATACAGCAAAATTAAATTATTATCTGAATTTGAGAAGCAGACAAACATAAAACGTTTCAATTATGAAGATGTGAAATGTGGTTCAATTGATGACAACACATGGACAATGATAAAAAAACTGTTTCGGAAAACAACAAAGAAACCAGACGATGAAAATAATATAATCAAAGAATACACATCAATGATAAATAATATAGCTTCTTTGTACAAAGGCAAGCGAGTTGGTGATCGTAAATCAAATAATAGAGTGTATATTTTAGACACTGAAAAAATTAATGAGTCATTAGAACTTGACTTCATAAAAATGACATTAGATAATCCACTTAAAAACTATGACCGAGAAACGATTGAACATATCGATTTAGAACTCCCTAAAATTGAAGTAGATAAATTCAATAACGTTATAATTGATGATTAATTTTTATTCTTTCATATGTTTTTATTAATATATATGATACCTGAAAAATCAGCCTGACCAAATTCGTATAAAGTATATATATAATTACGAATTTGGTCAGGTAAAAATATAATCAATCAGTAATATTTTTTACGCACTATCAGAGTAATTTCGTAAATATTTTTTTATAAACATAATTTATAAACAAATATAAATGACAGCCAAAGAAGCAATCGCGAAACTTGAACTCCAAACGTTTTATCACAAATATGACGCAATCAAGACAAAACAACAAAAGAAGGAAATCACTTATGAGCAGTTTGTAAAAGAAATGCTTAAACTGGCCGCATCTATCAAGCCAAAAAAGGCGAAGAAAGCAAAGGAACCACCTAAATACAAGCGAATCACTGTCGCCGAATATGAGGAATTCCTGCAACTGCGAGCTAAATAGGCGGCAGCCCCCCTACGCACTAAGCCAAAGCGGTTTACTTGTTATTTCGAAATATTTTAATAATTCTAATGTCATTCTCTTTTCATCTTCATCGTCAAATGTTAATAATGCGTTTGCTTCAAATTCAGAACGTAAAATATCAGGTCTATTATGTGCTGATGTATTTCCACTTTTTTTAAGGTCTGGAATCAAAAAAATATGATCTTCTGTTAAGTTATTATTTTCTAAAAATTGTTCACATTCTTGTTTATATGACGGATCATTAAATAAATTGTGTGCACCTCGAATTTTTCTTTGAATTTTTTTTATTTTTTCTTTTGAAATGTCGGGACCTAACACGTCCATAAATATATATTGTTCTAATGTTGAAATTCCTTCTCTAATTGTTATTGGCATGTCTCTATTTTTTAATTCTTCTATGTCTTTTTCTAAAACTGACATTCTTTTATTTTGATAATTTAATTGTTCTTCCAATGATATGTTTTTTTCTTCTAATTCTGCTATTTTTTTTCTTAAAATTTTATTTTCTTCCATCAATTTTTCATTTTCTTCCTTTAATTGATTTTTTTCTTCTATCAAAATTTTTGCATTATTTATTGTTTCTTGCAACAATTTCTCATTGTTGGTTATCAATAAAAATTTCATTTGAAGATCCATATGTTCTCTTTTTAAATTCTGATATTCCTCCTCCGGTCGCATTAATACAGACACAGTATGCACATAAGATGTTCCTTGTGATTGATCATATAATTGTCCATTATTATTTTCTTTCTTTGTGCTATCGTTCATTATGTTAATGATATATTTTTTTTCTTTATATTATTGTTTATTGTTTATTTATAAGAATTAAGAATATCTGACATCATGAACATCAACTTCTCGAGTGTGGCTTCAATTCTGTCAAAAAAGTTTTGATATCCATTGAAACGCCGTCAAGTTATGACTGTTTGAATATCATCATCATGCTTTTCGAAATATGACGATGAAAATAGTTCTGAGTGAAAAATAGTTTTGAGTAACAAATCTGATGCTTAGTTTTTTTGGAAATCGAAAAGGTCAAAATTTTGTTTGGAAATGTCAGAACGAATATTTCCTCTAAACCATTTCCAAAAAAACCAAGCATCAAAAAAATATTTTCAAATCATGTCTCTATTTCGCCATTACCGCCCGGGGCACCCGCCCATCTGGCCACATCGGGCTATCTCACTAATTGAAATGTGCGCTTACATGTAGGATGATTGCGGTGTTCTGTTGTTGCGGCGTCCGTCATGGCATCGCGACGGTTGAGACATGATGGCATATTGTGGAGACTCTCGATGTTATGCTGACACATTGCGCAGACTGATGATTGCGCAGACTGATGCTGTCGCGATGGATGATGTGTGTTGCGCAGACTGTTGCGGCGTCGTTCGTCATACTATCGCGACGATTGCGGCACTGATTCATTCAACAGGCTTATAGGTGAGAGCATATGTCTTGTTCTGTTGTAGTCACCGGGTATCGTACTAGAATACTGAACGATGGATTCTTAATATGGAACCGCTTTTAAGAATACGGACCGCAGTATGGAACCGCATTATGAAAGCGCTATATAACTCCTCCATACCTATAATCCTTTCCTCCTCTTTAAGTATTTAATATTAATTGATACTAGGATAAATATTATTGTAGCCGCTTCCATTCGGTGCTTTCATATTACGATTCATATTCAGGTATCAAGAGCAGAAACGGCTGTGACTACCACAGAGGCCAATGTACGGTCCGTTCCTTTAATAATAAGAATATTCTTTTATTATTATATCTACTCATTAATATATAAATGAATAAATACGTTTTACAAAATGCTCGTGATTATCTTGGTGCTGATGTAGTTATAAAACCATCCACAAGGAAATATAAAAAATATATGGTATTAAAACCTGATGGTAAATGGTCGCACTTTGGAGACAACCGATATGAGGACTACACCCAACATAGAGATACAAAAAGACGTTCTCTATATTTAAAACGTGCAACAAATATAAAAGGAAATTGGAAAGATGATAAATATTCTCCAAACAATCTTTCAATAAATTTATTATGGTGATAAGTGCGTTTGAATAATTCCTTTATAAGTTTATTAACAAAAAAATATTTTCTAAACCTATAATGTATAAGAAGTAATATTAATACAACAAATGTAAAGCGTCTTGATTCTGACTTATAATCAGATAATAACGATTTTTGTATGTAATAATATAAATGATAGTAATGATGACCGTTTGCGAACATTTATAAATGTCCCGCATTAATTGCATGGAATTGTAGAATATGTATAAATTAAATGCATAACGGTCCTGTCATTTTTCGTTATCCCTCCAATCTTTAAAATGTTGGAGAGATTGATTTTTAATTTGCATCGGGATAAATATAAAGTGTTTCCCATTTTTTTCGTAACTTCTTTATTTTATCACTATCAGAATCTTTATATTTTCTAAATTCGTTATCTATTGCCATGTTATGAAATTTAACTAATTCATCTAATGGTATATTTCGTCTTTTAATACCTTCTTTTAACTGTGACATATTTTGTATTGATATATTAGGTATGTTTATCCTCTTTTTTCGGTAATATAAAACAATACCTTCAACTAAAAAATCTTTACTTTTGAAATCATCAAGTGAATAATTATCATTGTTCGGTTTCGCTTTTGGTGCTACTTTCTTGGCTTCTTTTGGTTTCGCTTCAAGTTCATCTTTTTCCTTATCTAATTTATTAAACAGCTTCAATAGTTCACTATGTTTATCAGCATTTTTATTAAATTTTACTTTTAACAATTCAAATTTTCTTAATGATGCTCTAGTTTTTTTTTCGTTGTTATTTTTTTCAGCATCTCTAACATCTCTTTGCATAGATTTCAATTTACTATTTAGTTTCGATAACTTAATAAATGTTTTGTCGCGTTGAGATGATGTACGTTGTTCATCTTTACTTAATGGCACATATAACCCATTGCTTTGAATTTCACACATTGCACAGTGATAAGTTATATCATTATCTTTTGCATACTTTTTAACGAATTCCACATATCGGTTTCCCATTGTTTTATATAAATGTTATATAAAAAATATTTGTCCATAAAACAGCCTGACCAAATTCGTATAAAGTATATATATAAATACGAATTTGGTCAGGTAAAAAAATAATTTATTAGTATTTAACATTTTATGCTTAAAAAAACAGCCTGACCAAATTCGTATAAAGTATATATATAATTACGAATTTGGTCATGTAGAAAAATAATTCATCAGTAATAAAATAATAAATACGGATAAATAAAACTAATTCATCAATTACTCCATTTAACAAATAGCGCAATAAAAAGATAATGCACGTAATGCATAGAGTAAATGAGCAACAAAAATAAAAGCATATTTATTACTCGGAAATTAAACATTTTTAAGGTGTTTCGGTGTCTGTTCATGTCGTTGTTTATTACGATACAACACATTAGCATTACATGTCTTACATAAATATTTGTCGTTTGATTTATATTTAGGTTCTTCAATAATAGAATCATCATTTGAATCAGCGGATTTTTTAATAGTTTCACTGTTGTAATCAGCCACAAAACAAATTTTATTTTTAAACATTAAAACAGGTGGACAGCCTTTGAAGTAGGTGACCCATCGTGATTTATCTTTTTGAATCATTTTAACTTGCTTTTTATCAAGTCCGATGTATGTTTGACACAAATAATTAAGTGCGTGAGATGTCATTGCAGACGGAAAAAATACAATTGAATGACTTTCGCATAAAATTAATTGTGTTGATTTCCCTGCACATGATAAATGAGATGTGAAAATCATACTGGTATTCGTGTGTCGTCCAGTTTGTAGAACAATATCAGCAATATGATTAATTTGATTTGTAATACCTTTATCTTTAATGCAATCAGTATCATCAAAAATAACTAATGTGTCTTTAAATTGGTCAATTGTGAATGTTTCACTGACAAATCCTTGAGTTTTCACTTTGACACGTTTAACCTGTTTGATTTCATCTAATGTTTCATCACTTTCTAATGAACTAAACAAAATAATGCGATTTTTTGGACTCTGACGTACATATTCACGGACATAATCAGCAGTGTAATATGTTTTGCCACTTCCTGATTTTCCAGAAGTATAAATAATTCGTCGTCTTAATTTAGGGTTTTTTTCGGTTTCATTAGAAATATGTTGAAATATTTGTCCTTTTGGTAGTTCAACATGTGTCAGCGGTTCTTTGACTGCATCCATCTCAAAATCTTCCGCCATGCTAACAACTTTATTAAATTTTGGGTCACGTTTTCCGTTTCGTTTTTCCTTGTCTCTGTGTATTTTTTCATCAACAATAACAGCCATTGGCTTACCAATACCTTCAAAATTTAGTGCCATAATAATGTATTATATATATATTACATTATATTATAATTTATTCTGCTTTATGAAAAGTAAAACATCACGGTTTAATTCACTTTGTACTGCAATCAACTGCTTTTCAATTATTTTTTTAATTTCGGTTTTTCTTTTTTTTTGAATATCAATTAAATAATTTGTAATATCAAATGATGATATTTGTTCTTTTATATAATCAAGGTTATTTTTGACATCAGCAATAGGAAATTTATTTATAACCAATAATGTTGTTTCTAAATCAGATTTCAAACGATATAAAAGCCCTACAGGTTGATTAAAATAATCAATGAACAGATTAATCAATTTCTGTTTTTCCTTCTTGACTTTCATGATTAAGAACTGTCTTTTTAATGCTTTAAAATAATTTTTATTACGCATTTGTTCTTTGTAATCAGAAATCAAATTATTAATAAATTCATTATCAGATATTTCCACATAATTATTTCCGAAATCATACATTGTTGTTATCTCCAAAAAACGACCATCCAAATTAGCAACAACATCAAGTTTTATGGTAGATTCCATATGTAATGCATCATTAAAAGACACATTTTTATTATGACCTTTTAATAAATCATTAATTGACCATCTTAATGCAACACCGTTTTTTTTACCACATTTGAAATCAGTAATTATTACATCTTCTAATTTTTTTATTTCTTTAAATACAAAAATAAAATGCTTCAAAATATCTTTTGATGTTTTATTTTTTGTAATGTCCAATAAATCTATATCACCATAAAAAATAAGTTTATTGATGTTTGAACTGCCCTCAATTCTCACCTTGTCACTTATTGATACCAATTTGAAAATGTCTTGCTTTTCAGATGTAAATTCTCTATTCATTTATATATAATTATAAATGATAAATTAAAATATTATTAAATATTGTTGTATAACTCAACTTTTGCATTAGACATTTTAATGAGTTTAATAAATTCATCATGCATTTCATTCATTTTTTGGTTAGCTTGTTTGTATGAATCAACATAACCCCGCATGACTCTATCAGATGGGTCCATTTCATTAAACTTTTTGTAATATTCAGCGATTACTAATCGTACATCTTTTAAATCGTTTAATACAACTGATAACCGCCAATCGTTCCTTTTTAGTTTTATCAATCTGACCATTTTGTTTATATTTTTAACGACAACAGCTAATAAAGAAGCAATTGATGTATTACCTACCTCACCAAATGTGCTTACAATTTCTTTATTTGTTTGTTTTACCTCCTCAACTTCTGCTGTTTTTTGTGATAGCTGTTGTTGTGTTTCTTCAACTGTTGTCTGTGTCGATAAAATTAATGAATCTTGGAGTTTCGCATTTAAGAAGCTATTAAATCGTTCGAATGCTAATTCAATTTTTTTTCGTGGTGCTCCATTACGTGCTTGTTTCTCGATTGCGAATAATTTTTGATTGTCATCAATTAATTTCTGCCAATATGCTCTGTCACCTGTTTCACCCTCTAAATCACTTTGTTGTTTGCTTAATTCCTTAACAACAGCTTCATAATCAGTACCATCAATACCTAATTTTCTTTCAATAGTCATTATTTCTTGCTTTGGTTCTGGTACGACAGGTTGCCGTTCTCCCACCGTCAAAGTTTTTTCAATAAGTGCAATTAATTCATTAAAATTATCTTTCAACATCTGGCTTTCGTAATTTTCTTCCATTTGTCGCGCTCGGTCAGCTTTATCCAATAGGTCGCGAAGAGCTTGAACAGACATAGGGTTTTCAGTATCATTCACATCTCTTTTTTTTCGTGTAATCCAGTTTCTAATTTTCGAGTTATTACGCTTACTTCCTAAATCTAGATATTCATGTGTTTTTTGAGTTGGGGTCTTTGGTGGTTCTGGTTCTTCATCTGTTTCTTCTGCTTCTTCTGCTTCTTCTGGTTCTTCATCTGATTCTGCTTCTTCATCTGATTCTGCTGCTGCTGCTGCTGCTGCTACTGCTGCTTGTTTAGCTTTCTTTTTTTGCAATCGTTCTTTTTTCTTTTTTAATCGCATTTCTTCATTTTTTTGTTTGTCACCAATTGCACCACCTGACATTTTTGGTCCATTTGTGCGCAAATTTCCACCCATTTTAGAATATTGACTTACTAATTGAAATACAATTGCTGACATTTCATCGTTAACATCCTCAAAGTCGTCCCATGATTCATCTTTTGTTTGAGTTTGGTCAACATTTTCATCTTCTTGTGGTCCTGGTTTTAATGATTTTTTAACAAGCATCAATTTTTTTTTGTACATATCCCATGTGGAATTTCCTGAAATATTTCGAATTGTCATTGTTTATATGATTGTAAAAGATTTTAATTTTATATGTGAATCATAAAAATAAATTAATAAAAAGATTTAGGTTTTCGTCCACCTCGTCCAACCTCTATACTTAAATTTGATGTGTTTATTAATGTGTTAAATTCCTGCACAAGCTCAAACATTTTTTTATTTGCAAATTTATATAGGTCCAAATAGTTCCTCAGTGTTTTGTGACTGGGGTCCATTTCATAAAATTTATTGTAATATTCTACAACTTTATTTCTTGCCTTTCTCAAATCTATCAATTCAATGGACATTCTCCATTCATTTCTTTTCAATTGAAGCAACCGAACCATTTTATTTACAGTTTTAACGATAGTATTTAACAGATACGCCAATGATGAATCAATTGATTCTCCAAATGCAACAGAAATTGATTCATTTTGTTGCGGTGGAGGTGGTGGCGGTTGCCCTGTTGGCTGAGGTGGTGGCGGAGGTGGTGGTGGTGCTGTTGGTGGTTGTGGTGGTTGAGATGGTGGTTGAGGTGCTGATACAGGAGGTTGAGATGGTGGTACATATGGTGGCATAGGAGGTAACTCTAATAAAGGGTTTCCGTACTCATCATTGTTTCTTGGTATCAAATGTGGTGGTGGTCGTAGTGCTGATACAGGAGGTGGAAATGGAGATGGAGATGGTGGTTGAGGTGGAGATGGTGGTGGAGGTAGTAGTGGTAGCGGTTGTCCATATGGTGGTAGTTGTTCATCATCCGAGTCATATGAGCTATTATCACTTACTGAATAATCTGCATCATCATCATCATCATAATCAATATCCTGTCCGTAGTTTTCACTTTGTGGTGTAGGTGGTGGTTGCTCTGTTTGTTGCGGTGGTGGTGCTGTTGGTGGTTGTTCATCATCCGAATCATATGAGTTATTATCACTTACTGAATAATCTGCATCATCATCATCATCATCATAATCATCTTCATCATTGCTTGAGTATTCTTCTTCATCTGATGAAGATACAAACGAATCAAAATCCTGCCCGTAATATTCACTTTGTGGTGGAGGTGGTGGTTGACCAGATGGTGGAGGTGGAGGTGGTGGTTGTGGTGGTTGTGGTGGTGGTGGTTGACCAGATGGTGGAGGTGGTGGTTTTCTTCCGAACATCATGCTACTTTCTAATGCTGCTTTTTTATTTTTAAGGTCATCACTCATTACGATAGTATCTACTTTTTCCTTCGCAGGTGGTTTTCTTCCGAACATTAGGTTACTTTCTAACGCTTCTCTTTTATTTTTAAGGTCATCACTCATTACGATAGTATCTACTTTTTCCTTCGCAAATGTTGGAACTTCACGCATTTTCCCCATGAACGGTTCTGCTAATAATGCATCTTGTCTAGCCTTCATTTCAGCAGTCATTGGTTTTTTGACATTTTTTTTTGGCGTTTCCTTTTGCGGTTCTTCTGCAGCCTTGGCTCTTTCTGCAGCCATGGCTCTTTCTGCAGCCATTTTATTTTGTGCAGCAAATAAAAATTCCTCTCTTTTTTCTGCATCAGTTTTTTTATTTCCCTTTGCTATTCTACTGACTTCTTCATCATCATCGTCTGACCATGCTTCATCATCATCAGAATATACCGGTTCTGGTAATTCTTCTGTAGAATAAACTGGTTCGGGTACATTCTCGGTGAAAACAAAAGCGCCACCTTTTTTTTTCCGACCACTTCCTTTCATTTTTTTTCCATTAGTTCGTTGAGTTCCACCCATGCGTTGATATTGATTAAATAACTGAAATACATTTGCCATCATATCATCATTCACATCTTCAAAGTCAAACCATGCTTGGTCAATTGTTCTTGATTGTACAAAGTCATCTTTTATTTCTTCGGGACTCAATGATTGTTCAAGCATCATCATTTTTTTTTTGTAAATATCCCATGTTGAGTTTCCATTTATATTAATCACTGACATTATATATATATATTGCAAAAGATTTTATTTTCTATTATAACGATATTTTTTAAGATTGTCAATATTGACTTTATATTTACCTCTTCCAATTAACATATCTTGAGGTAGCCTATCCAAAATATCAAGACTGTGTTCTGTTAACGGGTCGCTTGTTTCTGCAGGGATGACGATATTATTTCTTTTATTGAAATTAGGATTTGTGACGTTTAAAACAGCACCTTGAAGCCCTTTTGTTACTCCACTTACCGGGTCAAATGAACTCCTCAACGTAAATTCGTTCGTTCCTTGATATTCACCTTTAAGTGCTGTTGTATAAGCTGGATTGACTGATATTCCCACTGTTTTTGAACCCAAAAGATTGACTAATTGCCCGGCTTGTGAATGCCCAAGTGTATATATTTTATAACCTTTATATTTTTCTTCTGCTTGATTTTGCAATAATTCGCCTGTTTTAAATCTATCCGATAATTTGTATGCTCCTATTCCAATTAACGCATTATTTCGCCAATCTTTTGCATTACGAGTTCCGCGATGTGCAACAACTGCTTTTTTTAATTGAGTATTCACGAATAATTTTCCCCATTTGTTAGACAATTCGCGGTCCAAAATATAACCATTTATTTCAGGTTTGGTATCCTTGACATCGTATGATGCTTCTAAAAATGCTTTGATTTGATTGATTGGGAGTTTTCCGCCTTTCATTTACTTGTTTATATTATAATATTACATATTATTATTTATTTTTCTGCTGATTTTAAAAAAAGGATATTATTAATAGATATATTAATAGAAGAACCAAAAAGAGAAGAACCGCTAAATTGAAAAAAACTAAAATAAAAAAGGGTCAAAAATTGCCGAAAGGGTCAGATTTTGCCCTGCTTTTAGAAAGTCCCCCTAGGAGAGGTAAGAATAATAAATACTTTTGAAAAGTCGGGCAGAAAATGACCCTTTTGTCAAAAAATGACCCTTTTCAATTTTAGTCTAATAATAAATAAATAAGTGAAAATTAATATCTTTTCATTAATATATATATAAAATGTCAAATTTATTTGCAAACCAAGATTTAACAAAATATCCACAACATATTTATTATGACCTTGTTATTTCAAACACTCATTCAATCAACGAGGAAGAACCTTACCTTACATTTTCTGAGACACGTGATGTTCCTCTCGTTCAATATCCATCATTATACAAAATGTCGATAATCCGATTCATGTGTGACACTCATACGCTACCTGTGATGCAACCAACAATAATGGACAAAACCGACCAAGAACTTTATTTTCCTAATAACACAGATTATAACAGAACCATTTACAGCATCACAATACAAAAAGGAGATAACATTGTTCAAAAATATGTTGATTTCGTGCCTCAAGATTCAATTATAAAACCATCATCATTTGATTCAAATGGTTCACCAAATTACCGCACATCGTATTATGATATTTACACATACGAACATTTTATATCAATGGTCAACGATACAATAAAAAATATACTATCATCTGTTGTATTTGGTTATCCATTTTATGAAGGGTTGCCTACATTTATGTATGATGCATCATCTAAAAAAATATCATTTCAGGCTCCTACATCTGTGTGGTCGTCAAACGATGGAAATGATTATAAAATACATTTGAATACTGCGTTGTTTAGATTGTTTAATTCAATTCCTGCATATTATATGAACAAAAAAGACGTTTATGGACGAAATTATCAATTAGATACATACAATCATTCTAATAACATTGTCTCTCTGATAAATTATAATACATTAAATGGTTCATACACAGATTTGGCGGGGAAAAACTTCTATTTTATAACTCAAGAATATTCAACATGCGAAAATTGGTCCCCCGTGGCATCAATTGTATTCACATCTGATACATTAGAAGTTGAAAAGTCGGCGGTATCGTCTCTTCATGAATACGTTCATGGTCAGGAAATCATTAATGGTTCAGTGAATGGTCGTGTGAGCATGATTACTGATATAAGTTCGCCATCGAATTATCTTCCTGGAATTTATTATGCAGCATCAGAGTATAGGTGGATTGATTTGAAGCAAGATAGTCAGCCTATAAAAGATATCAAGTTAGAGGTACATTGGATGTCCAAACTAGGAACTTTGCACAGAATGAAGCTATCCGCGGGGGGTAGCTGCACCATGAAGATGCTCTTTCAAAAGAAAAATATATAATTTAATTTAATTTATTTTACGCAATATTTTAATTATTAACTATAATAATTATTTTCTCATTTGATATATATATAATAGAAATGACTGATACACAGAAAGTACTCGTTACCGACCCGCGAATTAGCAAAATATCAACAATCAAGGATATAAAACAAGCTGTAAAATCTGGACCAAAAACAGTTCTATACAAAGAAATCAAACCAAATTCTGTCAATAGCAATAACGTTGATTGGACGATGGTTCACCAAAGCGATGACACTCTTATTGACCCGTCATTTAAATTCAAAGCAAAAATCAAATTTTGGCTTCGAAAAGTGATTGCGCAAGCAGATTTGCCTATTATAACGGGTGCACCTGCCGCATTCCCTCTAAACACCATCACTGACACAATTGTATACGACCTCAACGGAACCACTCATAATGTAAATCTACATGGCGTCCGTGAAATGCTCTTAAAACAATATGACCAAAAAACTATTTCAACATACAATAACACAACACCGTCATATGTTGATAAATTATGGGCAAAATTTGAGGATGCATCAACTATCGAGGATGACATTGTGACCACGTTTGACTCAAATCCTCTTTCTGATTCCGTCAATGTTCACGATGATATTGTAAAACGCGGTTCTTATCCTATTAAATACCGTGTGTTTTACGAAGACGTAAATGACGACACATGGAAAGAAAGAGGTTCCACAAACACTGTAAAACCAACAGAGAAACAATTCTTATCCACTGCAGACGCAAATGGTGGCGTTTACATCATCCAATGTGAGCTTGATGTGAATGAACCATTACTTGGTTCGCCATTTGATGCGTTTTCAAACAGTCAATCTGCATTAGTTGGGATGAAACAACTTGGAATCAAATTAAATTTAAATAACTGTAAAAATGTTTACAATGATTATGGTCCAAACACTGCAAATATGACTGTAAACCCTGGAGTGAATGAATATGCTGCTGCAGTTATGGGCGCGCAAACCACGGACCATCCATTAGATGATTCGTGCACAATTCGCCTATGTACTCTCAATATTCATGACAGTCAATACGGAAGCGTTAAACAACAAAATACAATGCCAATTGTTGAATACACCGCACTTAGAACACCACGTGCAGTTACCGCAACTGCATCATCTGAAATTGTTTTCAGTCATGTAGTCAATTTAGGCTCAATTCCTGATAAATTTTATCTTCAAGTGCGACTACCTTATCAAGACCAATCAGCTGGTGTGTCGAATTTCAAAGGCTATCCAATTGAAAAAGTCACCGTGACAATGAACAATGTTGGCAATATTCTTGCAGATAGGGACGCTCATGAACTATTTTTAATGAGCAAGAAAAATGGTTGTGAACAAACATGGCACGAATTTAAAGGCACTTTGTCGACTCATGCAACAGACAATATTGAAAGCATTGGCTCATATCTCGTGATTGACCCGGTGTTTGATTTAAATGTGGGTGATATGTTGACATCTGGTTCTATGGGCGCATATCAAGTGCAATTTAATGTGACATTTAAAAGCCCTGTTGCTGGTGCACCTTATGAGCTCCTTATAATGTATGCTGACAGTTCTCTATTGAACACCAAATCCGGACAATCACTCAAAGAAAAAGCATATTTGACAAAAGATGAAGTGTTTAAGGTAAAAAGCGATTCTGATGCACCACATATTGACTATCAGCAATTCACTGAAGATATGGTTGGTGGAAGAAAAAAACCATTACCTTTAACTGGAATTGGTGATGCAATGCGACGTTCTCAGGGAATCGCAAAAGCTGCCAAAGGCGGATGTAGTGGTGGTGATTACCGAGTTTCTGGTGGGGCATCTTCAAGTGCAAACTCTCTTGATAAATATTTATCTTAACAATATACAATACTTTTAATGTATGTATAGAAATGATATAAATATTTATCTTAAAATAATCTTATAAAATACAATAGTGTTTTAATATAAATATATTATCTCATTAATAATATATATATAGAAATGACAGAGCTTAATGGATACAATTTTGATTTAGCAAGTCGCATCAACAAATACCAACAAGAAATGCTTAAAGCAGAAAAGGGACCGCAAAAAATACGTGATAAACAAAGAGAAGAAAAAATTGGTGGAAGGAAGAATAATGAATTTGTTAAACCATCTGGAAATGTGCCTCGTGTTGATGAAGATATATTTACAGTAAATGTATCACGTGATGAACTCAAAGGTGGTAAAAAAAAGAAGGTGAACAGATTGAAGAAAGGCACAAATTGGCGTGATTTTTCAGCCGATACTGTTGATATTGGTTTAGATTTGGGAGACAAAGCAT
>OBMK010001423.1_pt1 | contig 20297 bp, 25 predicted proteins | sample 1539081 | NCBI WGS metagenome assembly OBMK01 (sample SAMEA3355528, study PRJEB22509) | marine metagenome | biome: marine; feature: river plume; material: water | place: USA | collected 2010-08-07 | depth 0.5 m | reverse complement strand
TTGGCGAATCTATATGTAAAATGTCATTTCCTCCGATAAAAAGTATCTTGTCTATGTTATACCCTTGCGACTTGTCGATAATGCCTTGTACCCCCTCCAAAACTCTTTTTACGGCTATATTTTCGTTGTAATCCTCGCCAGTTTCAAACGCCATGCAAAGTTTGCCTATGTGAACATCTGCGGGGTCAATTACCAACAAATGACCATCTTTTATTTTATTTCTTTTAATCTTGGGGTATTTTGGCGCGTATGATTTCAGGTCATCTATTAACTTTTCCCGTATAGTATCATAATTGACTGCACCTTCATAGTCAGGGTTAGTGAAGAATAAGGATGTATCTTTTGTTTTAACCCATCCATGTTTTACACTATTATTGGGAACCCCCGCAGTTTCGCAATACTCTGAAATTTTGCTTTTTAGCTGTATATAGCGTTCCTTTATTGTTTTATCACTTTTACCGACTATTTTACCCAGTCTTATATAATAATTGTTTTTGGTTTCATTTTCATAAATAGGATTATGTTTAAAAAGTTCAAAATATTGTTGCTGTACCTCTGTTGTCATAATTAATCCTCCTTAGTGTTTTGATTCTTAAAAAAAAATAATACTATAATCATTACGATTTCAAGTAAATCTTTAATGTTACCACTGACTAAACGTTCAAACGCTTCTTCTTTTACTTTGCCTTGTGCAAAGAATATATTTAACTGAACTAGCTGATATATATTTGTTATTAAATAAGTAATTATAAACACGCTACCTATCCAAGCCATGAATGAAAGTTTATTACTTCCATCGATGCCTAAGAATTTTAGTAGTTTATTCATTACTTATTGCTTGCGGTAAATATCCATTTTAGGTACTTCCAGTAACTTCCCTTATGGTCTTTTTTTACTGCTTTGTGGGTCAACGCAACCCAATAGAAGACAGCTAGTATAGATGCAACTGAACCGATATATCCGCTAAAATCCATAGATGTTAATATTGTAGGTATTACTAAAATAGGCAAGGTTTCAAAAGAGTTAAGCATTGTTAAATTTTTTTAAATGTGTTAAATAATGATTCATCCCTTCGGTAAATGGGTTTACATTTCGCTTTATTAGGTGCTTATATTTGTAATAAAAATACCAAGCTAAATTTACTCCTATCAACCTTCTTTTTGCCTCTGACTTTTTAAACCCAGTTGCAAGCATTACATGATAAAATATTTTGTTCGACTTCCATCCACCTCGACCACTTATCCAATGGTAATCATGAAGAAAGCAAGATATACAAGGATGGTCTTTATCCTGCACCAAAGTGCAACCATCATAGTCTATCAAAGGATTCCAGTTTTTATCGTCTAACGCTTCGTCTAACATTTGGTTTATTGTTAAATTAAGTTTATAATGGAAACATTGTTTTTTTAATTGTGTTTCGATTTCCAAAAGTGTCCAAAGTTTGTACGGTTGTTTCATTTTAAATTGTTCTTTTTACTTTAGTAGATTTATCTCTGAATTTTATGTTTAGTGATGCGTTTATATTTACATCATACTCGCTTCTGCTAATGTCTACAAGCTCTACAGCTAGTTTTCTATAAACATCTGCGTTATACTTATTATAGTCGTTTAAAATCAAACTATCACCCATCAAACTAAATTCTTGAATATTGTTTAGCATATCTTTATGTAATAGTTCAGTATCTAAAGTGTATTCTTTAAATAATTCTTTTTGAACTATATTTTCCGACCAGTTGCTACCCTTAGAATATTCCGATTCGTACTGTGGCTTTTGGTCAAATAATTTTCCTGATATTCTAAACCATTGTGACCAATTAGTCCCGCTAAAATCAATACCGTTAATTATGTTACCATTGTTTACAGATTCGATTCTAACTGTTCCATTTGCTGCTTCCGCAGTATATGGTCTAACCCAGTAATTAGTACTTATAATTTTGTCATTTACACCTAGTCTAGAAAATTCTATTTCAATTTGAAATTTTCCGTTGCCATAGGTTAGAAAAACTAATCTCCAGTCTATGAAAACTCCTATCATGTTTCCATTGGGCAAATCGCCAAAATTATAGAAATCGCCAAAGTTGCTATTATTTATAGCTGTTTGCCTAACCCCATCTTTTAATATATAAAAAATTGCAGTATCTGTGGGAAGTAATCGTTGAAACAAAAATGAAGATTTATCATTTTTATGATATGCACCATCGTCAGAATGAAAAGCTAGTTCTAAAACATTACAATCTAAAGAACTACGACAAAAATCAGTTGCATTTTCTGAAGGGTAGAATATAACATTCATGGAGCTTGCTTCAAAATCTCCACTGAATGCCATTGGTAATGTGTTTGCTGTGTTTGTAAGTATCATTTTAACTTAAATATCCTTCCTCTATTAATTCTTCTTGTGTTAACTCTTTAACTATTATTTCATCCTCATTATAAGCTATTAAATCTTCAACAGATAACATCATAGCTACTGCTTTAGATGGTGACAATTCAAGTATTAATCCATAATAAAACCAAAACTGTTTAGTTTTTAGATTGTAGTAAGTTTCAACTAAATGTTCATTTTTATAGTCTGAATTTAAAGCTTGCTGCGTGGTATAACCCGATAGATTTTCGCAGACTTCTAAAGCCATTTCTATAGCTTCTTTGGATGTTGCTGTCAATATTTTAACCATAGTATTCTTTTATATTGTCCATTATTGCTGTTTGAACTGAATCTGTCTGAGTATCATCAAATACAATCAAATCCCTCCATTTGCTTATAAATTTATCTGCTGAATCGTTTGACGTAAATGCAAAATAATCTGTTCCGTAAGTAGCCCAATCAGGAACTACTATACTTGTTTCGTGTAAAGTTTGTCCTATTGCTGACGGATAATCGTCCACTATACATTGACCTTTTCCATCAATGGTTCTTTTTTGCCAAACGTATAATTTAAAATTGTTATCTTGTAGCGGACTGTTAGATATTATTGGAGTAGTAACTATATCACCGAAGTTATTTCTAAAAGATGGTGCATATGTTGCGTTCGTTACTACTCTGTAAGTTCTATATCCTCTTCCTACGACAGCAGTAAATCTAGCTGTACCGAAAATTGGTTGACCCTCAGCTCCAGTACTTGTTCTTTGCATATCTATGAAAGCGTGAGGATTTTTACCGTCAAATATAGCAGAAGAATCATCCCATCTATATTTTGGTTCGGTGCCATTGTAAGCTAACTGAATAAAACCATTACTTATTTGACCTTCGAAAACCGTAGAAGCCACAGCTAAATATATATCCCCACCTATAACACCTTGATTATACATATACTCGATATAAAAAGGATTTTGTGAGCTTCCAGTTTGAGCAATCATAAACGCCTGAATTGATGCAATATCTGCATCATTACCATCAAATCCCACTTCTAAAGAAGTTGCGCCAATTGGACTTAATTGGTCGCGTATACGCATCGCATAACCAGTATAGTTCTTTTTTAGCTTTCTAAAACTAAATCCTGCGGCATCTGTACCGTCCAAAGGTAAAGGAACATCAACGAAATCAGTTATAAGTCTAGAGTATAAATTCCACGTACCACTTAATTTAGAACCGTCCAAAAGAGTTTTTGTTACTATAGAAGGGACGGTTTTATCTTGTACTATAGACTTAATTAAACCGCTACTAAAGCCCCTAGTAGTACTAGCTTGAATTATTCCATATTCTGAAGACGATTTAGGACGTTCAAATCCATGTATAACATCAAATTTATCTACTGGGTCAATGCTTCCAACCGCTAAAGTATGGGTAGTTTCAATAATTGCATCTTCTCCTTTAATTATTTGATTGCCTAAATCGTTTCCGTTTACATCGGTAATCTTCATATTAGTCAACCAATCTAATTCATATGAATCGCTTTGAATAGTTAAGGGTGCTGACCTTAAAACATAATCGGTCAAAGAATTGTCTGCAAAAAGCCCGATAGTTATTTGTAAATAAACTTCAGTATTTGCCGCTGACCAATATCTTGAAGCATCTTTATTTCTTCCTTGCTGCTCTAGACTGTTATCAAAATATTCATTAATAGCATCTTTTAGAGCATTCCATTCTTGCCACTGTATTCTTATAGCTGAATCTAATTGTTCCGAAACTGTCGAAGAAGTATCCGACAAAAATGTTATTTTAGATATATTATTTGGGTCAGTTGTAAGCAATTGATAACCGACATTCGTATCAGATTCTACAAGATTTTGACCATAAGAGTTTACACTTGGCGCGTATGCAATGTCATACCCGTTCAACTCAAAATCCTCATTAGTAGAAGTATTTTTAATCTGTACTCCTATTCTAACCTTTCTTACTTCGGGGTTTAAATTGTTTATTGCGTTTAAGGTAAAATTAGCTCTAAAAGCTATACTATCTTGAGCATAGCCATTGTAGTCCGTAAAACCCGCAGTGTTACCCTCTGAAGCTGTTAAATTGTTGTGCGGAAATATTCTGAATGAATCCCACGTAAGTAATCCCGCTATATCGTTGTTTTTATAATAATCTCCCGTAACTATTGGGTGAATTGGTCTGTTTGCGTTTAGCGTGTTAGAATCCCAAAGCTGCAAAGCCATTAAATATTGGTTGTTAACATTTACATTAACAGAATTTTCTAAAGTTGGGTTAATTACCACTACGAAACTATTAGTTGTTCCCGTAGTTATATTTGCAGATACGATAACCCCAGTATCAGAACCACTTGCTAAAGTTCTAAAATTTTCATATTGCCATGTTTGAGGATATGTCGTTAGTCTATTTTGATATTCTGTTTGTTGGGGCAAACAAGAATAAATAAAGTTAAACGTATAACCCGTTAAATTTACATCTTCAATATCAAAGGTAATTCTAGTAGCTCGGCTTGTTTGTATGCCATCTACGGGAGTTAAATCTGCTTCGTCTAGGTAAACTAGGTTTGTTACATTAATAGTCGAATCTGAGTTATTAAAAACCCTATCAAAAAAACCTACTTGTGCATCCCTGATAACTTCTTCCGATAATGAAACCCCATCTCCAGTATTTTTTCTTAATTCAAACCTAGTATTAAACTTTAAATCTTTGTTAAAATATGTTGGTTGATTTGGTGATAAAATAAACCCTTTAATGTCTTCTGTTCCGTAAGGATTTAATACAAATTCATGTACTATTGTAAAAACTCGCTTATCATATGGAACAGTAATCGGCGTATCTTCGGTTATTGTTGGAAGTGCATAGCTCCAAGTAGAGCTACTAGATTTAATTGTAGCGGGCAAACCCGAAGCTCCCACTAAACCATTAAAAGTATATTGTTGTTTTTGTAAATCTATAGGACTTTGAAAATTTCCTTGTTCATTTAACGAATAAGTGTAATCTAATACATCTTCTGTACTAATGTCAAAGTTAATAGCTTGGTCGGTTAAAGAACCCGCTGCGGGAGTTCCTACTGTTGCTGTGAATCCGATTTGGCTTCTATTTACCCAAGTTACAGTACCGCTGTACCCAGTAGCATAAGTTCCACTAGCAACATCCGAATACAACTCAAAAGTATCTCCTATTCTTACATCTTCGTTTTCTAAATCGTTTTCACTACTTTCTAAAATCCAATCTGTTCCATCTGCGGAAATTATAAAAGGAAACGCTTGTGAAGAAATATAAATTTTTGCTAATTCTAGCTCTACTTCCCATTGAACAACCTCACCGACATTTCCGTCTAATCGTTCATTGAACATAGAAGCATTTAATGAAAAATTATCTCCGTTTTGAATTTTGTTCCTATATTTTGAGCTTGTTATTCTTATCATTGTATTAAGATTTATTTAGTCTTCCTATTAAATTTCCTGATATATTTACATTATTACTATTAACTTGAACTAAAAAGTACATAACTTCTCTTCCAGTAAAACGGAACGGGTCTTCGCCGAAAGGAATTTCACTAGAGTTACCTGAAGTAGTATCATAATCTAAATGTATTACTTCATAACTTGTATTAGTTACCCTACTATATGAATAACCCCTAATATTTACAATAGCCCCACCTCCTGAAGTTTTTATAGCATTTATAAAAAAATGACTAATTAACGCAGTATAACCTATTGGCGTATGGTATATTAACTGTTGAGTTACAGAAAGTAGCGCGGGGACTCTAGCTTGAATAGTACTATCTACCGAAGCAGTTAAGTCTATATTTGCTACATTGTGACCAATTCCACCATTAGCAATTACAGCGACTCTATTAATACCTAGCCCACTAAAAGAAGTAGTATCTGAACCAGTATTACCTAAAATGTGAACCGACTGAACCTCATTAAAAGAACCATCTATATAAGTGACTAGCAATTGAGTAGCTCCAGTTTGACCTACCCCGTCTAGCGTTTGGTCATAGGTTACAATAAAATTTTGCGCTACCTTCATGATGTTAATTTGCGGGTCAAATGCCCCATCAAATGAAGCTAAAAGCAACCAAGAATTAGGTGAAGGGCTTACTAAATTAGCAAATTTGTTTAAATTGCCCGCATTTGTTATAGAATCAGGACTATTTTTTTTTTCCAGTAAACTATTTTTCCAACTTATAAAAGAAGCTAAATCAGTAAAATCTGTACCATTTTCAGCGGTTAAATCAGAAATTGATAAACTACCCATTCCATTCATTACAACGCCGTAATACTCAAAAATAAAACTATCTGTAGTAACTTCTCTAATCGTTACGTTATCTACTGGGTAATCGTTGTAAATAAATGGAGCTACAGTTTGTTTAGCTTTAAAATATCCTCCGTCTTCTGATAATTCCCAAGCCATTATTTTTTAGATTTTAAATTTATTTTTGTATCTTCTAACTGCTTCTTTTGTTCCGCTGTTAATTTATCCCATTGAATAACATTTTTCAATTTATTAAGTTCTGTTTGAATTTTAGTCAAATCCAACTCTAAATTTTTTATGTTATCAATCGGGTTCATGTTCTGATTTAATTATGTTTGTAGTATAATCTTCTCTAATAAAATAATTCGGAGTTCCTATATCTTTTCCCATCTTCCAGTTTACTTCTGACATTTCCGCTTCTGTACCATCTGCTAAAGAAAATTTACTATTTTCGTTCACCTTATTCCAGTCTTTTAGCTTAAATTCTACTCCGTTTCCCTGAACCAATGTTCTTTGGCTAAATTCCGAACCATTATAATAACGCAAATATAGGGATTTTGCCGCTAACAATTCGTACTCATTTCTATATGTAGCACCCCGATAAGCTAAAATGGGAATAGAATAGTACAAATCACTAACCATAACAGTAGCGGAAGCGGGTTTAGTGAATAGCTGTAATCCTGAACCACCAAACAATCCTAAAACGTTTCTTAAAACAGTAGCAACATCTAGTAAAATACTAATAAAACCGTTGTTGTCTACAAAATGATTGGCTTTTGCCATTGGTATCCTAACTTCTTCTAAACCCGATAACTCGTTACTTCTTTCGTCACGTTCTCTCTCAGGTGTATAGGTTACTTCATAAGCTGTACCTTTATATTTTTTTAGTGACCATGAATTACTGCTATCGGTTTGATAACTCATTAAAAAAGTGCTTTTTAAATCGGGAACATTATAAGAAAACGCTTCGTTAAGTATATCTTTTTGTTTATATTTATCTCCATTCTGCCAGTAAACGCTACTTTCAGTGTGCATCTGTACAACATCGTTAACTACTCTAACTCTAGCATTAGTTAAATTCATAGCAATGTTTACAAAATTCCCCAAAACATACCCCGCCTCACTACTTGATGGCGTACCCGCTTTTTTTAAGTCTTCGTCTAAGAAATGCGTTGGAATGTAAAACATATTATCAAAATCTGTAATAGAAGTTTCAAAACCTAGACCCGCGTATTGAAATGCCTTTTCTAAGCCCTTTTTAAACGTTATAGCGTTCCTATTTCTAGCTTGTGGTATAATCCTACCAAATGCGTCATAAATACCCTTTAACTGCACGTATGCGATTGCTAAGAATGCTACAGCATAAATAGTTCTTTCTATAGCGGTTGCAATTGTTGCGGGATTTAATGGGTCAATGTCAGACCACGCCTGAACCGCTGCTTTAACAGCTTGCACATATTCCTGAACCTTATCAGAAAATAACTGAATTAAAATTGTTAACTGAAGTATGTCGTTAGCTATATCTAACTTAACTCTAACAAGTTCTACATTTTCATAATCCGATTTAGTTATTATTCCTTTTTCTATTAATAAATCAAACGTTGCGCTATTTAATCTATCGTTTAAATCGTCTACCTCTACACTGCTTCTAACCTTACATTTTACTTTGACGGGGGAAACAATTTCTACACCCTTTTTAGTTGAAATATACCCATCATAAACCTCTAGTGTAGTTTCATCTTCTATTTCTATTCTTATAGGTATTCCTTGAGCTGCCCCAAATTGACCCTTCAACTCTTCTATAATTTTTACAGCTGCATCGTTAACAAAAATAAATTCATCTTGCATAAGCGAAGCCTGATTAAATATTTTAGGGTTAAATATGCTTTGCATTTCTAACGCTTCCCAGTTTTCGGGATTACTAACTAGAACCCCTGATATATAAAAATTAACTACCAAAAATTCCTCCTATATGTTCTTTTTTAGTATGCGTTACATTATTGTTTCTCATTATATGCTTAATAGCATTATCCACTACATCGTAATCTCTACCCTCTGTAGCTTTGCTTAAATTAGCAGATAATAACTCGTTTTGTTTGTCCAATCTGCTTATAATATCTGTATTATCTGAAGCAGCTAAATTAAACAGATTAGCGGGCATATTGCCCCCCATAGTGACAGCTTTAACCAAATCTTCGTTTGCTATGTTTCCTATAGCTTTGTTTTGTTCCCTAGTTAAAACTCTTTCACCTTTGTCTAATCTTGTAACATATTGGTCGCGGCTAGTTCCTAAATCTACCATTTGTTGGTTTCCTTGACCTACAAACTCAGTTCCATCTTGAAACCCGCCTAAAGCAGTTAGAGCAGTCGTAAGTAACCCTACATCTCTTATAGTGCTTCCTAGCGCGTTAGGGTCGCCAGCTTCAACCTTTGCAGAATATGTTTTCAAGCCCGCCGTAAGCACTTCTAATCTTCTAGCTCTTCTTAGGGTTCTTTCTCTTTTTGCTTCTAGCTCTGCTTGTCTTTTTTCTTGTAGCACTATACTTTGCTGTGCATCTTTATTTCCTTGTGCGGCTAAAGCCTTTAATAAATCTGCTCTTCGCTTGCTTGCTTCCATTTCTCGGTCAATTAATCGAATACGTTTGTTCGTACTTTCTTCGATTGCATTGTCTAGGGCTTGTGCTGCGGTTAATATTTGTGCGGCTTCAGTTTCGTTTCTTTTTTGTAATATTGCTGCTAATCTTGCGCGTTCTTCTTCGTCTTGACCTTCCTGAAACTTTTTTCTTTTTGCTGCAAGTTCTCTATCTAACTCAAAAGTTGAAGTACTATGGTCTTCGGCTAGTTTTGCTTCTTTGTCTTTTTGTTTTTGTATATCTTTTAGTCTTTTAGCGTCTGCTAAACGTTTTTTATGTTCAGCATCTAAATACGCAAAAACTTGCTTATTTAATTCCTTAGAATTGTCTTTTGTCTTTTTCTTTAATGGTGTAGTCGTTGGCGTTGTTGTTGGTGTAGTCGTTGGCGTTGTTGTTGGTGTAGATGTTCCCCCTAAATTAGTTAGTGCTTTTCTAGCTGCGTTTAACTTTGCTTGCGCCATTAAAAACATAGGGGCATTTAAATCACCAGTCATATTAAATTCTGCTTGTAGTCTAGAGATTTCTTTTGGGTCTGTAGCCCTTTTTAATCTACCTTGTAGCTTGGCTTGTTCTTGTTTGGTTCTTGTACTTTTTCTATAATTAAATTCTTTTTCCCTTTTAACAATAAGTTTTTCAATAGCTTTTTCTATAACTTCTATTGCAACGCCTTCTTCTTTTAATGCATCTATTCTTCTTTTTAATCTTGCATCTTCTATTCTTTGAGAAGATTTTACTTGAGATTTTGAAGCACCACTTTGTATGCCTCCTAGATTATTAATATCTGTTAACATAGTTAGTAAACCCTTAAAAGTATCCACCACACTTCTAATAGACTTAGATATAACCCCATCTCCATTTTCTATACTTATAACAAAACCTTCCCACGCAGATTTTAAAAATGTTAAACTACCTTCTAATGTATTTAACTGTTCTTCTGCTAATTGTTTAGCTGCATCACCTTGCTTATTAAATTCCTCTGTTAAATTTGCTGTTTTTTCTGTATTTTCTGCTAGTATTAAACCCAGTGTAAAGGATTGAACACCAAATAGCTCCGTAGCTGTTGCCGTTTTGTCGGTACTTGCATTTATTAGTTGTATAGCTTCTTCTAAATCTAAACCCTTTTTGTTCAGTCTAGCAAAAGAAGAGCTTAACAATCTACCCGCCCTAGCTCCTTTTATACCATTGTCAACTAATACGCCTAGCGTTGCAGCTGTTTCTTCTAATGTAAGCCCTAACGCTTTAGCGGTTGGTGCTACAAATGAAAACGCATCTTTTAATTGTTCAAAATCTAAAGCGGTTTTTGTTACAGATTTAGCTAGTAAATCGTTTACTCTTTTGGCTTCGGTAGCTTCAAGTCCAAATGCATTTAATAATTTTCCCGTAACCTCAGCTTGCTCTCCTATATTACTACCTAAAGCAATACTAGCGTTAATAGTACTTTCTGTTAAACTTAAAATTGCACGTTCAGAAAACCCTAGCTTTGCAAATGCTGTTTGCAGTTCAACTACTTGCGAAGCTGTAAACGCTGTAGAAGCTCCTAGTCTTTTAGAATCTTCTGTCAATGCCCCTATGCTTTTACGACTTACTCCTAAAATAGAAGCAAGTTTAGCATTAGCTTGCTGAAAATCGCTAAATATACCTATAACGTTTTTTATACCTCTTATTAGTAAACCTATACTTAAAAATATACCCGCCCTTCTAAATAATCCTCCTAAACCTTTGGCATAATTACCAACACTTCTTTGATATTGTCCAGTCTTCGCATCTACACTTTTAAGTTTTCCATCTAGCTTATTTATCTCCTTACCCATAGCTCGGAGTTCTCTTCTGCTTCCCTTACCGCTTAAAGTAAGGTCTTTATATGACTTTCTTAATTCGTTTAGTCTACGGCTTTCTTTTTGATATAAACTTAACAAACCCGCTTTTTCTTTTGCCATCTCGCGGTTAGCTTTGTTTAAAGCGTTTAGTTTTTGCCTTTGTAGCTCTAGAGCTTTTCCCTCTTTACTATTAGCTATATCTATCTTTTTTTGAATAGCTAAATTATTATCTCTTAAAGTTTTTGATTGAGAATAAGATTTATTTGTTTTTTTAACCTCTTCGTTAATCCTTTTTATGTTTTCAACGGATTCGGGTTTAACTAATGAAATATCTTCGCCCTTAGGTAAATCGGCTTTGATTTTTTTAACTAGCTCGTTCATTTTTTCCAACTCTTTAATAGTTGGGGCGAATAAACTTTCGCTTACTATATCCTTATGTTTTATTCCTTGCGGCATCTTCGTTTATATTTTTTAATATAGCGTAAAACTTTAATACATTTATAACTTTAGGGTCAATTTCTACACCTTGGTATTTCTCCATAGCTGAACAAGTTCTAACCAGCTCAATCTTTTGTTTTTCGTCTTTTCCAAAATCCTTGAAAAAATCGTTTAGGTTTTTGTCTGATAACTCTGCAAATGTACCTGAAACATCGTCACCATCAATAAATTTATTTTTGTGTTTTTGCCCTCTCTGAAGTTCCTTAATATAATTTAAGTACTTTTTTGATAAACCTACTTTTTGAATGTATTCGTTCATCATTTTATCAGATTTTTTCTGTAATCGGACTGAGTATATATTTTTGCGATACTTTACAAATAAATGTCCTAAATCTTCACTTGCAAACATTTCTGACCAATTGTAAATAGGCATTGTATCAAGTCCTGAATGAGTTCGTAATAATAGTCCGCATGACTTCTGATAGTAATAAGCCAACAGCAAACTGATATTTTTCGACACTTTTGTTAGTAAAACCGATAATTTCTTTACCATATTTTTGTATAATGTCTTCTTTTTTACCAGTACTTCCATCCGCCCAAATTTTTATATCCTCATTACTTATTATTAGTTCAAAACTATCTTTAAAATATCCACTATCTTCTAGAGTGTAGTGAGTATTAAACACTTTTTTAGGGTTTAAACTTGCTGTAGTACGGGAGTAATACCCTATAACATCCCCAGTACTATCTATTCCTTGATTTTTTAACTGGTCTATTTTAACAAGGTTTAAAACAAACTCTTCTAGATTATCGTCAAATACCGCCCTTATTAAAAAGGACGGTGTGATTGACTTTAATTTGTTAGCAACATCTAGGAATATATTAATCCCCATCTTGCTGTACATCATCCATAGGTTTCCGTTGTTTGGTTACCTTTGGTTTTTTGAATCCTTTTAAGGCTTCCTTAACTCTGGGAAAATACACTTTTGCATTTAGATTAGGAAAAACCTTCTCAAATTCGGCTTGTGATTTGATACCTATTACAGCATCTACACTGAAACCCGCGTTTAATACTTGAATATATTTTCCCATAATATTAAGCGAATGTTATTGGAAGAGCTGATAATACAGAACCACTAAAACCATCTTTTGATAAGTCTAGAGTACCTAAATCGTTAGTAGTTTGTGCAGGAATAGTAAAAGTATATAATCCTGCGGGTGATTCAACTACTGAAGTAATAGATACACTAGAAGCTGTTGTAGTGTTTGTAAGTGTAAAATCTCCTACAACTAATCCAGTAACTTTAGTACCAAAGATAGTTTTAGCATCAAAACTAAATTCAGTAGCACTTGCTACGTCATATCCTCGCGTAAAATCGGTTTTCAATGGTACAACATCAATTAGACCCTTAGAATCGTTTAAATCAGCTGTAATGTCGTCAGAAGCAATATATTTGATATTTGCGTCAGTTGTAGACTTGTCCCATTGCCAATCTAATTTTAACATTGCTACGTCAGAATCAGTCTGTTCTACAAAATTAGCGTCCATTGTAGCTTTTTCTACTGGAATACCAGTCATTCCCGTTTCTAAATCTCCGTAACCTACTAATCCACCATCGCAATCTACGATTAGACAAGTCCACTGACCACATTTAAACTGGTCTAGGCTTTTAAGATAAGCAGCGGGAAATTCTAATAACATACCCGCGAAGTTTTTGATTCCTTTTCTAACGAATCTTTTTGTTCCGCTGTTGGCTTCAAAGTAAACGCTATCTTCTCTTAGCTGTTCTACGTTTTCGAAAACCCCCGCGATAGGATACCATCTTGCTAATTCGTCAGCGTTGTTAATCTTCGCATCTAAATAGGCTTGGTTAAATGTTGTTCCTGATGGAATAGAGTTTTCTGTTCCTGAAGTATCGTACTTAGATACCATAATTAAGCGGTTAGCTATCCCATGTATCGTTGTACAATTGGGTAGACCTGTGTTGATAAGTGCTACATCGCACTTGCATACTTTACATGACATAATATTTATTTTTATTTTGTGTTTTATTGTTTAACAATCTGTACATTTATTTTCTTTTTTCTTTTGTATGGTAATTTCTAATTCTACCCCCGACATTGGCTCTTTATCAAAGATAGCGGTTAAATGTCCCTCTCTGTCATAGTTACCAAATTTAGCGTGATAAACTATGTTATAATCTTCTACATTATTATAACATTTGGAATTATTTATGTTCTTAATAAAAAGATGTGCCATTTGCGCCATAGGGTCAACCGCATTCACATAATGGCAGTCCGTTGTCCATCCCGCTTTAGGTGTAGATGTTAAAAAGAACAATCTTAAATTAGATTCTCTTTCTAATACATTTGTACTTCTACGGGAAAAAAAGGTTTCATTTAGTACCTCATATAAATAAACAATTGGAAATATCTGTGTTTGCGTTTTATTTAATTCTGTATTTGTCGCTATTGTTGTGCCATGATAAAAACTAGGAGCTTTTAAACTGGTTACTTCGTTTACATTATAAGAAGAACCTGATAAAGTTAGCGTGTAGCTATTATTAACAAAAACCATACTTTTAACTACAAAGGAATTGCCGCCATTGTAAACCAAAGAACAAGGAAAAGCATGCGCCCATAATGGGTCACAGACTACTATTTCAGTTGTAGTCGGGTTTACTATATTAGTAGATTTAATAGTTAAAACGTTGTTTAACGTACTTAGCAAATCTTCTATTATTTTATAAGCCGCTTCTATCACCCAAATAATGTTTGTATCTCCTCATATACGCACTGACTGCAATTAGTATTTTTTGCAATTTTATTTTTAATTGCGTTAAAAGTTCTTGCACTTATATTTCTACGATTGTCTGTATTTATTTGCAAATTACCTAAATCTGTTATGGTAGAATTTTCATTATTTGAATCATTCATACCAGTAATAGTTTTACTTACTTGTAAATCTCTTATATATCCATAATAAACGTATCCCATAAGCATGATTTTAACGCCCTGAGATTGTATTTCAGGAGTTACGCAACAATGTGACATATAACAACCATTACCACAGCATTCAGGAGTATAACAAAATTTATTAAACCACGCTTGATATTCGGGGTTAGTTGGCTCACCATCTACTAAATCAGCAATTAATAAAGTAGCTAAAGAACACCCTAACAATTTGTCTAAATATTCTGATTCAGTTTCATCAATAAATTGTTGCAAATTAGCGGTTTCATAACATCCCGTAGGAATGTAATATTTACCACTTGCAAAATCTGTTATTTGAACTATATCGGACATCTATTTGTTAGCTTTTTTCTTTTTTGTTACTTTTTTAACGCTGTCTTTTTTTGCCACTTCGGCTATAACTACGGGTTCTGAGCTTGTTTCTAAGTTAAATGCACTTGCACTTGAAATAGCTTTTTTCTTGTCACCACAACCCTCACAACCCTCTTTATCTGAATGTTCTTCACAATCGCAATCTTCTTTTGCTGCTCCTATAGTTTTAAACCAATTCATGGTTTTTACATCTGCACTTGAATCACCCTCAATAGTATCACCTATTAAATAGGGCTTATGATTTCTTGTAAATATGATTTTCATAATACTCTTTAACCCTCAATCCCCGCTTAAAATCAATTAAGCGGGGCGGAGGGTATTAAGTTTTGAAACTTATACGTTTGTGATTGCTGTAATTGCAGTGGTAATATCAGTACACTTCATAAATGCATCTTGGTCTATGTTTTTCACATAAAACTGCATTCTTTGATATGCTACCATTGTAGCCAATTCATGTTCGATATTATCTCGGTTATCTTTTGATATGTTAAAAGTAAATCCTTTTCGAGCAAGAATTTTACCTTTTGTAGAATCAAATACATAACATTCGTTAGATGGAACAATAGGGCTAGTAATAACACGCAATCCCGCGATAGTAGATACTACATCTCCTAAAGTGTGGATTAATTTGTTACCATTATCGTCACGCAAATTTCTGTACCTTACAAAGTCTGCAAAGTTCATTACCATTGTGTCAGGCATGAAAGAATTTTCTTGTCCGAAGATTTGAATTTGAGCAGACATTGCATCTACTAATTGCTCTAAATTAGGAGTAGCGAAACCCGTTCCAGTTGCACCATTAAATGGAGCTAAAACGTTAGTTGCACTAAACTCAGAAGCAATAGAATCAATACTTTGGATGTCAGTAGCTAAAGCAGCTGCACCTAATAACAAATCGTTGTCTATTTTTAAAGCTATAGACTCTTCGATAAGTTGCGTTAATTGACTTTCGATAAAATCGTAATCTTCGAGCATGTCAATACATACATCTACCATATCTCTCACCTTAGCTAGTGTAACGATACGCTTAACCCATGTAGCCGCTGTAGTGCTAGTTGAAGTAGCACACGCTACAACTACTTTAGCATCTCTAGTAACAGTAGCTTGCTCATAGTAGTGCAAGTATTCTGTTCCTACAGTTTGAGTAGTAAATAAGCTTGCAATACTTGGGTTTCTAACTGGTAGGTTAGTAATTCCTCTTTCTATCTCACTTAGATAATCTCTGTCGGCAATATCAGAAGCGTTAACTGTAGTTCCTGATTTGTAGGTTACTTCAAAACCATTATGGTTTTTAGAACCACCCGCTTTGATTTCTTTCAAAACTTCGCTATTATTCTCAATAAGAGATTTTAAACTTTTAGTTTCTTCTGCGCTTCTAGGCTCCTGAATAGCTTTGATTTGTAGCAATGCTTCGTCTACTGACTTTTTAAGTTCAGCTGCATCAGTTTCGTTGTCCGCAATGTTTTTCAATTGCACTTTAATTTCTTCCACTTCTTTAGAAGTAGGCATGCCTTCTGTAGCTTTATCAACTACTTGTTTGGCTTCGGTTTTTACAGCTTCAAGTAACTCTTTTTTTGCAGTTTCTTGGGCTTCTAGTTCTTTACTCATTTTTTTAATTTTTAGTGTTAAAATTTTTTATTAAATATTGATAATCTATAGACGGCTCTACGTGAGTGTCTTTTTCTTGAGTGTCTTTAGACGGCTCGGTTTTTATTCTTGGTGTAGCTTCATTTGATGGGGTTATTACTGTACTAAATTCACCAACTAGTGCGGCTTGTTTTACTGCAAAAAATATCCCATCTTTAATATCCTCTTTATTTGCTACCATAGGATAAACTTTCTCATATAATGCGTTTTCTTTAGCTAATTCAGGGTCGTCTGATTTAATAGCAAAAGCTCCGTCTATATATCTCATTCTAGGACTATGTTTGAATCCTACATTATCTCTGTAGCCCTTAAACGCATCAGAATTAGATTTATCGGTCATTAAACTATTACCTAATAAAACCTCTGTACTTCCATCTATATCTACTCCTAGCTCTTTCCAAGCTACCCTACTAACGCTTAATTTAACATCTTTAGGATATGCTACAATATTACCGACAGATAAATCATGATTCATTGCATGGTGAATCCTTCCGTTTTGTTCTTTTGCGGACTTGTTCCAGTTACCTTCTAAATGTACATCACCATGAGAATCATAGTAATTCATAGAGCTTATTACATTTGTAACATCATCACCATATTTTAATACATCGCTAACCACATCTTTTTGTACTTCGCTAAATTTATTAGAATAGTTTAGGCTTACCGCGCCTTCCTTTATTGCAGCACATTTAAGGGCAACCGCTTGCTGCTTATTGCTCTTAAAAAAAGAAATAAACTCTTCTTTGCTTTCAAATTCTTTGCCTTTAAACGCTTTAACTATCATTTGTTTACTATTTTACCTGATTTAACTGCGGTTAGCTTAGAAAGCAATAAAGCCCGTTGTTCGTCTGATATACCTTTCAATGCCAATATTTTTTCCTTAGTCATTTCCATTTTAAATGCTTTTTTCTTTTTTCGAGATTCTGTCGTATTCGTCTTGAGTAATTGCGTTAGTTTCTAATAAAGCGTTTAAAGCTGCCAAAGTTTCTGCTTCTATTTTTGCAGCTTGATTTTCTTCTAGCTTACTTTCTTGCAAAATATCTAAATGAGCAAAACATAATTTTAAGCGTTCACCTCTAGAAATCATTTCTTCAGTAAATAAACCATTGGTAAAATTATTAGCGATTAATTCACCCCTAGGTATAATATTATTTCTGTAAACGTTTTTTTCTGATTCCTTAACATTGTTAAATGTGGAACCTTTGGTATTACTAAATAAATTTCTATGTTGACCAAACGCATCTATAATAGATTGAAAACTAGATTCTTCTTCTTCAAACAGCATAAGGTCTTGAACCTTCATAGCCATTTGATTGTATTCAACTGGCACGTTAGAAATCTGTATTCTTCTTTGACCTCTTTTCGTTCCGTAAGTTTTAACTAATTTTTCTTCACCCTCTTTTTTATCCGTTGGGCTTAATCCAATCATGCTTTTAGCTTCTTTGTATGAAAGTATACCAATTGCACCGCGATTATTTATTAGCACGTTACGGGCTTCTAATGCCCCTACAAGATTACTCAATTTTACTCTTAATGTGTCGATTTTAGGTTGACCTACTAAAATTCCGTTATCAGGTTGTTTTATATGTATTATTTCGTCCAGTTGAAAAATCTCATTTGTTTTATTCAATTGACACATTTCATAGTGCTTAATAATTTTATCAAGTTCAATTTGCTTATAAACTTTACCCGTTGGGATTACTTCCATCTTTTCGGATGGTAAAACGTACATGGCTCTAGGAACCTCTCCTTTAAGCCCTACGACCTTATTAACAAAAGTATTAGCAAGGACATCATAATTAATAGAAATTTGAGAGAGAAAATCGTACTTACCTTGTATTGGGTTTGGATTTTTTAATCTAGCTACATATTTAGAATCTACTATTTCGTTTCCATCTTTATCCAAATGCATCCAAATGCCATTATTCAGCATCTCAGCATTTCGCGCTATAACTGTACGCAAATGAGCAATTTCAAGAAAACACTGTAAAGGAGTGTCAGGGATATAAATAGGGTTAGTACTCCCTACTTCGTCATTAAAATAGTTATGATAGCCTTTATCTAAGTCTAAAAAGTTGCGTTTGCTACCCCAAAAACCTTCGAAAATTTTCCAATTAAAAGCAGACATATTTTTACAAATGTAATACTTTTTTTTTAAACCAAAATAAATATTTACATTTGTAAATTTTTTATGTCATACTTCCGCTATGTTATTAGGAAAATTATTTTTTCTTACTGGATTGCTTAAGCATAAAAACTATCTGTTTGTTTACGCTTCTGTCGTTTTCTTTTGCCTTATTGCTTATTTCAATAAACAAGTCTTCAGACATTTCTATTAATTTTTTTTTCATGGTAATCATATGCCACCAAAAGCCCGATAGAACTAAATCTATCTAGGCTTAGATGGGGTGTAAGGTAGTTAGCTTAGTTTTCTTAGTTTTACAATCTCTTGACTAACTGCGTAAACAAAATCGGAATATTCATTTACAGATACATATTTGTTTTTTAACGCCCATTGTAAACCTTTTAATTTTTGCTCTAGTTTTTCTATTTCTTTCTTAATCATGGTTCAAATATATAACGCATATATTGCGTATACAAATAATATTATATTTTTATTATACATATCAAATTTTGCGTTTAAGAAACTTATTTATACCTTTTGTTGTACTTCTATATAAAATATATCTTTTGCCCTTAGAATGGCTTAAAATGCTTTTTATAGCTATTTAACCAATATGTAAGAACCACCCTGAGTACTTATAAAATTTTGCCAATCTTCAGAAGTGTTAAATTCACAGTCTTCAAATTGTGTTTGACTCATTGCAAGGGTGCGATACTTGGCGTAAGTATGCCCAACAAATTGACAACGAATAGTAAACGTTCTTTTGCTTTTGTTACTGGTTACTGTTATAGTGCTGCTCATATTATTTCTTTTTCTTTGGCAATACAAGGTAAACAATAGTCGCACACAATGAGAGAATAAATAAGGTCGTTAGACCAAATGTAAATAAGGTAAAAATGTCATTGGTTACATCTTCTGCCATAGCTGCAATTAATCTAGCTGTATTTGTAAATACAAATAAAATTCCAAATGCGATAAAAAATTGTCGGGTTCTATTAATTAGTTTTTCCATAATGTTATATATTTTCACCCCAAACGCCCCCCATGAACTTAATCATAGTAGGGCTTTCGGTTTGGTGTGTTTGGTTTAATATGCGTAATTACTACGACCTCTTTTGTTATCGTTCATTTGGTCAAACCATTTATTGATTATCAATTCGGCTACTCTGACAATAGTAAAATTAATATTGTCACCATCGTATTTCTTTTTTTCAACCATTGATAAACCTACTATTTGTGATTTAGGTAACCATTCGCCATCAATTAATAGAGCTTTTTCGGTAGCCCTACTAACTGTCCATAAGCCTTTATTCCAACTTGCGCAGCTACCTTCAAAGGTTACAAGGTCAAAATCTTTTAATTTGCTAATAATTTCTATTTCTTTCTTATTCATGGTTCAAAGATACATATACTTTTTATATATGCAAGCTATTTATTAAAAAACTCTAAATATTTTTTTTGACGATGGCATCTTGAATAGCGTTTGCTATAGCGTGATTAATGTCATAGTAGCCATCTAGCTCACTAATTTCATCTCTGCAGTTGATTGTGCCAAAAGCGAATTTAACTTCCGTAGTGAAGCTAAAAATAGTGAAATGACCGCCATAATAAGTTTTAGCAATGGATTCGACAACTTGCATTAGTTGATTTTCGGGTATTCT
>OBMK010001413.1_pt1 | contig 20366 bp, 30 predicted proteins | sample 1539081 | NCBI WGS metagenome assembly OBMK01 (sample SAMEA3355528, study PRJEB22509) | marine metagenome | biome: marine; feature: river plume; material: water | place: USA | collected 2010-08-07 | depth 0.5 m | reverse complement strand
CAGAGTAATCAATACTATTGTAGAAGTTACTCAGGCGTTTAGTGCTGGTGCTGAAGTGGAAGTTGGTATATCTGGCGACACTGCTGGTATTTGTGATGCGGCTTATGTCGACTTACAGACAGTTGGTACATATCAAGTAAGCTCAAACTACTTGTTTAACAGCGCAACTGATACTGACGTGCTTATGACCTACGCGGCAAACGGAGCCACTGCTGGCGCCGCTACTGTGACGGTTACATTTGCTTAAACCTTAGTAACAAACTGAACCGCCCTCTATGGGCGGTTTTTTTATGGCTGGATAAATATACGAAACAGGAGATACACATGATAAAAACAATATTAGCATCAGTAGGCTTGGCTGCATTGGTCGTAATCGCCTATCAGGAATATGTATATAAAGAAGTAGCCGATACACCACAACTATCAATCTGTACAGGTAATTTTGCCCTGTGTGCGGCCAGTACATGTGAGCCCACAGGTAAGACCATGACAACCAATGATGGGAATACATATCCAGAAATGCTTTGTACTTGTCCTGTGTTAAACGGCGCTAGTATTGCTGAACTTACCATGGGACAGATGCAGGGTACATGTGATGTAGCAGATCCCGAAAAGGATGTCTGGAGCCTGTTCGCTCCCAGGGTATTCTATCCACAAGCCAGCAATGACTTTGTTCAAGAGCCTAAGTCAGCCACCAAAGCAAGTGTCCAATCGTGTAGCGGAGAAGTCGCGCCTGAGAGTGTGAACTGTTTTGGTATGCCTTGTACATATGAGCCTGAGCTCATCAATGGCACACTGGTAGCGAGCTGTCGTTGTCCCAGCAGACAGATCGATAAAGGCACAGAGTTCCTGATAGAAGCTGGTCAGGGTGACCCCAGTTATTGTTTAAAGCACCCAGTAAGCGCACCAGACCCCCTGGCAGACCTCATACTAAACATGGAGAAATAATGGCTATTACTACTGACGAAAACGGAAATCTACACGCTGGCACCATGGACGAATATGGCAACTATGTGAACGACAGGTTCGCGGCCTTGAGCATGGACTATACCTTATGTAAGGCCAACAAACACGGCTGGCATAACGTACATGATCATCACGAAGATGGCTTGCCCACGCTTAACTGTACCAGCAATAACTATCAGGAGATAGCACAGAAGTGGGTCTGGGATAATGTTCCAGTCACCAGAGTGCCTTACCCAAACGTTGTCACAGGCCCCGTTATGCCTGGCAGTAGCATAGACTATTCTATATCAGAGTATACTGCCACGTATAATTATAACAGTGTGACTACTCACATGGATACTCAGTATGGCGTGAGTGGCACAGGCATCACTGAGGATGGTGAGATGTCAGGTTACTATGACTACAACTATTCAGAAGATGAGACTCAGATATCTAGCAGTGCCAGCGCAGGTGGTAGCAGTGTGTCAATCAATATCACTAACACCACAACCGATGAGATCTGGACACCAGAGTTTTTGTGCTACCACTGGAGTTATACCGGATACATACCTGACCCTGTGCCAGAGATATATTATATCTTTGACTATGCTACCTATTGTGTGGCATGTAAGTTTGACAATGGCTGTTCACCGCCCATAATTACTGATTGGGAACACTACCATAATAACTATCAGATACACGATGACCTGAGTCTGGAGGATCATGTCTATGTGCCAGGTAAACTTCAGCTCAATGTGGACTACACCAACCCCTGGCCGTTCTATCGCATCATCAAAACTGACATGGACGGGAATCCTAAAATCTAATGTTACCACAAGAAATCACCACGAATAGTTTTTACTATGTTCATCCCTTCAGAAATAACCCCAATGCTGGAGCCCTGATACAGATTGTCAGGCGCTTCGGCGTGGACTTTCAAGCCAGAGTCTGTGCTACTGGTGACCTCATAGACGTATTTTTCTCAGATTTATGGCATAAACCACTTGACAGATGACGATTCTGTGCTATACTAATATCTGAAATAGCAAAAAGGAACAAAAATATGAAGTACTTTGAGTACCCTCTGGAGATCGACAGTACGGGGCTCAGAGTATGGGACCCAGATGGTATCACGCAGTTTACACCAGAGTATATGTTTAGTCAACACGCCTGGTTGCTAGGCGCTACTTTTAGTTTTGAGATACATCCTGATGGAGGGTTGTATCTAAAAAGAGTTGTACCAGATGAGGTACAAGATTAAGGGCCCTTAGCTCAGTTGGTCAGAGCAGTCGACTCATAATCGATTGGTCGTAGGTTCAAGTCCTACAGGGCCCACCAACATCCGCCCATAGCTCAACAGGATAGAGCATCGCCCTTCTAAGGCGAGGGTTCCAGGTTCGAATCCTGGTGGGCGGGCCAATTAACTTAAGAAACACCGATAAATATCTTTATCGAAAGAGATATTCAAATTCGTTGATGTGGTATAAGTAGGAAGCGTGGACAGGGGTTCGAATCCCCTCCGCTCCACCATAAGCACACTAGTGTCCAGTTAAGTTTGGAACACATCTGATAAAGTGGCTAGTGTGTTTATACTGGGGGCGTAATGGATTCGACAGACAACCGAAGGTACTATGGAGAATAGGTGCGGAAGCTACCTTAAACGCAACAAACTCAATAAATGCAAACGATGACATTTATAACACTGCTCTTGCTGCCTAATAAGTAGCAAAAAGCGGGGGATTACCCACCTGGCAACAGAACGGGTTTCTACCAATCAAAAAAAGCAAACACAGGAGACAGAAGTTGGAAACCAAACCAAGGTTGTTTAGACGGCTAAACACGTATGGGATTTATTTACTCACTTTGTGGGTCGGAGCGGGGTTGTATTGGGCGCTAATGGCACTATAATTTATGTATATACCAATTGTAAGCGGTTTAATAGAATTAGGAAATACTTGGGTACAAGGTAAGAATAAAAAAGAGCAAGCAAAAGCAGATGCTCAAGCAACAGTTATGGTAAAAGCCGCCGAAAAGGAGGCAAACTGGGAAACAATAATGGCTGGACACACTGGCCAGAGTTGGAAGGATGAATGGCTGACAATACTATTTAGTATTCCGATGGTTCTAGCATTCTTTCCCCCTCTTGTAGGTGATGTACAGGCAGGATTTACAGCCCTTGAAGCTATGCCTTCTTGGTACCAATATACACTATCCGTAATCGTAGCGGCTTCTTTCGGAATACGCAGCGCAGTCGGGTTCATGAAAGCTAGGAAAAAATGAATAGAAAACAACTTTTTAGACAGTTAAGAATTGACGAAGGTGTGAGGTATGAAATATACCAAGACCACCTTGGTTATCTAACATTTGGAGTAGGACACCTTATTACTGACTCAGATCCTGAGAGTGGCAAGTCTATTGGTACTCGTGTGTCTGAGGAAAGAGTAATTGATGCTCTTAAACAAGATGTTGATAATGCAATATGGGATTGTGATGTAGTGTTCGGAGTAAGTAAGTTTCGAGAACTACCAGGCCCTGTCCAAGAAGTTGTTGTAAATATGATGTTTAATCTAGGTCGCACTAGGTTTTCGCAATTTGTTAAATTTATTGCGGCTCTCAATGAGAGAAACTGGAACAAAGCAGCGAAAGAGGGTCGAGACTCACTATGGTATCATCAAGTGAAGAATCGAGCCGAAAGATTAATGAGTAGACTAGAAAACATATCTTGACTTCTCTTTCGTTTTCTTTTATAATATACTTTCAGATGGGAGTATTGCATTGAATTTATTTTATTTAGACGAAGATTTAGACAAATGTGCAGAAGCGCATGTCGATAAGCACGTAAACAAGATGATACTCGAAGCAGCACAGCTATTATGCACTGCTATCTGGGTAGATACACTTCTCGGCTTTGTACCTCGTGCTCTTGAAAAAGATGAGGCTGCAGTGCTGAACGAATACAAAAAGGCTGAGAAACCTCTCAAGCCCGAAGAACGACAACTCACACCCTATCTTGGCATGATGTACAATCATCCTTGCACGATATGGACACGATCATCTTTAGACAACTATGAGTGGACATGGTGTTATGCCCATGCTCTAGCAGAGGAATTTAGATATAGATATGGAAAGGAACACAAGTCCTTTTGGCAAGTCATCAACAAACTGCCCGAACCAGTCAACATTAAACGAGTTGGTTTTACCACGTTTGGACTTGCGATGCCTGAAATACTCAAAGACTATGACAATCCTATACAGTCTTATCGTGACTATTATCATCTTGATAAGGCAACCTTCGCAGCCTGGTCACATCGAGAGCGTCCCAGTTGGTGGGATGAGTCTCTTGCTGACTACGAAAAGAGGATCACCGCAAAATGATAAATAAAGCAGAACTAAAGGCCATACAAGGCCAAATGATGAGCACTATGTACGAAGTGGAGTGGCTAACTAAAACAGTAAGCGTATCTGTAGGAGCAACTGAGCCTTTCGGCAAGGTTAGTGACATAGAAACTGTTGGTCGTAGGTTTGAACGATCCTACGGCATTACCCTAGAACAGTTTGATGCTTGGATTGAGGAGGCTCCGAATGGATGATGTTTGTCCTGTTTGTGGAGAAACTATGACAGGAGGGGATAGCTTTGGCATTCCTTCCCACTGTTTAAATGCCTCAGAAGAGAAGTGGTGGTATTCTCCTCAAGATAGTGGGCCTTGGTATTGCGAAGCAGAAGATGAATAATCTTGAGATAGCGATTACTACAATTGTAGTTCTAGTGTTTATAGGGGTACTGACTTGGGTTTATTCAGAGGACAACTAAGAAAGGGTTGGAGAATCTGGGCAAAGAGTCTAGGCGAAAAAGTAGGTGAAACAGATAAGCAAGCTGATTTAGTAGCAGCAGTTCGTACTTTCTGGTGGACTGTTCACATTGTGACCTGTTTCTTTATTATAATTCACAACGGTAGAAATTTAGGGTTTTGGTAAATGGAACATCAACAAAGAGTAAGGCAGCGACAACAAAATCAGCGACGTCAATGGCAGAATGCTGAGGTTATTAATACGGAACCTAAAAAGGTAGACCTAACAAAACCCATATGGCTGCCAAACAACCCAGACCCTCAAGGCCTAAGGGAGTGTAAGGATGAGTGATTATCAGCTAGCTTGGATAGCGGTAATTGGATGGATAGCAGTCACATTAGCAGTACAATACTACGGGAGTACAAAACGATGAAAGTAACTGAGATAACAGTACGAAACGCGGACAACGGATTCATTCTTGAGTGGTACGAAGAAGAAAGCAGGATTACAATTCACAACACGATGAATGAGGTGCTGTCTGCAATCAGCGCGTTGCTATGGAAGGAGTAAAGTATGACGGCAAAAAGCCGGATATGTACCTCTTACCACCCCTAGCCACACTAGAAGTAGGTAAGGTACTAACTTACGGAGCTAATAAGTATTCCCCTGATAATTGGAAAAAGCTAGACTCTCTGCAAGAGCGCTATACAAGTGCAGCTATGCGCCACCTTCTTGCACATATGAGCGGTGAAGAAAACGACGAAGAAACAGATATGTCTCATCTAGCACATGCTATTTGTTGCTTACTATTTAAACTAGAGGATCAATTAAGTGTCGAAAGTAAAGAAGAAGGACTACGAGAACCTGTCATCATCGAATATACAGAAAGTGATAACCCTCTTGAATCCAGTTACGGATGGCATGAAACCTATTACCAAGAAGGAAGCGTGTGAGGTATTAAATATATCTTATAATACAGCACGGCTTCAGAGAATTATTGATGATTACGAAGATAAAATTAGCTATATCGAAACACGTAAAAGACAAAATCGAGGCAAAGCAGCTTCAAATGTTGAGATTGGCGAAGCAGTTACAGGGTATCTCCGAGGAGAAAGCGTTGCAGAAGTCGCAAAAGGAATGTACCGATCCCCAGGATTTGTTAAAGGAATACTCGATCGAGTCGGGGTTCCTCAATTCTCAAGGGGAGACGACGATGAAATTAACTGCGACTATATCCCAGAAGAATGTGTCGCAGAAAACTTCTCCAAAGGAGAAATAGTCTGGTCTGCAAAGCACCATAAAACAGCTATCATTGAGGAGGAGTTCTCAGTAGACTACCAAGCAGAGAAGGCTGGTCTTAGTGATGTAAACTATGAGAATAAGTACTCCAGCAAATGTTACTCTATATGGATAGTAGAGGAAATAGATAACAGCAAAGAGATGTGGACTAGCGTAGAGATGGGCGGTTACAAGGCTTTTTCTCTCGCATATGATTTGGGCAAGCTTACTCATCTGGAGAAGTACGGGGTAAACTTATCACGTATCTAAAAATAATTCTTGACTTCTTTTGGTCAATCCGTTATAATATGTATTCAAAAGTGATGAAAGGCATAAAAAATGTCTGACAGATTTTATCAGCAACAACTCAAAGCAACTGGCGACTGTCCAGGTGCAAAACTAACTCAAAAAAGAAGGAAGCGTAAAATGGCGTGGGACGACGACAAGAAAGCACAGGCTGTATCTATGTACGAAGCAGCTCAACCTACCCCCGAAAATTCAATGGAGATTGTAAAAGAAATCGCCACCGAGCTTGACGAGTCACCTAACGGTGTTCGTATGATCCTTACCAAAGCAGAAGTCTACGTAAAGAAGGCTCCTGCTGCTGGTAAAGCACAAGCCTCTGGTGGAGCAGGTGGTACCCGAGTATCAAAGCAAGCCGCACAGGATGCCTTGGTAGCCGCTATCACCGATGCTGGTCAAGAAGTAGACGAGGAGATCGTAAGCAAATTGACTGGTAAAGCAGCCCAGTATTTTACTGGAGTGCTGAGCGCAATCAATGCCGCGTAATTAAGCGCATTGGACTAGAGAGTGAGTTACCTCATTTTGTATCTCTCTAGTATTATCAAAGTGGGCGGTACGGCATCCGTAGGGCGTGTCGGTCGATAAAAGAAGGGGCTAATACCCCAGCCCTACCTTAACCTCCACAGCTACTAGCCTGGGGGCTTTTTCATATATACTTTTTGATTATGTACGGTAAAAGATTTTGCTAACCTTATATCAAAAGGAGTACCAATGAAAAAGGAAGACCTAGCAAATCTAATACGTGAGTACGGCGATGCCATTATTACGTATAGAAGTGAGAAATCAAATAAGCTAAAATACAACGTATGTACTCTAGACTTTAGTACTAACTACATACAGAATAAGAAAAACAGAGCTAAAGAATCTGATGCAACCCTTCTAACTTTTTGCTGGGACACGGACTCTTATCGTCTATTAAAACCTGCTAATGTTACTAGTGTAGTTCCTCTGGCTTCCATTCTTAAAAATGGAGATAGATAGTGGACTTGCAGGAATCTACTGACGTATATGAGAGGCTGTTACACTACGATGAAGTAAAAGAAATGCAGTTTAGACTTACTATAAACGTGTTTCGTGGAGTAGAGTACCTTAGCATTAGGAAATACTATCTAACTTTTGATGAAGAGTGGATGCCCACAAGAGAGGGAGTATCAATGCCCCTGGACTTCAATAATAGTCGAGAGTTGTTTTCTGGTCTGGTGGAGATTCTGTCCTTGGCAGAAAGCAAAGATATTCTAGAAAAGCAGTTCAAAGAGCAGCTAGATAGTATATACCTTACCTAGAAATACTTCTTGACTTTCTCAGCGTTTTTCAGTATAATTACTATTCTTAATTGGAGAGTATTGTATGCAAGATTTTCTTGAGTATGTTCAAGTTTGTTATTATTCTGGTTGTCCGGTTATGTCGGATGCGGAATATGATCGACTAGAGATGCTGTATGGAAATAGTAAGGTGGGCTACTCAATTACTGACGGCCTACCCCACTTGATACCCATGTACTCACTACAAAAGTGTTTCGATATTAACGAAGCACCTCTTGATGTAGAGCAGTGTCATGTTACCTCCAAATTAGACGGGGCGGCTGTATCTTTGCTGTACTCTAACCAAACTTTACAACTGGGCCTCACTCGTGGGGACGGTAAGCTTGGTAGAGATATTACAGAGAAGTTAGCCACACTGGTGCCTTCCACTATAGATACTAAAGAGACTGTGCAGATTACTGGAGAAGTGGTTTGTCCAAAGCATATTGCGAATGCTCGTAATGTCGCAGCGGGGTCACTCAATCTAAAAGATATGCAAGAGTTCAAAGAACGACCGCTCTCTTTTATTGCGTACGATATGCAGACTTCTAGTAAGCCTGTAAAATCTACGTACTCCGAAGTAATGGCTTATTTGTCCTCACAAGGGTTCAAAACCATCTTCTGCAGCTTTTGGCCAGAGTATCCACACGACGGTTTAGTATATAGACTGGATAACAACGAGGAGTATGCCCGTCTTGGGTATACTTCTCACCATCCTCGTGGAGCATTTGCTCTAAAAGAACAGAAGCAAGGTGTAATTACGAAACTGATAGACGTCATCTGGCAAGTTGGTAAATCAGGAGTAGTAAGTCCGGTAGCTCTACTTGAGCCTGTTGATATTGATGGTGCGGTAGTGCAAAAAGCCACGCTGCATAACATTGAGTATATCGAAGGGTTAAACTTAGAACTCGGCTGCCAGGTCGAAGTCATTCGTAGCGGGGACATAATACCCCGTGTTGTATGTAGAATCGACTAGTGACCTTTAAAAAAATACATCTTGACTTTTTGTTCGGATTTCAGTATAATATATTTTCAAGTTTGAGGAATTACGTATGACGAGCATCCAAGCACCTACTAACTGCCCTAGTTGCAGTTCTGTTCTTGAATGGTCTAATCACTTACTTTATTGCTATAACTCTAGCTGTCCAGCTCAGAGTAGCAAGAAATTAGAGCACTTTGCTAAGACCATGAAAATCAAAGGTCTTGGCCCTGCTGCTATCTCAAAATTAGACATTGTAGATATAGACCAACTATATTCCCTGTCTGAAGACGAGATAGCAGTAGCTCTATCCTCAAAGAGACTTGCAGAAAGACTCTACGCGGAGATACAAAAATCAAAAGATGCACCTCTTAATCTAGTTCTACCTGCTTTCAGTATACCTCTAATCGGTCGATCTGCCACTGAGAAGCTGTCTACAGTAGTTAATAATCTATTTGAGATAAACACAGACAGTTGCGAGCGAGCAGGACTTGGGCCGAAGGCTACAGAAAACTTGTTAGATTGGATAAAGAGAGAGTATTATGGTTTTTATGACGGGGCGTTGCCCTTCAGTTATGCGTTCGAGAAGTCTAGTAAACCTTCTACTGCCCGGGGTACAGTCTGTATTTCTGGTAAGCTAAGTTCTTTTAAGAATAAGGCAGAGGCTGCTACACTATTGAGCGGACTGGGATATACCGTTAAGTCTTCCTTAACTAAGGATGTAACTATCCTTGTTAATGAGAGTGGTATAGAGTCTGCAAAAACTAAGCAAGCCAGAGATAACGGCTTGCAAATAATAACTAACCTTAAAACTTTTATCGGAGAACATTAATATGGCACTACCTAAGTGGACTGACGAGCGTACAGAGGATCTTCGATCTTTTGTAGGCAATGAATCACCTATCACACAAGAAACTGTAGCAGAAGCTGCTGAGCGCTTGGAGACAACTCCTCGTTCTATCTCTAGCAAGCTGCGTAAAATGGATTATGTTGTAGAACTTGCATCTGAGCGAAACAAGGCTAAAGCCTTTACGCCTGAGCAAGAAGCTACTCTGCAAACTTTTGTAGAGAACAATAGCGGCGACTACACCTATGCACAGATTGCAGAGCACTTCGAAGGCGGAGCTTTCTCTGCCAAGTCTATTCAGGGCAAGATCCTGTCTATGCAACTGACTGCTCACGTACAACCAGCCCCTAAAGCTGAGACTACTAAGACTTACTCTGACGATGAAGAGACTCAGATTGCTTCTCTCGTCGTTAGCGGCGCGTCTATGGAAGACATTGCAGAGCAGTTGGGCCGAAGCGTTCCTAGCATTCGTGGTAAGACTCTCAGCATGACTCGTGCTGGTGTTATCGAAGCTATGCCTAAGCAAGCTAATGTCAAGGGCACCTCAAAGGCAGATCCCTTTGCTGAGCTTGGTGACATTTCTACTATGACTGTCGAGCAGATCGCAGCGGCTTGTGACCCTGTAAAAACTGCTCGTGGAGTTAAAACTATGTTGACCCGTCGACAGTTGGTTGCCGCCGACTACGATGGTCTCAAGAAGGCAAAAGCTGCTGAGTAATATTCAGTAGAGTTTGTTTGTAAGCAACCGTAGCGGGGTCGTTGCGGTTGTTTTTTTCATGTTCGTCGGGGAGAGCTAATTGAACGTTGCAAGTGCGCTAATCAAGCAAGTACTTATGCTTCAGGACTTTGAGACCTGGAGTTACTTGCGTAAGCACTACTTGCCCTCTGAATATCATTCTTTATTTAAAGCTATTGATAAACATTGCGAGACTTTCCATAAGCTCCCCGACCTCGAAGAACTCAAGCTATCTACCCGAGACTCAACTACGCTAGAGAAAATCTATGCGATAGAAAGCCTCGATGTAGATGCTGAGCCTTATCTTCTTCTTCAATATCTAAAGGACGAGTTTACTCAGCGACGAGTATTACAACATCTTGAGGAGTACGTAGATGAATCTATATCTTTTGAGAGTGCTGAGGAATCAGTACAACACTTAGAAGAAATTATAGTAAAGGTAAAAGAAGAGGTTGAACTTGAAGAGCCTCGTGAGAGTATGCAACGCATTACTCTTTTCGAGGATGAAGAAGACCTCGGGCGCTATCTAGCCTTGGGCCTTAATGCTGACTATGATTCTCAGATAACTTTCTCCCCGATTGATCTGATTCTCGTAGGTGGTAAGAGAGGCTCCGGTAAGTCACTAACCTGTGCGAATATCGCCAATAGTGTCTATGATAGTGGCAAGTCAGCAATCTATTTCACTATTGAGATGGACTCCCGAGCAATTCTTCAACGTCTATGTTCTATTAGTACAGGAATACCGCAAGCGCGATTGCGTAAACGCAACTTAAACATTGCGGAGTGGGAACGTGTAGCTGGATGGTGGGCAGGTCGCTTTAATCGTGGCCAAGAACTCCTTCAAGAATACAGAGAACATCGAGATTTTGATTCGTTTCACAAGCAACTTACTACTACTTGCGAGCTAGTCCCCGAAACTCAGCTTGACGTAGTTTATGATCCTTCTCTTACTATTGGTAAGATACGGGCAGAGTTGGAAACTAAGATCAAAACCAAGATGGACATAGGTGTTATAATCGTTGATTATATAAACCAAGTCAAGCGTTCGAATGGCCCTTCACGCGCGGGCCAGTATGACTGGACAGAACAGATAGAGGTAAGTAAGGCGTTAAAATCAATGGCACAAGAATACAAAGTACCTGTATTCAGTCCTTATCAGACTGATGCAAGTGGTGAGGCTCGCTTCGCTAAAGGTATTCTTGATGCTGCTGATGCTGCCTTTGCACTAGAGCCTTGGGATCACGAAGATAATTGTGTTACCTTTAAGTGCGTAAAGATACGAAATGATAGCCCTATTGACTTTACGTCTACCATGAATTGGGAGACCTTAAAGATGGGCCCAGAGTCTGCAATGACTCCGGATCAAAGAGAGGATTCTGCACATAAGACTGGCGAAAGTATTGACGACCTCTAAGTAAAAATAACTCTTGACTCTCACTGTTGTTTCTGATATAATATGTCTTGAAATAATCGTGGGAGTTTTTTATTATGGGAGTAATTAATGGATCACTGGGATACACTTACAGCGGACGAAAGAAAAAGCGTCTTGGAACTAAAACAGGCGCTGTATCGTCTAGGCGTTCGCATGTCAATAACCAAGATATTAGAGAACCAAGACAATCTAATAATACACCAACATCTTACAGGCGAGAAACTACTGAATACTTATCGGCACCCGATTCAAATGGAGTTGCCGCTAGAGTGGACGCTCCACGGTATACAGGAAACCTCATTAAAGGTATTGCCACAATGCACAAATCAAACGCAGTCCCAGTCATAAACGAACAAGAAATGGTAGATATAAGTAGGATGCGAAGATGACTCTAGCGGTATTTGAGTATGAAGTCTATGACAAAAGTTTTAACATTATGGAATACTTTTTTACCTGCCCTTTCGGGGGCTTACCCCTTCGTTGTAGCTTTGGAGGGCCGGAATCTTGGTTACTTATGTCTGAACCTGACAAGAAACTATTAACTCTAAATGCAACTATTAGCTGTGTATACAGAAGTAGTAATAACATTCCAACGAATGAAAAGACTCAAATGGTAGAGGATATAACTAGTGGATGAGATTAAAGAGCTGTTTAACAAAGTACAGCAGAATATGTTTATACAAGACTACTCTAAGGCACAAACCCACATGGCTACTTTATCCAAGTATTATGCATATAGGTTTACTACAAATATGCAGGAAGTATATGATGACCTAGACCGCCAGCTAGATGGTCTAGCCGATAAAGTAGAAATATTGGAAGACGAGCAGGAATGAACGTAGAAGAACTTTTAACCAGTAAAGATGTTTACTTTATGCCCAAAGGCAAGGATCTTATAGTAAGTTGCCTTAATGAGGAACATGCAGATAAAAATCCTAGCATGAGGATAGACCAGATAACTGGTGTATTCAACTGCTTTTCTTGTGGTTTTAAAGGAAACGTTTTTAACTTTTATGGTGAGGAAACAAGTTCTCTACAATTAAAGAGGGAAAACCTCAAAAGAAAGATACTAGAGAAAACCGCTTCTAGCGTTGGGCTACAGATGCCTCCAGGATATATGCCTTATATCGGTAACTGGAGGGACATAAAGCCTGAGACTTATAGAAAGTTTTCAACATTCCAGCACCATGAAAAGGATCACATAGGCCGTGTAGTATTTCCTATAAGGGACATATCCGGTAAGATTGTAGCCTTTAATGGTAGGCATATGTCGGGTGGAGTACCTAAGTATATGATTACTCCGTCTAAGGCTAAGATGCCTCTGTTTCCTATCGTAACACCTATACAGAGTAGTGTTATTCTGGTAGAGGGTATATACGATATGATAAATCTGCATGATAAAGGACTTACAAATGCAGTATGTTGTTTTGGAACAAACAATATAAATGTAGAAAAACTACAGATGCTTAGTATGCAGGGAGTCACTAGAATAGATGTATTCTTTGACGGTGACGAAGCAGGACAGAAAGCTTCTGAGAAAGTAAAAGAACTGTGCGAGAAAGTTGATCTCATATCCAGAAATGTTCACTTAAAGGGAACAGACCCTGGAGCACTTACAATACCTCAAATCGAGAAACTAAAGAGGAAACTATATGCCTAACGTCGCATTAATAGAGACGAAACCTAGTAGAACTAACTTTGTAAAAGAATTTGATGGAGCATTTCAATTTGACCAGTACCAGCTCTGTTCAGATCCTACAATTAAAAAGGTTCTTAAACGAGATGTAGATATAGACTTTAACCCAGATGCTTACGAGTGGATTATTCTAGTAGGCTCTGATGCACTAAAGTATTTTACTAAACTTAACTCAGTTACAGAGTATTCTGGTAAGAAAGTAGAAGGTAAGTTTTTGCCTGTAATTAACCCTGCAATGCTTGCTTTTAAACCAGAAGCTAGACGAACTTGGGAAGATTCCAAGAAGGGTATACTTGGGTATATCAATGGTGAAATCGAAGATGTAATTATCGACGAGAGTATAGCATTTGGTATTCAAGATACAGGAAAGGCTAATGAGTTTATTAGAGAAGCTATTAAGCATCCCAAGCCATATATTGCACTTGACTCAGAGACTACCGGCTTATATCCGCGAGACGGGTATATGCTTGGTATTTCTTTATGTTACGATGGTGTCCGTGGCGCTTATATTGATACCGATTGCTTTAGTAGTGAGACAGAGCGTTTGCTACAAGAGTTATTTGATAAAAAATCAGTAATATTTCATAACGCTAAGTTTGACGTTGCTTTCTTTGAGTATCATTTTAACTTCGAGTTTCCTAACTTTGAAGATACTATGCTACTTCATTACTTAATTGATGAGAACCCTGGAACTCATGGACTGAAACAGCTAACTCTAAAGTACACCCCTTGGGGCGACTATGAGAAGCCAATGTATGAGTGGATGGACAACTATCGCAAAGAAACAGGAGTTCTAAAGAAAGACTTTCAGTGGGGATCTATTCCATTTGATGTTATGAAAACGTATGCAGCAATGGATGCACTAGCTACATTTACTCTGTTTGAGAAGTTTGTAAAAATTAAACAGAATAAAAAGCTGGAGCGGGTGTATAACGAGTTGCTAATCCCAGGTACTAGGTTTCTTATTGATGTGCAGGATAATGGTGTACCGTTCGATAAGGATAGGTTATATGTAGCACAACAGATTATGCAGGATGATATTGATGCTGCTATCTCTAAGCTATACCAAAACCCTAAAGTATCTAAATTTGAGGAAATTCAAGGCAAGGAGTTCAATCCAAATAGTACCCTTCAATTACGTAAGTTACTGTTTGACTTCTTAGGTCTTAATCCCACGGGCAAGAAAACTGGCACAGGAGCAGACTCTACAGATGCAGAAGTACTTAAAGAATTGGCGGGGCAGTCGGATGTTCCAGAACTTATTCTCAATATTAGACAAAAAAGTAAAATCAAGAATACGTATTTGGATAAAATCATCCCCCAACTGGATGGTGATCGCCGACTTCGCACTGGTTTTAACTTGCATAGCACTACTAGTGGTCGTTTATCATCTAGTGGAAAGCTAAATATGCAGCAGTTACCTCGCGACAATCCAGCAGTAAAGGGCTGTATTAAAGCTGCCCCGGGCCATAAGATTGTCGCAATGGACTTAACTACAGCAGAGATGTATGTTGCAGCAGTTTTGTCACAAGATAAAGCACTGATGGAAGTGTTTAAATCTGGTGGAGACTTCCACAGTACGGTATGCCATAGGGTATTTGGTTTGCCTTGCGAAGTCTCAGAAGTAAAAAATATATACCCAGACAAACGACAGGCAGCCAAGGCAGTAAGTTTTGGTATCTTGTATGGACAAGGCCCTGTAGCTCTCTCTGAGGGAGTAACTAAAGAAACCGGAAAATATTTTTCCATGCAAGATGCTGTAGAAACCATTAGTGATTACTTCAAAGCGTTTCCAACGCTGAAAGATTGGATTGATCAAAGGCACAAGTTTATTGAGCAAAATGGGTTTGACTACAGTTTTTTTGGACGTAAGAGAAGATTACCCAATGTCAATTCCGAAGATAAAGGCATCAAGTCTCATAGCATTAGGTCTGGTCTTAACTTTTTGGTGCAGTCTACTGCTAGTGATATTAACTTATTAGGTGCGATTGATATGCACCAACATATCAAAGCCCATAATATGAAGTCTCGTATATTTGCATTAGTACATGACTCTATACTGGCAGAAGTGCCAGATGAAGAAGTAGATGAGTACAAAGAGAAGTTAGCATACTATGTACAAATGGATAGAGGTATGAGCATACCAGGAACCCCTATTGGGTGTGACTTTGAAATTACACATGAAGATTACTCAGATGGAAAATTCGAAAAAATATATGGAGAGCAAGCCCTTGCTTACTTGGACTAGTAAAGACGGCGTCGTGCGATCGGAAGAGATTAACTACGGAAACCCTTGGGAGTACGTAGACTTTCTTAAAGATAACGGGGCTAGTAACATCTCGCTTATGGTTAATGGAGAGCCAATTGATAGTAACTTATCGTCAGATTTCACAGATAAAGTTTCCGATCTTCAAGCTTCCTTCTAGTAACTGGCATAGAGCAGACGGGCTTTTGTTTTTAGACGGTGAACTATTAGACGATAAAAACCAGCCTGGACTTACTCTGGGTGCTAGAAGGCTACAGACACCGCACGAGAATCTTATGCCATTGAATAAAATGATTAGTAATCATAGAGGTCTTTTAAAGCAGACTACTAGGATATACATAGATTCTTCTGGAAGACCATTTATATACGAAAAGACTAAGTACTGTACCTTAAAGTACTTAAAGATAAAACAAGTCGATCTCAAAGATCATGCTTGTTTACTGTGGCTGCAGGGTGTTAAACAACCTTTTACCACGCCGCGCCCTCCACCCGCAGAAATGAAGTGGGCAGGGCTATTACACTTACGGAATCTTCCGTGGATGCTCTACGAATACTCTGAGGAATACCAAAGAGACAGACGTAGAAAAGTTTAAGGACTTAAATGGCTAGATCAAAGATAAATAGGCAAGTAGATAAGAACTTAGTGTTAAATAAGATAGAACCGCTTACCCAGAACCAACAGATAGCGTTTCATAGTGATAGACACTTAGTAATGCACGGAGTTGCTGGTACAGGTAAAACTTATATTTCTCTGTATTTAGCCTTTGATGATATTTCCCAAGGTCTATATAATCAGATAGTGATTATACGAAGTTCGGTGTCTACTAGAGATATGGGATTCCTCCCAGGCAGTGAGAAAGAAAAAGCTGCTGTTTATGAAGAGCCTTACAAGAACATTTGTAATGAGCTATTCGGAAGAGGGGACGCATATGAAATTAAAAAGCGTGAAGGTACAGTTCATTTTATGACTACTTCCTTTATTCGAGGGGTTACTCTTAGAAATGCTACTATCATTATCGACGAATGCCAGAACATGTCATTCCATGAATTAGACTCTATTATTACCAGAATTGGTGAAGGGTGTAGAGTTGTATTTTGTGGAGACTTTAAACAAACTGACTTCTCAGAGAAAAGTAGAGAAAAGTCAGGACTACCCGAGTTTATGCGAATCCTTAGTCAGATGGATGAGTTCGATATGATTGACTTTACCGTTAATGATATTGTACGAAGCGGTTTCGTAAAACAGTATATAATGGCTAAAGAAGACTTAGGAATGTGAATGAAAGCTGTAATAAGCAATAAAATCTACCTAGAGGTAACACAAGAATACAAAGAATTCTTGTCTAAAGAGCTTACATATAAAGTTCCTGCCCCTAATCCACAAGATCCTCCTATTATTATAAAAAACATGGCTAGAGTACGCTCTGACCTAGTAACTATACCAGTAGGAAGGGTAGATTTAATTCCTGAAGGCTATGAAATAGTCGATAGGCGAATAGTCAAGCCCGTAGAGCTTCCTGAGTTTAAATTCGAGCTTAGGGAGTCTCAGAAGAAGGTGTATGATGAGTTAGAAGATAATTCTATTATCAATGCATGGACTTCTTGGGGTAAAACCTTTACGGGGTTGGCCATAGCGGGGAAATTAGGGCAAAAAACACTTGTAGTAGTCCATACTACGGCTCTAAGAACTCAATGGGTAGAAGAAGTAAGGAAAGTATACGGATTTGAGCCTGGAATCATAGGCAGCGGCCAGTTTAACATAGAACCTCCTATTGTTATAGGGAATATTCAGAGTTTATACCGGCGAGTGCCTAATATTGCTAAAGAATTCGGTACTATTATGCTAGATGAGATGCACCACGTATCTAGCCCAACCTTTTCCAGAATTTTGGACACAAACTATGCAAGATATAAGATTGGTTTGTCTGGTACTATAGAAAGAAAGGATGGAAAGCATGTTGTATTTAGGGATTACTTTGGAAACAAGGTGTTTAAGCCACCAAAAGAAAACTATATGGTTCCCAGTATTGATATTGTGCGAACAGATATTCGTTTTCCTGATGGAACTCGTACACCTTGGGCAAATAAAGTAACCGCCCTAGGAAATAACCAGCAATATAGAGAACTCGTATCAATACTAGCAGCTTCTTATGCCGAGGCGGGACATAAAGTCCTGGTAGTAAGTGATCGAGTACATTTTTTACGATCCTGCGCCGAATTGGTTGGTGAAAAAGCAGTTTGTGTTACGGGTGAGGTACCCCATGAGGAAAGGAGGGAACTAATAGATGAAATCTTGTACGGAAAGAAAAAAGTGTTATTCGGCACTCAGTCGATATTCAGTGAAGGCATATCAGTTAATTCGCTTAGTTGCCTCATACTTGGTACTCCTATTAACAACGAGCCTTTACTCACACAACTTATCGGTCGAGTCATCAGACTCGAAGAAGGAAAAAGAGACCCCAAAATTGTAGATATTCACCTAAAGGGAAACACAGCAGAGCGCCAAGCTTCCAACAGAATAGGATACTACATGAAGGAAGGCTACCACATAAGACAGCTATAAAAAATAGTTCTTGACATTAACCTCATTTTTTAGTATAATATATGTTACTTTACGATTGGAAAAAAATATTCATTACAACGCAAGGCGATCCGGTGGAAATCACCCGAGTCTTAAAAGTAATGCTCGAAAACAAAATTCCAAGGAACAAATACGATCCTATATATCAATATTCACAACTAAACTTTAAAGGGCAGTCTTTTCTGGTACACCCAGAATTGCTGCTCTATAATGGCTATAAACATAGTTATAGAGATGTAGCTGTGTATGTAGCAATGGCAGCACTACGGCCTCTGGCCGATTACCACGCGTATGGGAAGATCACTTTAGATGTTTTACATACACCAGATGAAATTTTACAATACATAGACAGCAATAGTCTACTTTCTATAGACGGTGACGATGTTCACTTTCTGTACGAAGGAAGCCCAAAAACAACGGAGATACACTAACATGGCACTTAATTTTAATGATTCAAAAGGTTCTGCACAAAAAGATCGACTGGTAAGCTATCAGTTTGTAGATGGAGAGCAGAACTTCCGCTTAGTAGGAGATATTCTAGCTAGGTACGTATACTGGATTAAAGGCGAAAACGACAAGAACATTCCTTTCGAGTGTTTGTCTTTTGATCGAAACGCAGAACGATTTAACAATCTTGAGAAGGACTGGGTAAAAGAATACTACCCTGACTTAAAGTGTGGCTGGAGCTACGCAATGCAGTGCATCCACAATGGAGAGTTAAAAGTAGTAAACATGAAGAAGAAGCTGTTTGAGCAGATCATCGGCGCTTCTAAAGATGGCCTAGGAAACCCTACTGATGTAGAAGCAGGTTGGGACGTTCAATTTAAGCGTGTAAAGACAGGCAGCCAAAAGTGGAATGTTGAATACCAACTTCAGCCACTAAAGTGCAAGTCTCGTCCTTTATCAGAAGATGAGCTTTCTTTGATTGCTGATCTACGCTCTATGGATGACGTAATGCCACGACCTACTCCCGATGCTCAGAAAGAGCTTCTTGATCGAATCCGCGACGGGGCCGCAAAGCCTGACAATGTTGACGAAGCTGCACTAGAAGCTGAGTTCAACGTAGGATGAGCTATGAAAAGCATGGCCGAGGGGTAGTTGCTTCTTTGCTAGTACACGCCGATTTGATAAAGAGAGGATACCAAGTGTTTACGGAAGATACAAGTCAAGGTCTTGTAGACTTGGTTGCTGTACATCTTGAAACAGGAGAAACACGGTATGTAGATGTCAAATGCCTTTCTAGAAGGGCCAATGGAAGTAAAGTTAATAGAGTATTAAAAGCTGCGCAGAAAGAGTTTGAGAAAGCCTCACAGCTAACAATAGAGCTTGTATACGCAGATGTAGATACTTATGAAATACAGTACCCTCTCCGAAGGAAAGCATAGGATGATATTATTTACTGCTGATTGGCACATTAAGCTGGGACAAAAGAATGTCCCAGTTTCTTGGTCGCTGGAAAGATATAAAATGTTCTTCGAACAAGTTCATAACATAGAACAGTTATGTAATATGCACATCATTGGGGGCGATCTTTTTGATCGCTTACCTAATATGGAAGAACTTGAGTTATACTTTACTTTTATTAGACAAGTACGTATCCCAACAATAATATATGATGGGAACCATGAAGCAACTAAGAAGAATAGAACATTCTTTACACAGCTAAAGCAAGTAAGTAGGGATATTAACCCTCTAGTACAAATTGTAGATATTTCTTATGTAGACAAGGAAATGGGATTTAGTATTCTACCCTATGCAGAGTTGCATAAAAAGAATATACTCGATCATTTCCCTAAACAGTATCCACTATTTACCCATGTACGAGGTGAGATTCCTCCACATGTAAAACCAGAAGTTGACTTAGACTTATTTGAAGATTTCCCCGTAGTCTTTGCTGGAGACCTTCACGCACATAGTAACACTCAACGAAATATTGTATATCCTGGCAGTCCTATGACAACATCATTTCATAGGAATAAAGTAAATACAGGATACATACTTATCAATGAAGATGACTGGTCTTGGATCTGGGAGCCATTTGATCTCCCTCAGCTAATCAGAAAAACAGTATCATCGGAAGCTGATATGATTGCAACAGATTATGACCACACTATCTACGAGATAGAAGGTGATATGCAAGACTTGGCTGATGTTAAAAACTCCGAGCTGTTAGATAAGAAAGTAGTTAGACGAAGTGCAGAAGCAACTTTAGT
>OBMK010001411.1_pt1 | contig 20389 bp, 11 predicted proteins | sample 1539081 | NCBI WGS metagenome assembly OBMK01 (sample SAMEA3355528, study PRJEB22509) | marine metagenome | biome: marine; feature: river plume; material: water | place: USA | collected 2010-08-07 | depth 0.5 m | reverse complement strand
TGCGACGGCGGCGGCGCAACGCCGCCGCGACGGCGCGCGTGCGCTGGCTGAGGGCTGCGGACAAGAGGGCATATGCTTGCGCCGCCGCCGTCTCTGATTCGGCCGGGTCGTCCCGGACGAGTTTGGGTGGTTACACAGATTGTCAACTACGGTACAGGCGAGCTCGCTGTGCTGCTGCTCGACGCGTTGAAACAGAGGTGCTGCTACGAGCATCGACTGGTCAACAAGGACTGGTATCAGCATTGGTGCAAACAGTACGCCACAGACTTTGGACATTTCAGAATTCTGCGCACAATTGACAAGGACGTGTACCCGCACAAAGACACCACCTACTCTACTACCGAGCGCTTCGGAATTGTGCGCGACTTGAGGCCAACGTCGATGCTCACGCCCAAGGTGGCGTACTGGCTGCGTCAAGCCGACTCAAGCGGAACGGCTCGGCAATTCGTGGCCTGCGCATGCAGGCCTTGCCACATCGTCGCTGTACGGTACAGAGCAGCGGAACTCAACGACAGGGACTGCTACGCGTGGTACCTTCGGGTGGCACACGAGTCATGGAATGGGTCAGCGCACGAACCTAGCTGCCGACTTGTCAGACTCAACACAAAAATATGCTATGAGCTCATGGACTACATGACTGGCACTGCGCGGTATGGAGGGTCGCGGTTGCTTACGCGCTACGTGCCGTGCGCCGATTTCATCCGCGTGGACCCGCGCTTCAACCGGTGGCTGACGGACGATAACGCGGAGGCGTGAGGCGCGGGTGGCAGCGGGCATGCTACTGCCACCCGCGCATGTGCGCGTTGAGCACGTGCAGGTAGTACGAGTGCGCGTCCGGGAAGTCAAGGTTGACAGCGTTAAGTTTGGCTGATTTTTGCGCAGCTGTGGCAGCGTTTGGCATTTCAGGCTGAGTTCGCTTTTCCCCAGCCATACTAGTATTGGGCATTGGCGTGTCTCCCTGTCCAGTAACTGTAGCCTCGCTACTTTGTTCTTGGCCATCGTCAAGAGTTGCATCAACTAAACCGTCTGTTCCGCGGCTCTGAAGCTGTTCCTTCACTGAATCTACTTGTTCGGGTGGTGCGTCTCGCTGTCCAGTTTCTGTAGCCTCGTTAAGCAGCTGAGTCACTACAGCGTCCGTGTTGCCGTGCGCAAGCTCCGTCTGCACTGTTTCTACTTGTTTGGGTGGCGCTTTGCTGGTGCGTAACTTCTTTGCCACAAGCGATTGCTTCCTTGCTTCAGCGGCGTCAAGACCGAGTATTGACGCAAAGTCTCCGCGGCGTACGCCGACTGTGCCGAGCGTTCCGTAGGCGTTGACTTGCATTAGTTGTCGCGTAAAGCTCCTTTTGAGTGCTTCGCACATACTAATGGGCTTGCCCTTTTCGTTGACATCGGCCAGTATGGTCTCCATTGCAGAATATTCCTGCAGTCGGGTCGCCATGCCCGGCACACTCAGCAATTCAATTCTCCACCGGGAGTCCGCGCCTTCAACCGGCGGCCTTGTCACCGCTCGCAAGTCGGCGAAGGCTCGCCCAACCATCTGCAGTTGCACGTCAAGTGCAGCAGTCTCTGCAGTTGCAACCGCAACGTGGCGTGGACAGTATATCCGATTTGGACTAACAAACGTTTGTACCGTTAGTCCGGCCTGCAGCATGCCGTAGCCGAGTATTGCCACCTTTGAGATTTGTACGCCTGTGGTACTCCACAGCTTGTTGATTGCCTCCTTTGCGTTGGCAGCAAAAAACACGTCCAGATCTGGCTCGTCGGCTTGCTTGGTGTAATCCGTATACTTGCCAGTCCTTTTGTCGTACAGCGCAACGGGGTTGTACACAAAGCAAGCCAGCGCTGTTGCGTCCACGGCGACAGTACTCTCAAATGCACTGTCGGCTCTGTCAATAATCCTTATGCCTCCCGACTTGCCGATGAGATCGTCGCGCTTTCTGTACACCGACGAGAAAAGGCAGAACGCCACTCCGTGCTCCCGGATGTTTGGAGGTGCGCCAAACAGACCGCCTTTCTTGGTCGTCTTTGCCTTTACCTTGTCTAGTGTCCTCTTGTGTGCAAGCATAGCAAAGTGCCGCACAAACGAAAGCATCGCAGTGTCGGCCACGTGGTTGTTGAGCGCTCCAATGTACATCGGCACAAGCATACACTCTTTTTGATTCTCGCCGAGCACTTCAACGACTGGTTCTTCTTCGCATTCAAGCCAGTCCTTGAAGTGCTCGGCAATGGTAAATGCATCCTGTTCTACCAGTTCCGCCGCTAGACGTTTCCTTTCGGCCTTCCTCTTGGCCTTCGTGGCGGCTTTCTTTGAGGTGGCGGGTTTTGGGCCTTGGTCGTCTTCATAATCACTCTCGTCTTCCGACGGCTCCCAGTCGCTGCCCTCCGGCAGCGACGACGGCCGACTCGTCGTCGCTGCATCCGCCGTGTCGCTTTCGTTGTCAGGCTCGCCAAGCAGTGCCTGGGCACGTGTTAAGGCCGAGTGCCGCGTTTCTCTCAGTTGCATAGTCTGTAGCTGTTCGGTGGCGGACTTGGTCTTCTGACTTATCTTCATCTTGGCGGCTTCGCGTAGCATGCCCGCTTCTTCAACAGTGCGAACCGTATTATCTGCCCATGCAGCGGAATAGCTAGAGCCATACTGCAAGTAGGCATCTTGGCCTTCTTTTGCGTGCGCATTACAGGGCATCTTCTCTTCGGGGGTTTTCTTGAAGGTCCACGTTCGGAGGTACTCCACACCCATGTAGTTCGGAGGAACTGGTGGCTTCAGTGCGGGCACAACGGTCGGCAAGCACGAGAAGCCCAGTTTCCTCTGCATGGCAAAGAGGCTCGCCGACGGCGGCAGTGCATTCTGCACGTTCTGCCGAGTCGTTCCAATATATCCCCACAGGTCCGTTTCAAGCAATGTTGGAAACATGGTGGCGCTGACCAGACAATTGAGGCCAAACGCGTTATTGTAGCAGCTGCGCAGAAAGTGCAGTATTGGCGGCGACGGAACGAACTCTGAGTGATTTGGAACAAACTTGTTTGTTTCCTCCTTGGCCAAACGCTGCGCTTCATCACGAATATGGAAGACGACTGTGTTGGTGAGTCTCAGCGAGCCCATCAGTGCGGATGCTCGCGCGACGTCGCCAAGTTCGTCGCTTGAATACAGCAGCATGTCGGTCTTCTTGGAAGCATGTTTCTCTTTGGCGTCAAGGTGGCACGTATCGATACTGCTGTCGTCGATTGAAGCCCAGTTGTACGAAGTGACGATGTCATTCAATGCGGCTTTGAGGTCCACACCCCGACTCGTCGCTTCAGTCTTGACGCTGCGCACGCTGCGCCATCCAATTGTGCACAGCTTTGACTGTATTTCGTTGATTGGAACAATCTTGTGTGGAGCGACGGAGTACAAGGTGAGCATGCCGACTCGCTTGGCAAGAGACGCCAGTAGGATGCTTGTTGCCGACTTGCCGACTCGCGGTGGTGCTGAAATGCGAAGCGGCATGTACAGTGGCTGTGGGGTGTGAAGTTGGCCGGGCAACTTGCCATACAGCGACGCAATCATGCGCTTGGCGGCAACCTCTCCCCATTGCCTCGGCACACACGCCTGTTTGATGAGGCGCAGCTCCTTGCGCATTGCCGCATACCGGACCGATTTTGAGTCGGCTTGCAGCAGTAGCTCGTTCTCAATCTCAATCTCCTTGAACTTCAAGACGGTGTTACGGTAGCGCAGCATGCATTCAAAGGACGGAAGCAGCTGCGTCACGACGTTGTCCAGCTTCTTACTATCTATTACGTTGCCGTCTGTCGTGTGAATGTCGCCCAAGCATGTTGATATGTTGACAAACCCCACATCCGCGTCTTTTTTTGATTCCCTTCTGTCACGCAGGTCTTCATCAATGTCACTGAGATGCTTCCTTAACAGATGTCGCGCATACACCTTATTGAACAGCATGGCGTCGCTGCTGATCACATCTTCCTCTTTGACTCGTTGAAGAAGCGATGTCCGAATTGCTGCTTCCGAGGGAGCGTCTACATCTTGCAATTCGCGAGTAGCAGCAAATTCGGCAGATTCAACCGAGTCTGTCGTTGGCGTTTCGCCCTGCGCGCTGCCGTAGAATGCTTCGGTCTCCGTCACAAAAAGCAGGCTGTGCTGCTCCACACTAAATGGACTTTGGTATTCCGGATAATAAGTTTGGCGTTGAAGGGCAGAGCCGTCATCCTGCAATTTGCTTGCGTGAATGCCATCTGTGGACGTCACTCTTGTTTGACACTTCTGTTTTGGAATGTCGCCCGAGTGCCACGGGAACTGTTTTGCGCTCAGCGCTTCTTCCCGTAAACTTTGCTCAAGTGTGGTTTGTAGCGTGTCAAACCTCTCCTGGCAAAGTTGCTGGTCTGCATCAATGGCTGCAAATGCAAGTGCAAGGCTAACCGATTCTTGCGCGGTGTCTCCCAGCAGTCGGTCTGTGCGTTCGGCAAGCTGTGCCTGCATACGCGCCTTCCTAGCGACTGTTCGAGTACGTTGTGCTTCCTTCATTGCAGCCTGCTTTTCATTTTTGAGGCGCTGCTTCTCTTGGGCCTTTTCCTGTCTTTGCTCCGCCTTTTGAAGTCTGATTGCTTCTTCACGCTCCGCCCTTGCTCGAGCTTCGGCCTCTTTCTGAGCGTCGCGTGCCGTTTTTAGTCTCTGCCGCTCTGTTTCACTCTGCGCGGCCCTAAGCCCCTCCACGGCTTCAACTTGCGACTTCAGCTTGTTCTGTCTCGCCTCCACAAGCGATGTAACGTGCACGAGTACTTTTCTAGCTTTCTCTAACGATGTCTGCTTTGCATTGTACTGCTCTTGGAGCTGTGCCGTGTCGGATGCACCTGCTCCTTCCAGCTTCTTTGTAATGTTTGCAAGTGCGGTGCTCATCTGAGCTACCGTCTTCTCCCTTGCCTTGAGCATGCCATCCAGCAGTTCGCTTTCATAGTATCCAATCTTGTCAGATGCGTTTTCGCTGTCAACATAATATGTGGTTGTGACTGCAACGGTGTGATACTGAGACTGCCACAGCGGACTCTGATCTTGCAACGGGTCGTCATCAACATTCATTGCTTCAACGGGCACGAAATCGTCAGGGGTGCTAGATGCGATGTTCAACTCCTTGTTTAACGCATCTTTGAATTTCTGCACAGCAGCTGGTACTCTATAGGCAGATTGCAGCATGGGCACAACACAGTACGTTCCCTGCTCCAGTGGTGTACCCTCTTTGTAAACAACGGCGGGACTGGAATTCGTCATCACGAGGTTACGCTGATCCTGCGTATCTGATGCAGCAGCATGCAGCGCTTCCAATTGTTCCTTCGTAAAGCTACGCAGGTTACCTTCTGGTTTAAGATGCACGACAAAGACGTCGTTTTCTGGCACATCGTCGGCGAGTGGCAGCACGTCAGAAAGCTTCAAGGTGCCCTTCTTGAACGGTTCCCATAGGTAGTTGACGCTGTCGGTACCAGCAGACAAAGAGGCTGTGTAATCGCGCGGAAATGTGAGTGCGCGCCCAAGGCTGCTTCCGGTGTGCGTTTGAAGCCACATCTTATGATCCGCCTGCTTACGAAAGCCCAACTGGATATCGTAATCGTACTTGGCGCATCCTAGTTCGTCCGAATGCCTTTCTAGATATTGCGTCTTTTCTCGTTCGTCCGACAGGAACAGTTCGTAGTATGCGCCAAAATCGTCGCTTGTGCCCTTGTCGAACTGCTGTTCGAATATAAAACGCTGCACACTCTTCTGAAAGGCAGCACATTCGCCGTCTACTTGTTGCATACGTTCTTCTGCAACAAGCTTGAGGAACGTTACGTCTTCAATCGTAAGATTGCTTGGTATGGTGCTCAAAGACGCGTCCTGCGCAGCTTCTGCACCGGCGTTGCAGACTACGTCTTCAGACCACTTTTCGTACTTGCCAAAACGTTCCCTTAGGAGTCTCCGATACTCGACGCATATGTGCAGCTTTGCTTCGCCGCCGTTTCCCTCGCAGAAGGTCTTCCACGCGTCTTCTGGAAATGCATCGCGCGGGCTGACCTTGAAGACCCGTTGTCGCTGCCTTATCTCTGCTTTGTGCTCCAGGCCGCGCGTGATATCCCACTCCTCGTCGTACAGCTTTCTGTGGCGCGGCGTACTGCCAACGTAGTTCGCGGGTGACTTAAAAGGTTGCATCCGTGAATTTGCGGCATCTTGAGTGCGGTACACCTTGAACTCGCCATTAAACTGATTTAATGCGTTGTTGTACTTATCAAAGTATGTCGCGACGTCAACGCCATCATACATCTCCGCAAAGTTCGCCTTGGCCTTCTCTATGGCCTTCTCCATGGCCTTTTCGCTTTGATCTTTCTTCTTTTTCTCCGCGGCCGCACGTAAGGCGGCTGCCTCGGCGGCCGCCTCGGCCGCCGCTTTAGAGGCTGCTTGAGCCTGTTCATACGATTCCTGCTTACGCCGCTCCGCTTGCGCCTGCTTTTCCTTCTTGTTCTGTTCTATCAAAAGCGCTCGTCTTGCGGCGTCCTCCTGTTTCTGCAACTGCCTGGCATTGCTAAACTCGGCCATGCGGTCGGCAACTGACTGCGCCCTTTCCTTGGCCCCCTTTAGACTCTCAAGCGAGCCATTCACACCCTCAACATTTTGCGGCACCGAATCCAGAGCACTCTTTATTGATGCCAGCGCTCCATGCAGCTGATGCACATCAGTCGCATTGTTTAAGAACTGTGGACTATTGATTAGCTTCAGAGTTGGCAGCTTCCGCAACAAGGCCGTGCGGGCTTCCTTATCCGGGCCTTCAGCTAAGTTCTTAATGTCGTAGCCACCGTCTCGAAACGTTCTTCGTACCTTTTCATCGTCCACAGATTCTGCCTTGTCTGCACTGTTCAGAAATGCTGTTTCTTCCGTTCGAAATGTGGTGATGTACTCATCTTGCTTGACTCTGAGGCGGTTTACAATTTCTGGCAATGCATCTTCGGTACTCGCCGCTGCGTCTTCACTGTGATCGTTGGCGACATAAAACCCAATGGCATTTAGCACATCAAAAACTTCGATATACTTGTCTGCAAGACTGTGTACCTGGGCTCTCTGCAGCATGTCATTGTCAATTAAAGCTTGTGTCGAAAGAGACGCGGAGACGTCTCCAGTCGTTTGCCTTGCTGATTGTATGACGGCTCTGTATTGCAGCATGACAATCGCATTGTTAGCAAACGATGCCGGCTTTGCCGTAGCGTAGTACTCTTGATCATTCTTCAAGACGCTCTGAGCGTCTTGTAGTGCAGGACTAAGCTGTAGCTTAGTCCTGCACTTTTTCTTGCCTTTGTCTGAATCTTCAGCGGCGTCTAGGTACACATTGTACTTATCCTTCCGCAGCTGTTGCACTGTGACACTATCTGTCTGTGGAAGAGCCTTGACGTCTTTCTCAAAGTCTGACTCTTTAGTGGTGAACGCGTTCAGCCTGGCATCAATTGCTTGTTTGAGTGTCTCTTTTGTCGTCTGGCGAGCATCAGGGGTATCCACAGCAGAGTCCTGCTGCACTTGCAGCCATGCTAGTGTGTTTACCACCTTGTCGTACCTTTTAAACAGCGTATCCGCCATTATGACTCGTACAGCCAAATGGCTGCGCCTCGTATACACACACTCCTTACACGCACGCGCCTTATGCAATCGCGCAGTCACTCCCACTTCCGATGCCCCCCCAGATCCACGTCTAGCATTCCGGCTGTTGCGTCGTCGCCGCCTCCAACCTCAAGCAGTCCGTCTTCCGATGGCAACTGTATGTGCGGCCGACCGGGCGCGCATCGCAGCCGCCTCATCCGCAGCGCGCCGACCGCCCTCCGGAAGCGCTGCCGCGTTGACATGGACGCGTCGTCAACGTCGTCGTTCGTGAAGACGACCACGTGCCGACCGTCGCCGTCCTGCGGCTCCTCCGGCGGCAGGATCGCCCGCAGCCACGTGTTGATCGGCAGAAAGATGGAGGTGAGCGCGAAGAGGACCGCCACCAGCAGCTTGGCCGGCGTCGACACGGCGTCGGCGAAGTCCTCAAAGGCCGCCGAGAAGGCGCGCAGCACGGCCTTCAGCACCACCGGGCTGGCCCGCTCCGCCTGCGCCTGGAGGCACGCGGAGCGCATCTTCATCGACTCGCGCGCCGTGCCTTGCCTGCACAGCTCGAGCAGGTGCACGTCCTGCCGGCGCTCGTCGCGCACCGCGGCGAGCGACTCCAGAAAGAGCACCGAGACGCGCGCGAAGGTGCCGAACGTGGCGAGCGCGCCTACCACGGCCATCACGCGTTTGGGCGTTAGCCGCATGCCGCACACCGCGCCCAAGCAAGCCAGCACTCCGGTGGGTGCGCTAGCGGCGAGATAACGGCTGACGCGCTCGCCACAGAATGTACAAGCCTTGGACACGTCATGAGCAACGACGAGTTGGATCTGTGCAACGACTGCGAGCTGTGCAATGTGGAGGACGCGCCCGCACCAACTAGCACCTTCCGGTTTGCGCAGTACGACATTGAGATCAGCGGAGGCAGCGTTTCCAAAGGGCTTAAGTCGCACGCAGAGCTATGGTGGCGCGTCGTCTGCCGCAACGAGCTGCCGTCGCCGGCCGTCGGCGGCACAGCTGACAACTTGCTCGGGCCGACTGGGCACCTGGAACGCATGAACGTGTGGTCGCACATGGCTGGGGCCGGAGCGTACGCGGCCTACCTCGGGCTGCGCGAGCGGGTGACGCCCATGGGCGACATTCGCAGCCTCAGTAACACCCTCGCGTACGTCTCGGGTGCCAGCCTCGTCGTGACGTTTGTCAGCAGCAGCGTGTACCACGTGTACTCGGCAGATGCCGAATGGGGCGCGTACACGCGCCTCGGCGACTACGCCGGCATCTACCTGAGCATCTGCACGGGCACGACCACGGACGTGGCAATTGCCAGCGTCAACTTGACGGACGCGTCGTGGCAAGCCGTGGCGGACGTCTGGATTGGGATGGTCGTGCTCGTCGCATTCTTCACGCTCAAGCGTTTTGTGGTGCCGATTGAGACGACCAGACGCCCGTACTTCCTGAACAAGTGCTCGCTTGGGCTGGCGCGCAACACCCACGTCGACCTTGAACACAGCGCGCTTCGCGCGGCCGCGGGCATCGCTATGGCTTTCTCGTGGGCGTGTGCGCTGCCCGCGGCCTTTGACGCGATCGAACTCGACTGTGCGTGGGCGATTGCCGCGGCTCGCATCGTGGCAACGCTGACACTAATACTCGGAATGTTCGTGGACAACGTGCTGCTGTACCCAGACAGGTGGATCAACAACGAGGATGCCAAAAAGCCAATGTGTCTGTGCCACAACCCGCACGACGTCTTTTGCGGCGGCTGGGTAATGACAAGCCATGCATTGTGGCACTGGGTGGCGCTGGCCTCCGTAGTTATTTACACGGCCGGCACAGAATACGCAATCGCGACCTCCGAAACGCTGGCGATGTAGACGCGAGAACGGCGGCGCATAGACGCAGCTGTCCGCAGGTCGTACCAATGCTTAGCTTATTGTTGTGCGGCGACTTCTACCTCGCCATATACATAGTGGGCTGGGCGACGCGGCCACTTATGAAGGTAAGGGTTTTGATTAACAACATTGCAGAACTCCGATCTGATGAAAAGAATGTCAGCGTGGACTGCATGGCGTCTCCTTCTCGCTCGCGCAGCGCGCCGCGTGGACGGACAACGAGTCCAGAGCTTCGATGAACTCTTCACGCTCACCAGTTCTTGGGATCCGTTACACTTTGGGGAACGCCGGCGTTCCCCAAAGTGTAACGGACGGTTTACAAAGTCCAAGTACTACGCGCGGAGAAAGGGTCCGGAGAGGACTTGTGTGTAGACGAGAATTTACCGAGTGTACGCTTGTCCCGCCCTACCGCCTCCGAGACAGATGCCGCTGATTCAAGTCTGTAGCAACGCCGGTACGGGCAGCATCAAAGTACACCAACGGCTACAAAAAGCGGTGTGTGCTTTAGACTCTTCCGAACGTGACAACGCATAGCCATGCTACGCGGCGGGGTCCGCCGCGCACTTCAAATCCGCTTTGCGACCGCCGGCGCAAGTCACTCGCTTGAGTGTCTCCCCCGAGTATACGGCGTGTTGTCCGTGCAGCATGTACAGCTCGACGTCGCGCTGCACGGCTTCGCCGAGGTCGGCCGGAAGAATGCGCTTCCTGCTGGCCTCTTGCGCACGCTGCTTGGCAACGTCAAGCACCTCCGCAACGACGTACTCCAAAACGGCGGCCGTGAACACAGAAGCGGTCGCCGCGATGCGCCGCACCGGACTGTGCGCCTTGAGCGTCTTTGCTACGCGAGACACGGGGAACACAAGACCCGCCCTTGCCGACTTTGTCAGCGACTTGGGCCGGCCTGCGTTTGCAATTGGCATGCTGCTCGCTCCGCCCAACCAACTGAGCGGCGACACGAACACACAAGGCACTTGCGCCACGCGCCGCTCATCTTAGCGATGCGGCGCGATCCACGCTGCCGCCGCCCAGCACACGAGCCCGCTCGCTCCAAGCAGCGCGGCAAGCGCGGGCTGCACGATGGACGCTGTCGGCATTCCGCTGCCGGCCGAGGCCAGGAAGCAAAAGTACCACACGGCCGTCAAGGGCAGCGTTGCCAGCCACACGCGCTTGCGCGCGAGCGGCGTTAGCATGCACGACGCGTGGCTTGACGCGCACGCAAACAGCGGAGCAAAGTGGTTGAACGCAAAGGCGAGCACGAGCCGCTCATTGGAACCGCCTCGGTCCACCTGCGTGTTCGGCAGTGGCTGGCCGTTTAGCACAGAGAGCAGCACTGCAGACCCGACGTACAGCACGAACGCGAGCGACGTGGCCGCAGTCAAGCTTGCCTCTGACGCCTGTCCGTACCGACCCTCCGCCAGCCCCGCGGCGTGCAGTGCTAGGTGCACCACCAGCAGCGAAAGTAGCGTGAGCAGGAGAGCGTGCGTCGGATGATTTAAGACGCGTGTTGCGTCGGCGTGTGCGAGCGTCCACAGCTCGTCAAATCCGTGAGCCGCCGCGTAGATCAGCGTCCCCGCCTTGGTGTCAAATACTGCCGAAATGCAAATCCCGAGCGTGCCTGCCAGCACGCACAGCTCCGTAGGGCCGTCGCCCAGGCGCTGCAGCGCATAGGCGCAGATCGCCACCAGGGCTGCGATGCTGGCCGCCACGTTGACAAGAAGCTTCCAATCTTGCAGCGCAACGCTTGTCGCCTCAAAAGGCGCGTTGAGCACAAACAGGGACAGAGCCGCAAGCCACAGGCCCGCTGTAGACGCGTTGCCAAGCCCAAACTGGCGCGACTCATCCGCGTACGCACACGCTTGGTGCATCGCAACGCACGCGTCGCTGTCGTACAGCACGGGTAGAGCGTCGAGGTGCTCCGAAACGGCGAGTAGGCTCCACAGGGCGGCCGTTGTGCTGACCAGGCCAACCGTGCGCAAGCCAGCCGCCGATGCAAAGGTGCTTGACCCTTTCACGCGGTTTGTGGTGAGCACAATCAGCCCCGTCGCGGCAAGAGCGGCGTGGCCCAAGGCGAGAGGTGTGCTAACGCTTGCGCTGGTATGCGTGTACGACCAAGGCGTCTGTGCGTATTCGAGTGCCTCGTCTGAGGCAACAAAGGCACTCCGTGCCCCTCTGACGCCAACGTACAGCATAAGCGCGCTTGCAAGTGACTGGACGCTTTGCCGCGCGTGCTCCGATTCCGGGCCTAGCACATCTCGCGACGGTGCCGAGTACTCCGATTCGATTCCGCCCGACTTATATATCTGCAACGATGCTAGCAGCGCCACGATGCAGTATGCCGCATCGGCAGTGCGCAACGACTCACTCCCGTGGTGCCTCCCGAGCAGAGCCAAAGCAAGCAACAGCGCACTGAGCGTCGGCCTTTGGGTGTCGGCCAGCAGACGCGCAAGCCCCGGAATCCGAGGTGCGCTCGCAACAACGACCGGTGACGCCAAAGCGAGCAGCGTCACGATGGAGCTCGTGCGCAACGACGCCGAAACGCGTGCATTGCCCAGGGTCATGTCCAGTGCGGTGGCTGCATCGCAGGCAACCGCGACAACCAGCAGAAGCACCGCAGTCACACCGCACGCCGTGTCTCGCTGCACGAGCTGCGCCTTGACAGGCAGCTGCAACAGGCGGACGGACATCGGCACGCGCGCGCAAGCACGGGCATGCCCACATCGTGCACGGGTGTACATATGCGCGCGGCCGCTCTCAAGCCACGATGCGAGTCGTGCTCGTGCTCAGTCCGTGCTTTTTGGCGGCTGCTGCGGCCGCGCGTTGTTTGTGCCCGGTATTGAGACGAGCAGCAACATCGTCTTCTGTCCATTTGCTTCTGCAGCGTGCGACTGTTCGCTCATGGGCAGCTCCAGCCCGGCCGTGGCGCAGCTGCCGTCGACCGTCAGCATGCCGTCCTTACACTCGGCCAGTGCGTCGCACACACTCTTCAGCGGCAGCGGCACACCGGCCAACAGGCGCATGATGAGCAGCAGGCCTTTTTCTTCTTGGTCTGGTGTGTTTGACGCCCATAGCCCAGGCACGCGCCGTGTCAGCGCCCACGACTCGACAACCCGCTCCTTGAGCGGTCCCTCGACGCGCAGCATGCGTTCGACGATGCCGCTGGCCACGGCGTCGGCAACAACAGCTACGCCGCCGCTCCCATCCTTGCTGCGCAATCGGCGCACTGCGTTCTCCACCGATTCCTGCGCCGAGTCGCGGCTGCGCTTGCGTCCGCTGCATGGTGCCGGCGTCGTGCTGGACGCGCTCTTGCTGTAGCCAGTATTAACTGTTAACGTGAGCTTTCCTTGTACAGACGCCACGAACGACTTGTCTGCGTTTTGCATCCTCTCTACAACCCTCTGAAATGTCTGCAAGCCGCGAAGCGTCAGCGCGTTTGCGGCGGTGTGCGTGGACACGGCACCGCGCAAGTGCGACGCGGCCATCACAATGCCGTGCGAGTGCGGCCGCGTCAGCGCATCGTGCACCTCTTCAGCCGTCGGCATGGCTGCGTGCCGACAAACAGGCACGCGGCTCGTCGCCCCGCAATAGCGACGCTCAAAGCGCCCAGCGAATGTGTGTGCGGATGTTGCGCATGAACCGCGGCAGCGTATAGACGCTGCCGATGATGCGCTCGTCGCGGCAAGCGGTCTGCTGGTATATCTTGTTGACCGCGTTGAGAATGTGCATGTAGTATCGCAATTGCCCTCGCCATCCCGACACGGAACCAGGTAGGCACCTTCCCGACGATATTGGTCCCGACTCGGCAATGATACTGCTGGCATACAGCACGGCGGCGTCGACGTTGAGCTGCCGGCTCATGCGCCGCACGTGTGCTACGATGTCGCGTTCGGCGACGGCGCAGCGGTGCCTCGGCAGAGGCCTGTCGCGCAGCGATCGTGCCGCAAGCGAATTCCGCTTCAGCACCATCTCAAACGCCTCCATCACCCTAGGCCGGCCCTGCTTGGACGCAAAGGCGTCCACATCAAGCTCGTTGCCGCACTCCGGCATGCACGCCTGCAGATGGCGCTCGTACTCGTCGGCACAGGCCGAGCAGCAAAACTGCCGTGCAGTGGCGCTCGGCGGCTGCCACAACTCCCCGGCCGTCGCCTGCCAGTACGCCGCCTGCGTACTGGCCTCATCCGAATCCAGCGGCGTGAGCAGCACCTGCGAAGTGGCCATGCTCCACAGCTCCGCGTCTTGCCCGACGTAAAACGTCCGTCCGCAGTTCTGGTTTGCGCAGCAGCCGAACGTGCCGGCCGCACGGACCTCTCGCACCACCCTGTGCAGCGCCCTGCACCGGCTGATCAGCATGTGCACCCGAGTCGGCATGTGCGGCGGGTGCAGCGCAAGCTGCTCAATCGCGGTAACCTGTCGTAGCCTAAACTCCACAAGCTGCTTCAGGCGAAGCTTTTGCGCCTCTGCCGCAAGTGCCGGCGTCTCAGCGTCCGGCGGCGGGTCCGAGCACAGGTCGATGCTCGCCGGTACGCCGTCGAGAAAGTGGCTGTGCTGCCCAAGCTCGCCTCGCACCCGCTCGTAGAAGAGCACGGCATCAGCCGCTGCATGCTGTCGCGCCTCATCGCGCAGCGTAGTGCTGCACAGTGGCATGGCGTTGAGCACGGTTGCCATCGAGCGTCGAAAGGCAAGGCACGCAGCCGGGCTGCCGTCTACCCCACGCCATGCCGCTCCGTACTTTATGGCGTCCCCAAGCAAGAGAATGGCACGGCCGAGCACAAAGCTAAGCGCCTGCTCGCTGCCCATGCGTCGGTTGGCTTGACGGCTGCTGACGGCACGCTGTGCGGCGCCTCAAGACGCTGCGGCGCCGTACGACGCGTGCGACAGCTGACGCTAGCACAGGCCGCCAGTGCGGACGCACGGCATTAGCGAGATTGTGTGGTGGAGCACACTTTTGCGGCATGCAAGCTTCGGGCCGCGCCGTGCTTTCAGCCACGGCCACCATTACGCAGAAGCTGCCTCTGCTGCCGCAGATTCGCTCAAACAAAGCAGCACGTGTCGAGCTCGACCAGTGCATGCGGCCAAAGCAGCTCGACTCGCTCGTGAACGATTCGCCGCACGGCGCGAGGAGTGCCTTGTTCCCAGCGGGCCAGGTTCCGAACAGTGCGTTCAGCTACGCCTTCAATGGGTACGCGAGCGCGCACCGCGTCGTCTACAGCGCCGACACGAAACACGCCGAGCAGCTACTTTGGGCCGAACGAGCCGAGATACACGCGGCTGCTATGCGCACGCCGCCAGCTGATGGCAGTCTTTACCCCCGCGTGTTTGCTCTGTCGCTGCACGTTCCGGAGCTGCTGCGCAGCTCAACTGAGGCGTGCATGCTGATCGACGCATTTGCGACGCTGGCTGACACGTACCGCAACATCCGGCTGGGCGGAATGGCCTCCCTGATGCGATGCACGGTCTACCTGCACGCCGTCGCAGACTTGTGCTTGGGCGCGATCGTGGACGAGGAGTCGTCTGAGCTGCTGCACGCAGAGTCTGCAGGCATCACGGTGGTGTTGCGATGGGCCCGCTTTGCAGATCCACCGCGGTCGCCTTTGCCTCGGGTCGGGCTTGCCGCTGCTGCGCCACGAACATGTGGCGGCGATGCGGCGGCTGTCTTGCACACGGCGCTGCTTAGGCTGTTCAACGGCAACTCGCTCAGTGTGCCAGAGGGCATGCACGAGCCGCCGCCTGCAACGAGTCGTGGCGCGGCGAGGAATCAAGTGAGTCGGTGTTCGAGAGACTTTTACGAAGAGCTGCACTTGCGCTTCCCGACCGGGCTGGAGCCGACGCCGCCGATGCAGGCAGCGGGCCAGAAGCGCCTCACCATCGTCGCCAACGTGTACTTAAGGATGCTTGCCCGCAAGGACGGAGCGCCGGCCACGCTGCACGAGCTTTCCGATCCGAGTTGTGTCGACGCACACGCGCTGCTGCTGTGCGGCGAGGATGCGCACTCGGAGACGCTGGACGAGCTGAAGAAACTCGTAGATCGGGAGGGCTGGGATGGAAGGCTCGACAACCCCTGGAGCGAGCAGTATGTGCACGGCAAGCACATCTCTCCGGCCAAGTACGACGCTCTGCAGCTGCATACCGTGGCGACGGTGGTGTATAACGTCAGTCTGCAAGACAAGGTCTCCTTGTATGGCACGGGAGGCGTGCCCGGCGAAACGATACGCTCGCCGCACACGCACGTACACGGGTGGCACACAAAGGTGTCTTGCTTGAGCGACGTGCTACGCTCGTCGGATGCGTACGTCTGCCGCTGGAAAAGCGTGGTGCCGTGCGAGACCATTCTGCAAGCCAGTATGTGCGATCACATGACTCGGAGCAGGGACATGGTCACGCGCTTTGGACGCGACAACGATGATACGGCCGCTCTTGCGCCGACGCGTGCTGCGCTCTCGGACGTGCCGCAAGTGGGCGACGACGCCAACAGCCGATACCTGCTGGCGTCGCTCGGCGTGTCGTTGACGCGGACCCGCTTGACGCTCGGCGAGGTGCTCGACGATCTGTGCTCGAGACGCGCTCCTTCCGCTTTGATCAAGATGCTCACGGGCGTGGCCAGCGAGCGTGGCGCTCGAATCTGCATAGCAGATGCCTTCGACGCGTGCAACGAGGCGACGCAGGAGCGGCAGAAGCTGCGCTCGCAGATGGACGAGCTACAGCAGCAGCTGAAGCTGGCGGTTAGCATTGGAGCAGGCGATGCATGCAGTGAGCCAGTTTTGCGAAGCAAAACGGCTGCCGTCGTTGAGGCGATGAACTCAATGAATCTCTGTGCCGGAGCGTCCAAGGCCAATCTCGCGCGACACATCGGCACCCCCCGCCCAACGGAGATCGTGTCCGAGCTTGCATGGGGCGTCTACGAAGCTTACACGCGAGCTCACGTAGAGCGCGGCGCAGGCGCGTTTGTCAACTGCGATGCGGTGCAGACGGTGCTTCGCACACATGCGGATCTGCTACTTGCCATCGCCAAAAGCCTGAATGTCTGCATGCTGCCGCCCGGCGTCGCCAAGACGGCGTACATCGTTGACACACGGGCCGACAGTGACTACGCCAGTTTGTACCGCGTGGGCACCGAGCGGTTGCTTACTGCGTGTCTGGACCAAGACGTGCGCAAGTGCGACAACCCGTGCATCGTGCTTGTCGTTTACGACGCTGACGGCTCGTGCACGGTCACACCAGTCGTGCGCAAGACGGAAAAGCGCAAACGTTGCGCTGCCTGACTACTGCGGCGGAGGGCGCTGCGCGGCCGCCGCAGACGCTGCCGCAAGACACTGCGAGCAGCTGCCGCTCTTCGCCCCGGCTTGGCGCGTTCCCGCAGCACGGTACATGACACTCTGCACCACATCGAGGCTCCGATTGCACTCGCAACATTGCTCGCACGCCTCGGCGCACACAACGTAGCATTCAAGCGCGACCGCACTGCCTGCCCCGACTGGTCCGTGGCTTGCGCACGCTTCCATCAGCATCACGGCGTCGTGAAGTGCGCAGTCGTCCATGTAGTCTTGCACGTGCGGGCTCGCATGCGGCTGTGCGGGCGACGTGGCGTCGTGTGCTGCTTCGGCGTGCAGCGGCCTCTGGGCGCGCTTTCCCTGGTACGTCCCGGTGCGTATCCAGGTTTCCACCTCGTCTTGTATGGCGTTGAAGTGTGTCCGCATCATACTCTGGCTTGCGAGCTTGTCGTGTACCGTGTACGGCATGTTAACGCGCCTGTGCGATAACTGGCGTTCCGCAGCCGAATGCAACATGCTGCTCAAAGCGTCGGTAACCAGCTCTGCCGGCCCGAAGCGCGTGTCCGTTGGAGACGCTGTGTGGAGCCGGGGTGACGTCAGTGGCTCCTGCGTTAGCTGCGAGTTTAGCTGCTGCCCAGTGTACTGCCAGAATACGAGGTTGTGCGTAACTCGCAGCACCGTTCGGTCGGCCGCGGCCGCTTCGTGGACGCCGTCGTCAAGCCTTACGTAGTCAAGTCCAAACTTTATGGCCGCGTCTATCGCACGGCACTTCTCATTCACCGAAGCCTGCCACCTCGACTCAAACGACGTGCAGACGTTGTTGTTGGCGCTTTCGTCGTGCGTGCCCGCCGGCGGCAGGCTGAAGCAGCTCGCGTGCGTGGCAACTCGGCTCGACAGCGCGAGTGCAAAGGAAATGCCAAACGGACAGTGCAACGCGTCCGGGAGCGCGCTGCGGAGCGCTGGGTTGCACGCAAGCGCCAAGATGCCGCATGCGCTCAGCATGTCAAGCACCACAAGTCCCGACTGCACGGCTCGCGATGCCGCCTCTGCGCCTGCGTGCAACGACAGCGCTGCCGTCTGCCTTTGCATGCAGGACGAGTATCCCGATGGTGTCATCCAACACACCGTTTGCGACGTCTGCGCGGGAATGTGCATTCCGCACGTGTACGCCGCGATGGCGATGCTTGCCGTGTCCGGACGGATACACAGCGCATCCGGCGCGTGCGTGCTCCCCTTGATGCTACACATCGTGGCGGGCACCCACGCCCGGCCGTCGGGGCCGGTTGGGCCTGCTGCCAATGCGCCCGGCTCCGCTTTGCAACCAAAGAGGGTCGGGGTAAGGAGCTGCTGCGGCAACGCGTTTGACAGGCACGGGTTGGACTGGTCCATGGCGCGCGGCGTGTGCAACACGAGCAGGCCCGTCGTTGGTCGCGCTGCTCCTGCTGCTGCTGCTGCTTCCTTTTTTGGCACTCGTCGGAACGCAACTATGCGACACTCGCCCTCTGGCACCGCCATTCCCATGGTCCCCTTTGGAAGGACGCGCACGTGGAGCGATTCGCCAGACGCCAGCCGCAGCGGCCGACCCCAGTCTCTGTCAAACGCGCTGGCGCGCGTTTGCACGCCGCGTAGGCCGGACAAGATTATGCCGACGCTGTGTTGCAGCATTGGCGCAATCAAAAACGCGTGCAGCGCAGCCTCGCTGCACATTGCATGTTCTGGCGCCGCGTCTAGCGTATCGTAGCTTGTGCCGATGCGGAACGGGCGGCGCTGCACCATGGCATACAGCGGCGCGAAGTAGCAGCAGCGCTCACGCGAAAGCCGCGCACCGAGCGTGTGCATGGCCTAGCGCAGTGCAGTGGACTGCGCTCCGTTTGCGTGCCACCCGGGACGCGTCTTGGCCAACCGGAACTTTTCCGGAACGATGCGCACTCTGCTACAGATTCGTCAATTGCATTCACGGTAGGGTGTGAACTATTTAAATGTTGAATATTAGATCCCAATTAAATCCAATTGTCTTTAAACTGTTCACACCCTACCGTGAATGCAATTGACGAATCTGTAGCAGAGTGCACACCGTTCCGGAAAAGTTCCGGTTGCTCTTGTATGGTCTGGACTTCATGCAGGGCACGTCAAAAAGTCACACTCGGCGCTACGCCGCGCATGCGACGGCTACGCCTCCTCGTCGGCCTCCTCGTCATCGCCAAATATCGCATCCTTTTTGTATGCCTCCAGGTCTCGCCGCGTGCACTCACTGAGCAGCGACGCGGCGAGTTGTGCATCGCACTGCTCCACGTCTTTACGACACGCCATGTCATTGTCGATGACGTCTTGGGTCTCACGAAGGTACGACTCCGTACATCGTTCTTCGCGCGAATCCAAAGTGCGCTTGCGGCCCTTTCTGGACGATAACAGCTCAATCAAGGCAATCGCATTACGCACGATGTACTCGTCTCTCGCGCGCCAAAAGATTTGCTGAATCTTGACCTTGAGACACATCCACGACGCATCACCAAGGCTCCCGTTCAAGATATGTTGATAGGCGCTGTTGAGGATGCACATATTTAGCTTGACCTGCCAGTCGAGCGTCTCAGCATAAACGCTCACGGTTTCAAGCGCTTGGTGAATGTTGATGCAGTCGGCGTCAAACGCGGCCTTGAGGAACGCCTCGCAGGTCAAGAAGCGGTCGCACATGTCATGCGTGTGCATCCAGCCAAGCCTCTTGAGCAGCAGGAGGGCAACGTCTGGCTTTCCGCTGCTGACCTCAAGGCCGATGCGCTTCTCAAACATGCGCATGAACGCAGCTGTGAGGCGACAGTCCCTGCCAAACACGTAAGCATCAGACGGGAGCCTGTGCTCACAATCCGCGTCCCATAGGTCGTCGCCGTCTGGAAAGGCCGGCGACGCCGCGGCCAGGCGGTGCAGCTCCACGTCGTCACGCGCCGGGCCGTCCACGTCCGCAAGCGCCATCGCGTCGGTGGAGACCGCCTTGCGCAGCAGCCGAGGATCGGAGCGCAGATGCACGGCGGCATACCGCAGCAGCCCTCCGGCCCCGGACTGCGACACGACGCGCTCCACGATGTCCGCGTCGGCCCGCACCTCCAGCGAAGCGCGCGCAAGACACCAAGGAAACTTTTCGCAGAAGACCTTCCCGACGCCCATGCACTGCAGCATGTCCGTCGGCGATTGCAAAAGTTGATCGGGTATCCATTTGGCAGCGTAGAAGCTCGGACCGGGCGGCATGCGGCGAAGCACGTCCATGTCCGAAAAGTACGACGGCAGCGAATGCTGCGTCATAAATTTGTCGGTATCGAGTCCTCCATGCATCGAGTCGAGGGCAAGCACAAACATCGTCTTCCGCCGCGTCGCGTCCTGCAGCAAAGAGCTGTTGCGGTGTCGCATCGCACGAAACGCCGGAGCGCCCGCCATGCAATTATCATGCGACAAGCAGGCCATCATGGTCTCGATGCACTCGAGAGCATCGAGGGCGCCAGCCTTGTCGAGCGCCTGCAAGAACACGTCCAGCTCGTTCTCGGCCCCACGTGAGTACGCCGCCTCGGCCATGTCCACAACCGACGCCGTCGTCCATGCGTGCGGGGCGGCGGCGTCCATGCGTGCAGCAACGTGGCGGAAAGGCCGACGGATGCGTCCTC
>OBMK010001410.1_pt1 | contig 20393 bp, 18 predicted proteins | sample 1539081 | NCBI WGS metagenome assembly OBMK01 (sample SAMEA3355528, study PRJEB22509) | marine metagenome | biome: marine; feature: river plume; material: water | place: USA | collected 2010-08-07 | depth 0.5 m | reverse complement strand
AGGCGGGGCGTGAGGCAGCTATCAAAGTTGCTAGAGTTATATCTCCCGGCAAGGCTAAGATTCTTTCATTCCCTGAGGAAACTAAAGATGCTAATGACATGCTTAAAAATAAAAGGCATGTTGACTTTGTTAATAGATGGTGGGATGCGAAGACCTATACACCTAGCGGTGTTCTAAACGCAAAGGAATTGTATGATAAGTATCAGAATAGAGAACGCAAAGAATCTATTCCTTACCCTTGGCAGGGACTTAACAAGAAACTTCTGGGCTTACGCCGAGGAGAACTTGTTACCCTTACAGGTGGCACAGGGCTTGGCAAATCCAGTATCACAAGAGAGCTTGAGCATTGGATTATTAATAACACTGAGGACAATGTAGGTATTGTAGCCCTTGAAGAAGATTACTTGAGGACTCTTGATGGGATCATGTCCATCGAGGCTGACAGTAAACTCTTTATTGACTCAGTGAGGGATGAGTTTAATCCTACTTTAATTAAACAAATGTACGATAAGTTGTTTAACAATGACAGGGTCTGGGTTCATGCTCACTTCGGTGCTACCGACATCGAAGAGATATTTTCTAAGCTACGCTTCATGATTGTAGGCTGTGATTGTAAGTGGGTTATCGTTGACCATTTACATATGCTAGTTGCAGCCTCAGTGGAGGGAGATGAGCGGCGTACTTTAGATAGCATTATGCATAGACTTAGATGTATAGTAGAAGAGACAGGGGCAGGTATGATACTTGTCTCTCACCTCAGAAGAGTTGAAGGGAACAGTGGTCATGAGAATGGTGTCAGTGTAGGTCTTAATCACCTTCGAGGTTCCCAAAGCATAGCTCAGCTATCTGATTGTGTTATTGCCTTAGAGCGTAATCAACAAGCAGAGGATGACATTGAGTCGAACACTACCCATATGAGAGTTTTAAAATCTAGATACACAGGTGATGTAGGTATGGCTGCTCACTTATTATATCATAATGATACTGGTCGCCTATCAGAGATAGATCCTGAAGACGAACTAGGAGAAGAAGTACTATGAATAAAAACTTAGTATTCGATGTAGAGACAGATGGGTTAGATCCTACAGAAATATTCTGTATTGTAACCTATGATGTTGATACAGGAATCACACAGACATTTGCACCTTCGGAGCTAGATGAGGCTTACAGGCTGCTACTTAACTGTGACAAACTTATCGGACACAATATAGGTAACTATGACATACCAGTAGTAAAGAAGTTAGCAGGTGTAGACTTAAGCGAAAAAAGAATAATAGATACGTTAATATTATCTAGGCTGTTTAACCCTACTCGTGCAGAGAATCATAGCCTTAAGAGTTGGGGTTACCGTCTTAACTTTCCTAAGACTGAGTTCGATGAGTTTGATTCTTACACTCCTGAGATGCTTGAGTACTGTAAGAATGATGTGCTGCTTAACTATAAAGTATACGAAGCTCTCCGCAAGGAATCCCGTGGCTTCTCTATTGACTCTATTAACTTAGAGCATAAGGTATCTAAACTTCTAAGAGAGCAGGAGGATACAGGATTCTTATTCGATCAGCGAGCAGGTATGCTGTTACTGGCTGAGCTTAACGAAAAGGTCGAGGCTATAGTTACAGAAGTACATAAGGTGTTTAGACCTAAACGAATAGAGACTAAAGTATATCCGAAGAGAACTAAAAGCGGTGCTTACGGTAAGCTTGGTGAGACAATGGAAGGTAAGCAAGTAAGACTAACTGAGGATGAGCGTAAGCGCATGCTGTCCAGTGGTTATATTACTTTAGTTAAAGTTATAGACTTTAACTTAGGCTCTCGTAAACAGATAGGTGAGTACCTTCAAGAGTTTGGGTGGAAGCCTAAAGACTTTACACCTACAGGTCAGCCTATTATTGATGAGTCTACTCTTAAAAAGATTAAAGGTATTCCCGCTGCGCTTCTAATTGCAGAGTATCTTATGTTGCAGAAGCGTGTATCTCAGATAAACAGTTGGTTCAAAGAGCTAGCAGAAGACGGTAGGGTTCATGGTTATGTTAATCATAACGGAACTATTACTGGTAGGATGACCCATCGCAACCCTAACATGGCACAGATACCTAGCTCTAACGCCCCTTATGGTAAAGAGTGTAGAGCTTGTTGGATTGTACCTGCTAAACATAAATTAGTTGGCATTGATGCTAGTGGTCTTGAGCTACGAATGCTTGCTCACTATTTAGAAGATGAGGACTTTACAAATGAAATTCTCCACGGAGACATACACACAAGTAATCAAAAAAATGCAGGACTTGAATCTAGAAATCAGGCAAAGACATTCATTTATGCACTTATATACGGAGCAGGAGACGGCAAACTTGGAAGTGTGGTTGGAGGAAGCAACAAAGAGGGCCGTAGACTTAGAGATACTTTCCTTAACAATCTCCCGACATTTAAATCACTTATCAAGCGCGTTGAAAGAGCGGCAGCAAAGGGCTATATCAAAGGGCTAGATGGTCGCAAGATTATTATTAGATCCGCACACTCTGCACTTAACGCTTTGTTACAGGGGGCAGGTGCTATTGCTATGAAGCAAGCCTTAGTTATATTTAGTGAAAGCATTAAGCCTTACAATGCTAAGATAGTAGGTAACATTCATGACGAATGGCAAGTAGAAGTTCCAGAGGAACATGCTAATACGGTGGGTAAGCTAGGTGTTGAGGCTATAATAGCCGCAGGGTTACACTTTGAAATGCGCTGCCCTTTAGATGGTGAGTATTCAATAGGGGATAACTGGAGTGAAACACACTAATAAATATGGTAAATATGAGTATACAGTTTGGGGCGAACAATACGCATGCGATGACTGTTGGTTCCCAGTTGAAATTATAACAACTAAAAGTTTAAATAAAACTGCATCTGCATGGGAATACGCCCTTGAATGTGAAGAACTAAGCAGTGTTATTATAGAATTTTGTCTTGTAAAAGATAAGAAAAAAGAAAGTTATCCTATTTATAGATTATGTCCTTGGACAGAAGAAGAAACTTTTGTTCGTACTCACACGGAGTCTGACTAATGAAGCATACTAACTATAAGTTTGAAGACGGTGAGTGGTGGTATTATGGACAAGCAGATGGAAGACGTAGACTCAAGGCGCACCAAAAGAAAAACAAAACCAGAATGTTTATTGGTTCTAAATATATCAGCAAGAGTGTGCCTTATCATCAAGAAGGACGTTATAAAACTACTGCTGATGTAGCCTTTGCTAAGATGGCAGAAGGGCTTCCTGCTAAAAATGAAGGTCACATTTATATTATATCTAATCAAGCTTGGAAGGGGTGGTATAAAATTGGTAGTGCTATGGATGCCCTAGATAGGCTGAAACAGTTTCAAACTTCTAGCCCTCTCCGTGATTACAAACTTGAGTATAAAATTAAAAGCAAGAATAGATTACAGGTAGAGATGGAAGTACACTCTCGTTTAAAAGAAAAGCATGAGCGTAAGTACGAATGGTTTAAGATGGATAAAGACAAAGCTAAAAGATACATTCGTGAAGCCGTGGCTCGTGACAAACTAAGGAAGGAGATTCCTAATGAAACAACTTGATACATTAATAGAAGACATCTACTCTTCTATAGAACCTTTATGTCAAGGTGAAAGTTTAAATATAAGTGATGAAGAGCTAGATGCTTTTGCTGAATCTATGAAGCAGGTTATTGTTTCGTGGGCTAGGCCGTCTAAACGTGATAGTAATTTTAATGTAAGGATGTCTAATGTAGGCCGCCCTCTCCGTCAGTTATGGTATGAATCTAAGAGCGAGGTTAAGAACGTAGTTAACCCTCCCACTATGATTAAGTTTCTCTACGGTCATCTTCTTGAAGAAGTATTACTGATGCTTGTCCGTGCGGCAGGTCATACTGTTACTGATGAGCAGAAAGAGATTGAGCTTAATGGTATTAAAGGCCACATGGATTGTAAGATAAATGGTGAGGTAGTTGATGTTAAGACTGCGTCTTCCTTTGCTTTTAGAAAGTTTAAATATGGCTCTCTAGCAGAGGATGACCCCTTCGGTTACTTAGCTCAACTAGCAGGCTACGAGGAGGCAGAAGGGACAGAAGAAGGAGGCTTCTTAGTTATCAATAAAGAAACAGGGGAGTTATGTCTACACCGACCTGAGGATTTAGATAAGCCTAATGCAGGGATAAGAATTAAAAACATTGATAAAGTTTTAAAGAGAGCCACGCCTCCTGAAGAGTTATGCTATAAGCCTGTTGCCGAGGGTACAAAAGGTAACATGCGGATACATAAGAACTGTAGCTACTGTGCCTTTAAGTTTAAATGTTTTAAAGATGTTAATGATGGTGAAGGTCTAAGAGGTTTTAAATATTCTAAAGGTGTGACTTACTTCACAAAACTAGTAAGCATCCCTAAGGTAGAGGAAGTATTATGAACGGAAGAGTAGCTAAGAAACACCGCAGGGCAGCAGACAAAGTAGCACTAGCTTGGCTTAAAACTTTAGTCAGCGAAGAAGAAGCCAAGGTTTATACTATTAAAAACTTTAAAGGTTATCTTACAAAGACTACTCACATCATGACAGAAGGGCAGTATACTATTATGCCTCACTCTTATAGGTGGTTTACCCGTACTGTAAAGAAGTTTGGAGTAGATAAGCTTGAGCAAAGAATCAATAGATAACTTTGAAGAATCTGTTAAACTAATTGGAATGGTTTTAGTTCTTGCAGAGTATTTAGATAGTGGAACACCTGTAGAAGAAATACCTACGGTGTACCTACAAGAATTAATTGATAGACTAACCGATGAGTTAAGTAACAGAAACGAAGAAGGGATAATACATTGACAACTAAAAGCAAAATACGAAGTGGGTTAAGGCGTAAAAGAGTAAAGCGGCCTATAGAAAAAAATGTACCTTCTACTTACGATTCTAACTGGGAGTTCGAGCTACACTCTGGGCTGCTTAAGAACTGGAAACATCACAAAGCAGAGCTTGTAAGCTATACAATTACGCATACTTATGAACCTGACTTTGTTAGAAGAGTAAAAGGTAAAACTATTTTACTTGAAGCTAAAGGTAGGTTCTGGGATTACTCTGAATACAATAAGTACATTTGGATTAATAAAGTATTAGACAGTAACACTGAATTAGTTTTCTTATTTGCTAACCCTGCCGCTCCCATGCCACAGGCTAAGAGGCGTAAGGATGGTACAAAGAGAAGCCACGGTGAGTGGGCATCTGCTAACGGCTTTAGGTGGTACAGTGAAGACTCTCTGCCTAATGAGTGGATAGATCGTAAGTTTAGGAACAGCGATAGTTTTAAGATTGAGTACTACGATATTAATAAGGAAGTAGAATGACAACTATTATTAATCCAGATCCAGTAAATAATCCTACACATTATAATTCAGGTAAGCTTGAGTGCATCGAGGCGATGGAAGCCATGCTTAGCCCTGAAGAATTTATAGGTTATCTGCGCGGTAATTCATTTAAATACAGATGGAGATTCCGCTACAAGAATGGTATAGAAGATTTACGAAAAGCTAACTGGTACGAACAACGACTTATTGATTACATTGTGGGAACAGACTATGAGTTCTAAGATAGGCATCCAAGAATATCTTGGTATTAAAATTGATTACGACAAGGAAGTTCTCTTAAACACGTTTGCTAAAGAGACTCTTAAAGACAGATACCATTGGCAGGAAGAAGAATATGCTCAAGAATCTTTTGCAAGGGCTAGTGTCTATTGTGCAACATACCGTGGCGATACTGATTTCGCTCTTGCGCAGCGACTTTACAATTATGTTAGCTCTCTCTGGTTCATGTTTAGCACTCCTATCCTTAGCAACGGGGGAACCAGTAGGGGCTTACCTATCAGCTGCTTTCTTAATTATGTCCCTGATAGCAGGTCTGGTTTATCTTCTCACTATGATGAGAACATATGGCTCGCTAGTGGAGGTGGAGGCATTGGTGGATATTGGGGCGGTGTGCGTAGTAACGGTGTGGATACTGCTAACGGTAGTAAGTCTACTGGCTCAATCCCCTTTATGCATGTCGTTGACAGCCAGATGCTAGCTTTCAATCAGGGTATTACTAGGCGCGGTAGCTATGCTGCTTACCTAGATATAGGCCATCCTGAGATTGATGAGTTCATTGCTATGCGTAAGACCACAGGAGGTGATCTGAATCGCAAGTGCTTGAACCTACACAACGGCGTTAATATAAATAATAAGTTCCTCGAAGCTGTAAAGAATGACGAGGCGTGGAGGCTGATAGACCCTAAGAGTAAGACAGCTGTAAAGACTGTTCAAGCTAGAGATTTATGGTGGTCTTTGATAACTACTAGAGCAGAAACAGGCGAGCCTTATATAGTTAATGTAGATAACTGTAATGATAAGATGCCCCAAGCTCAAAAAGATATTGGCTTGACTATCAACCAAAGTAATCTTTGCTCAGAAATAACGCTGCCTACAAACGAAGAGCGTACAGCAGTGTGCTGCTTGTCTAGTGTTAATCTAGAATACTTTGATGATTGGAGCAAAGAAGAAACATTCGTTAAAGATTTAACTAAAATGTTAGACAATGTCTTAGAACATTTTATAGGGTACGCAGTAGACTTAGAATCTTTAGGTGTTTACAACCTAAGCTTTGATCGTTTTAAAAAGCATGTTAAAGAAGAGCATAAAGGTTTTACTAAAGCAGCTTACTCTGCCTACAGGGAACGCGCTATTGGTTTAGGGGCTATGGGCTTTCATAGTTACTTACAGAGTCATGGCATTCCTTTTGAGGGGATGTATGCTACTTCCTTTAATCACCGTGCCTTTTCCTATATTAAGAGTCAAAGTGTTGAAGCCTCACAAGAGTTAGCTGCTGAGCGTGGGGAAGCTCCTGACATGGTAGGTACAGGTATGCGTAATTCACACCTGTTAGCTGTTGCTCCTAATGCTTCTAGCTCTATTATATGTGGAGGTACTAGCCCCTCTATAGAGCCTGTAAGGGCTAACGTGTTCACTCATAAGACTCTTACTGGTAGCTTTAAAGTAAAAAACAAATACCTAGATGACCTTCTTTTTGAGATTGAGCCTAACGAAAAGAAGCGGGAAAAGATCTGGAAAGATATAGCATCTGAAGCAGGGTCAGTTCAGCATTTAACTATCTTAACTGACGAGCAGAAAGAAGTATTTAAAACTGCACCTGAGTTAAATCAGATCTGGATTATTGAACACGCAAGGCATCGTCAGGATTACATCTGTCAAAGTCAGAGTGTTAATCTTTTCTTCGTACCTCCTAAAGCTACAGAGCCTCAGGAAACTCATGATGCTTACTTGCAGTATGTCCATGATGTACACTGGGCAGGTGCTAACGAACTAAAGTCTATGTATTATTTACGTTCGGATGCTGCTCGCTCAGTAGAGAATGTTAATGTTAAGATACCAAGAATAGACTTGGGGGAGTGTTTGAGCTGTGAAGGATAAGTGTCAATGCACATCTACATGGGGAGATCGTGAAGCCCCCACAATATGTGACCAGTACAAACCTATGACTACAGGCCCAGTAACTTACTGCGAGTGGTGTAAGCATGATAAGAAATGCCATGAGGAAAAAGAACAATGAATGGTAAAGGAAGTGGACGTAGGCCGCTGCTAACAGATAAAGAAAAGTTCGAGGCTAACTGGGACTTAATATTTAACAAGGGTAAAAAAGATGGAACAGCTACTAAATCTAGTAAGCCAGTGGAGCAGGGAAAGAAAGATAATAAGTAACTCTACTCCTGTTGTTCAGTTTGCCAAGCTAGTATCAGAGATCGGTGAGCTTGCTGACAACGTAGTAAAAGGCCGCTGTGTGAAAGATGACATAGGGGATTGCTTAGTAGTATTAAATACACTAGCATTGATGCATAATACCACACTAGAACAGTGCTTAGCTCAGGCTTACGATGATATTAAAGACCGTAAAGGTTACATAAATGAGCTAGGTATATTTATAAAAGAAGGGGATACAGCTTGAGCTTATTAGGAACAAGAGATTACTACAAACCATTCGACCATCCTTGGATGTTTGATTATTATGTGCAGCAGAATCAGATGCATTGGTTTCCTGAAGATGTTCCTTTGCATAATGATGTTAAAGATTGGCAGGACATGACCGAGACAGAAAAGAATCTGTTGGTTCAAATCTTTAGATTGTTTACTCAATCAGATGTAGATGTAGGCTGTGGCTATATAGATCGTTACATGAGGATCTTTAAGAAGCCTGAGGCTCGTATGATGATGGGTTCTTTTGCGAACATGGAATCAATCCATCAGCATGCATACAGCTTACTGCTTGACACAGTAGGTATGCCTGAAAAAGAGTATAAAGCTTTTGCTGAGTACGAAGAGATGGCTGACAAGCACCATTACATTAATGATCTTAAGATCTCTACAAAAGATAAAGGTTCTATTGCTAAGAATCTTGCAGTCTATAGCGCCTTTACAGAAGGGCTACAGCTGTTCTCTAGCTTTGTTATACTATTAAACTTCCCTCGCTTTGGTAAGATGAAAGGTATGGGGCAGATTGTAAGCTATAGCATTAAGGATGAGTCGTTACACGTTGAAGCAATGACCAAGCTCTTTCGAGAGTTTATTCAAGAGAACAACGAGATCTGGACAGATGACTTTAAAGGCGAGATCTATCAAGCCTGTAGAGACATGGTAGATTTAGAGCAGAAGTTTCTAGATCTAGTGTTTGAGATGGGGGATATACAAGGCTTAACGCGAGAAGAGATGCGTAAGTATGTAGAGTATATTGCTGATCGTCGTTTACTACAGCTAGGATTAAAGCCTAACTATGAGGTTAAAGACTGTCCTCTGGATTGGCTAGATGATGTGCTAGGTGTAGAACATCAGAACTTCTTTGAAGGCCGTGCTACTTCTTACATGAAGGCAGGGCTTCGAGGGAAACAAGAGCGAGTGAGATTCTAAATGAAAGAAGCTAACCTAGTATCTTTTGCGGTTAAGCTTACTGAGGAGGGCAGCTTCATTACTGAGGTTGCCTATCTTCCAGTAGAGGATATTCAAAAGTGTTTCAAGGGAGACGATGCAGTAATAGTTAAAAAGATTGTAACAGAAATGCGAACAAGATTTGATGCTCTCCATTACAATCTTCAATCAGATATACAGGCTAGTAACTCCATATTGTAGGACGCGAAGGGCTATCAAGATCGTCTAAGTGAACGAACCTTCCATTGCCCTTTTGCTTTAGTCCCACGCCTGTGAAGCCTGCTGCTGTAGCCCCTGTAACAAGCCTCAGAGCCTTCTCTCCTGATGCCCTTATGTCCATAGCCCTGCCCTGCACATGCGCCCCTGTGGTCTTCTTTGTAGCTTCTAGAGGGTGTTCTTTGCACCTGTAAGCACTCGACACTACAAACGGAAACCCTAAGGATTCCCTTAAGGCTTCTATCTTCCGCATGAACTCCTCGTCCATATGAACTTCACCGCAATGACTACATTGTAGTTCAGAGTCTTTAAAGTATTTATACATTAGTCTACTAATCCTAGATCGTTAACATTAAAGATTAAGTTTTCGCCTCGCTTGAGCCGCTCACCTGCTTCTAGTTTCTTTTGAGTATTTTGGTACTCTACTAATAGAGCATTAATTGCTTTCTGCTCGCTGTCGTACTTCTCTCTCATGTTAAAGCCAAAAGAATTATTATACCTATCTAGCTTTTCTGTGTTTGAGTCAGGGTAATACTGTTCTTGCATAAACTCTTTAGCCTGTAATGCAGTACGCATTATTGGATTCTTACCTAAGTTGTAAGAAAGAAGAGCATGATTAACAGCATTAAATACTTCTAGGTCTAACTTGTTATCCCCTTGAAACTTACCAAAGCCTGCCTCATCTGTAGGTATCCTAGCTCTTTCAGGAAAGAAACCCCCGTCCACGCCTTGATTAACTACAGCTACAGCCTTCTTTTCATGCTCTCTTAAGTCTTTGTTAGTGATTCCTAGAGTCTCAGCACCTTTTGTAATTATAGATTTAAAAGCTCTTTCAACTAAACTACCTTCTGCGTAGTTAAATCGAGGATCATCAGCATCAAAAGCTACCGCCCTGTCGCTTTTATATTGCTCAGGTTGGAATAATATATAAGACCAAGGACTTTCTTTAGACCCTTCAGGGGTTTCAAAAGCATTCTTATATTTAATACTGTCTATACCATATTCAATAGTTAAGAGGTCGGTAAATTCTTTATGTAGATCTCCTCTTAATAAATTACCATATAGCTTACTGCCACCAGAAGATAATGCTACTAGATCTTCAGGCTCTAACTCACTGTCTAACCTATCAAAGAATTCTTGGATAGGCGCAATAGTTTCAGGGCTTCCTGTTTGCTCCAGATGCTCATCAAGCTGTGATAAGAATTGATCTTTATCGCTTGTACTAAAATTAGTAACATCCCATTTACCAAAATCTGTATCAATTAGGAGTGGAGTTCGTGCGTCAGCGTAGCCTCTAACCATAGTATAAGGGGCAACATTTATTCCTTTAGCGCTTGCTCTTTCTGATAAAGTACTAACAAGTTTTTCTAAAGGTAGCCCGCTGTCAAGCAAATCTATTTCATCTATTTGTGCTGCTAACTTATTAGCATAATAGAAAGTAGCTTGCTCTTTTGTCCCTACATGTACTGCCATTTCTTGAGGGCTTGCAAAAGCTATATCGTATTCAAAGTCTTCTAAGTTACTACTAGTTAAACGATATAATAAATTATCTTCTGTTTCTGACTGCGCCGTAAACTCTTCTTTAGTAGTAGGATTACTAGGAGGCTCAACAGGCTTTAGCCTCTCAGGAAAAGTTTCATTAATACGATCTAATCTTTCAAATTGTTTAGGAGTTAACTCATCTAACATGTCTTGAAATTCTTTAGTTGCCCCACTAGTTTTTTCAGTAGCATCTAAGTCTCTAACAAAACTAAATATATTAGGATAATCATCAACTGCACCTACACTATTAGCTTCTAAACTATCACCACTATATTTCCTTACTAGTTTAGAATTCTCTAATTCTTTTTTAGTTGTTAACGCCCTTAAATCTTTTTCTGCCTGTCTTAAAAGCTCTTCATCTAAGTCAGATGTTGTCATACCTACAGCAGTAGAGATATCTAAATCTAACCTATCATCTAGCTCTTGTTTTTCTTTAGCGTACTTAGCAAAATCTTCTGGGGATAGCTTTGACTGCATGTCAAACTCATCAAAAAAACTATCTAGTTGATCTTCGTACTCCATGTTGCGAGCTTTATAGCTATCTAAGATAGAAGCTATTTCATTCCTAACAGTATTTGTTTCTGCTTCATCAGGAAGTTTTGCACCTAACGCCCTAGCCTCCATATAACTGGCTATTTCATCAGGTGTGTAACCCCTATTAGTAGAGAAAGTTAAAGGGTCATCATCGTATCCTGCCATAGCAGTAAGCTCTACTTCAGGAATGTCATGCTTTTCTTCTAGAAGTGCTTTAGTTGTAGAGGCACTATAGTTTTCTGCTATCTCAGCAATCTCAGGATCTACAGGCTTAGCAGGATCAGTTGATTGCTTGTATAAGTTATTAATAACATCATCAATTCTAAGTGCTGCCTCTTCCGCTTGGCCTTTGCTCATTCCTTTCTTAGAAGTTTTAAGCATAATACCTGTAAGTTTATTTGCTAGACCACCTACTGCATAAGTAAAACGAGGTTCCATGTCTACATCTTCAAAACGATCTTCGACATCAACATTAGAACCACCTGCCTGTTCGTTATAAGGAAAACCTGTAAGCTTATCTATACGCTCATCGGGTTCTTCAGGGGCATTAGGGACGTTAGATACAAAACCTCCCTGCTCATAAGGCTGTCTAGACTTAGGTTGCTTATCACTAAATAAACTTTTAAGTTCTTTATCCCATTTGCGCAATGCAGAGTCGTAGTTGCTTTTAAACTCCCTACCAAATACAGTTTGGAAAGCCCCATATCCCGGTGCTTTTTTACCAACAAATTCAATTAAATTACGGCGACCTACAACAGTAGTAACATCTTGAGCTATCGGCCCTGTCATAGCTGTAGGAATTGCTAATGGCCCTAAGTACTCTTTGTTTTGTTGAAAGCGTTGGAACATATCTAAGTACAAACCATTACCGCCCCATCTAGCTACAGCACGAGCATAAGGATTTTTATCTCCTTTCTCACTCTCACCATTAGAACGAGTGTAGTTTGTAAAGCGAGCTACTTCAGTCATAATCATAGCCGCTGCAAGTGTTTGGGGGCCATTAGCTATAGGGTTTTCTATAACTTTACGCGCACCATTCTTTAAAATTACATTAGTAAAGGCAGCAGGATAGCCCATCAGCTGAAACAAGATAGCTGTTTTAGGATTAGAATGTAGCATAGGCTTTATACCAGAGCCTGCTTCAGGGTTTAAAATTACTTCATTGGTATAGCGTCCTGCTCCACGTTGGATTTGCTTAGTAAAAGCATCCTCTTCATTCATCCCACCGTCTACCCATCGAACAGCATCGTTTACGTTAACACCAAGTTCTTTTAGTTCTTGTTGTTTTCTTAAAATTCGATTAGTAGGCTTTAACCCTTTAGCACCTGCTACTTCAATTATATTATCCCTAATCATATTCTTACCTGTTATGTAAGAAGACATCTGAACAAACTTTGTCCATTGATCAAGGAACGTAGCCCTAAAGAATTTATTGTTTGCACTCCTAATGTTTTTATTACTAATAGCATCACCGCCTAATCGGTCAGCAACATCTCCTGCTGCCTGATCCATTGCGATTCCTAGCTCTTGCATCTCTTTCCATATTTCAGGTTCAGTTAGTCCGAACTCTTTATTGCCTAACATCTTTTTAGACTTATAAGCTATGGTATCAAAGCCATTGTTCATAGCTCCTAATAACCCTTTAGTAGTATTTTTACCTCCTGCTTTAGCTATGTTAATAAATATCTCAGTAACACTAGAAAGAGTTGCTAAAGGTAGCAAAGCCATCCGTGTTCCTAATGTATATGTATCAACAGCAGTCTGTACGCTAGAGCCAAATCGTTCTACATTTTCTCCGGTGACACTACGATAAAGAGTTTGTATATCTTCCTTAGCCTTGTTATACATAGAGTCATCAAAACCGCTTGATACTAACTCTTGTTTTATACGATTAATCCATAAAGTTTCAAACTCATTTTCGTTTTCAACGCCTAATACTTTTTTCTTTGCTATACGCCTAGCTGTCTGCACCCCATATTCGTTCATAATAAGGTTAAGATCGCTTTCTAAAAAATCACTAAAAGCATTATCGTTTTTAATTCTATCTAGCACACGAGAAGTAAGGAATATATTATTACTACCAGATCCAGAATCTATTACATACTGAGTATTTTTACTAAGCATACTTTCTGTAATAGCTACAGCTTCGTCTTCTTTATATCCTTCTTGTACCAGAAGTTCTTTAAATTTACTTGATTGATCTTTAATTTGACCACGCTTCCACATACGAGGGACGTAATTAGCAGGTTGATCTTCTATACCTAACTCAGTTGCTCTTTTATCTAGGAGAGTCCTCATAGTTGCTACAGCTTCCACCATAGGAGAAGGTGCATCTTTAGGTAAAGCTTTACCGCGCAGAGCAGCAATCATTAATTCATTTGCTTTCTCTTTAACTTCACCTTTAGCATTAAGCAAAATAGGATCGTAAGCTCTTTTAAAAGTAGTAACAAAAGTACCGGAGCTTTCTTTAAAAACTTCAAAGAAATCTTGTTTAGCTACTGTATCAGGTGCTTTGTTTCCTGTAATTTTAAAAGTTGAATCGTACCTAAAAGCAGACTGTAGACGAGCAGCAGTCTTAGAATATTTAGCATAGGGGCTAAGATAGTCTGTGGCTTTACCTGCAATAGCAGCAGCATTTAATTTATTAACAGCTCTCCCTAGTTTGTATAGTAGTTTGCTTCCTACTTCAGCTTGAGTTGTAGGTATAGCGGTTGACTCAGGCGCAAAAGAAGGCTGATCAACACCACGACCTGCTGTTTCTATATTACGCTTGCCTCTATTTCCCCTATTAATTTCTGCTCTAATAATATCTACGAATTCTTCTTTAGTACGCTGACCTCCTCCAAACTTATTAGAAAGAAGTTCTGCTTGTTCTTCAATTACTTCAAACCAATCGCCTTTGTCCAAGTCAATAATATTGTATTGGAACTCCATATCTTTAGACGTACTAGTTCTTGATGGCCCTACGTCTGTACCTGCTTCTTTAACAGGCCCAACATCTTTAGATTTAATAGTACTTAAAATACTAGTAACAGATTCACGAACAGCCGCTGCTTCAGGTAAACTATCGTCTAATATAGAAGCAACACCATCTTTTTCGTTAGGCGGGAAGTTAGCTGAACGATCTTCTAATGCTTTAGTTTCAGGAATTATATTAGTTTCAACACGAGCCGCATGCTTAGACATATTCAAATGTCCAACACCAAAACCTATTGCGCCACCTATTGTTGATCCTATCCCTAAAGATAAAGCAAACTCACCGTTACTAAATTCATCCCTTAGTCCAGTAGCTACCTCTGTACTTTGTCTATAAAAATTATCTGTACCTGACCACACAGCACCACTAATAGCACCACCTGCTGTACCTGTTGCGCGTGTAGCTCCTGTTACCATGTTCTTTATAGTTTGTTTTGCTAAAGCTTTAGTGCCTTCTTTAGCTAAAGCTGCCCCTACCGCAGAGCCTCCTCCTGTAAAAGGAACAGTAACTAATGTAGCTAGATTTAAAGGGTCAGCTACTATGTCAATCCCCATGTCAGTAATAACATCTACCCACTCAGAGTATCCGTTTACTTCTGCCCGATCCCAATCTTCTCTGACACGATTGTATGCTTCTTTAACTTCCTGAGGTGCATCTTTTAAAGCATCGTAACGATCTATAACAGAAGTAAGACGGTATTCTCCGTCCCGCATGAACTCTTTCCAATCGGGGGTTGTGTTGTTACCTGCTAAAAATCCTGTCAGGAAATTATCGTCTTGACTACCTATATAGTCCATATAAGTCTGAACGTCTTCCTGATACTTCTCATTATTTTCTAAATAATTTAAACTAGGATTAATAGCAGGCACAGTAGTAGGAACATAAGATTCTAAAGAACCTTCTGCTTCTGCAAATGATTGTCGGTTACGTTCCCTGCGTTCAGAAGTTAACTTAGTTTCTGTATTACGAATAGGCATAGCTTATCTCTTAAAAGCGTAGGGTATTAGAGGGAGGATATTTGTGCAATACGGCCTAACTCTATTGCTTGTTTGTCTTCTTCACTTTCTTTTCTATCGTAGCCATCTCTTTGTAGAGACATATCTAATACAGCTACGAGTTGTGCTATCTTTGATAGATTCTCTTGACCGTATCCATTTTCAAATAATACAGGGGCTATATTAGTATAAAATTGTTGAACACTTTTTGTTTTAGTAATAGCATCAAGAAGGCTAGCTCTATGTGAAGTGCTTAGCTTAACAACTTCCTCTGCATTAATATCTGCTAAAAAGCCGTTTAAAATTTCTGGTGGCACGGTAACAGCAGCTGTAGTTCCTTCTAAGTTTATTAAAGAAGCTAATAAATCTTCAGATCCTTTAGAAGGATCAAACTTATAACCTTTTCCTGTTCTATAAACACCATCAGTTGCTTTTCTACTATTTATAGCTCGCAATTCTGACATAAGAACTAGAGGTGCAATTTGATGTCCTATAGTTGACATAGTTCTTGTAAAATCTTCAGGTTCAGTAAATCTTTTAACAACCCCACGAGCTTTAGCACCTACGCCTGCAATAAAATAATCTTGAACTTTTCTTTGACTATCTGGATCTCTTCCGTCAACTCCATCAGGTAAAGAATTGTTTAAATACTCGTTTAACACATTGGTATAAGTTTTATCTATGCTTTCGTTTCTGTCATAAATAGGAATCCCTGAAAGATCAAGCATAAAAGAAGTTATTGAATTTTTAGTTGCGTCTGTAACTTCAAGCAAATCCGCTGAGTATCCTTCAGATACACTAATCGTTTCTTTTGTATAAGAAGTTTCTACTCCTAAAACATCTTTTACTGTGTATTCAGTTAAGTTTGTCATCGAACCAAATGCATCGGTTACAGATCTTGTTTCTCCTTTTTCAACAGTGACTTCTTTTTTTGGATAGCCTTCTACATATTCTTTTGTTCGTGGGTCTTTTAAGTCCCAAACTCGTTCTGTAACCTTGCTTCCGTCTGCTTCTATATAAACTACATCAAATGCCTGAAAATCATTTGCTACTCCTTTCGATGCAACCCTAACTGTTACAGGAGTTCTTGATTCTTCTACTCTATCTTTTTGATTTAGTTCTCCATTAGCCACTGCTTTTGCAATAGACTCAGCCGAATCTATATCAAAGTTAGCTTTTACAGCTGCATCAAAGGCAGCAAGAGAAGTTGCTGATTGATCTAAATAAGCAGAACGAGCTGTGTTGACGTTAGAATTTTTAATAACCTGTGGATTTTTACCCGCAAAGAATCCTTTAGCTTTAGCGCCTAACCAATCACCTACGGATTTTGGGCCTTGATACTCTTCGCGTAAAAGAGCGTCATAGTCTTCCATAGTACCCATGCGATTAGCTGCATCGTAAGCAGATTGAAAAGCAACCTTGTTTGTTTTAGCCCACTCAGCTGCTTGGTTGTTTACATACCTTTGAACTTCAGCAGGCTTTAAAGTGTCGAGGCCTGCATACTCTTGCTTTGCATCTTCCATTAAAAATTTTGCACGTTTTTCAGTTAAGTAACCTTCTACACCTCCTGCATGAGCATCAGCGGTTTTATATTCAGCTAATACATTACTTGCTTTATTTAAAGAAGATTTGTACTTAGCTTTTTTAGCATAGACAGCTTCGGTATTCATAAAATCTTCAGCTCTTTTAGCTAAAAATTGATTACCTAGCTTTACACCTACTGAAGCAAGAGTAAATAATCTTTCTTGCTTTGCAGTTTTTTCCTCCCTCTCTCTATTACGAGTGGTCTGGGCGCGTCTGCGAGCCAGTAAAGAACTACCAAATTCATCAATGCTCATTATTGTACTACCTCTTCTGTTTCTTCTTGTGCTAGCAATGAAGCATCCGCAGGGGCTTCGATAGGCATACTTTCAATACGACTAACAACATTAGCAGGAAGTACGCCCTGAAGAATCTGTGAAGTTTTAGAAAAACTTTTTAATCCTTTTAACTGTTCTTCTTGCATATTAGTACCTAACATACGCTGCTCAGCTGCTTCTTCTTCTTCTTCGCCTTTATAGATTGTGTACTCTAAGTTAGCTCTTTCAGCTAATGCCATAATCATATAAGCAAGAGGCTCGGCTAGTAGCATTACTAAATCAGGATTCCATTTACCTTGATTGAACCCTTGAAACAAAGTTACCTGTACTATTTCCATTACCGGAATACCATCACCTACTAATTGCATAAGTATGGGATAGCGTTCTTCATCAGTAATAGAAACAAATAAAAATTCTATAGCTTCTCTAAGATCTGTAATCTCTGGAGCCTTTTCAAAAGAACGAGGTTGATCAGGATTATTAGTTAAAGATTGACCCGGAATAGATCTGTTTGCATTTTGTAGATACTTAGCATATGCATTATCCATTTCTAACCCCTCATACCCGCAGGTACTATAGATAATAAACCACTCATTGTTTGTTCCCATTTTTTTATAGGACGAACTATAGAATCATAAGCTACTTGATTTGCACCATATCCTGTAGGAGATAGAGGTGTAAATTGCTGAATAGGGGACGCGCCTTCTACTGCATAAGTAGGCTGTATTTCTGCTCGTCCTGCATACGACCCATAGTCATCCGAAGAATCAGGGGCAAGCATAGATTCTACGCCTGCTATTGCCATATTACCCATAGTGCTAACTACTTCCTCGCCTGTAAATGTAAAGCCTTTTGGTTCCGCTACATTAGCTACAGGCATAGGCATGTCAGGGGCAGTTAATAAGGATGGCCCTTCTACAGAAAATTTAGGTAAAGCAGGAGGTGTCATAGGCTGCTGTGCGTTTATAGTAGGAATACCTTCAGGAGCAGCACGGTAGGGGCCAGTAGTATCCATATAATCTTGATATGTTTCTGGGCCAATAACATCAGCTTGAGGGCGTTCTAATCCAAGCTCTGAAGCAGTAATCGGGTCAGTAGATGCTGAGACAGGATCAAACTGCTTCATCCAATCAGGAGAACCAACAGTAGTATTCCATGTGTCAGCAGTAGCACCTGCCGCTTTACCGAATGCTCCGTCAGCTCCGAAAAAGTTCTGAGATGCCCCTGTCACATTAATGCCCGGAATTTTATTGAGTGCTGTTTTGCCTATTTCACCTACAAAGTTTTTAATACCATCAGTGACCGTACTAAAAACTCTAGCTCCTGTACTCACAAACTTTGTAGCTGCACCTACAACGGTCTTAGCTCCTTGTACAAGAGCATTACCGCCTGCTGTGCTTGCCCAAGCCCCTAAAGACCCTAAAGTATTTCCTAAAGCTGCACCAATCCCCGGTAAAATAAAAGCCATGCCAATCTGACCGACGATGCCGATCTTATCCATGAACTTACCAACTTTACCTGCTACTTTCTTAATACCTTTACCGATCTTTTTAAAAACTTTTTTAACGCCTTTAAATACTTTGCTAAAAAATCCCATGTTAAATACCTATCCTATTATCTCAGCAACAAAATCAACAAGTGTGTCTATATTTCCGGTTGCGCCTGCCTCACCTATTTCATTAGCTAATGCCGTAGCGTACAATGTTGTTTTTCTGGTTTCTTCGTTTTCATAAGCTGTTCTAGCATAAGCAGCATCATCTCTCATTTCCTGCCAAACAAAAGCAAGCTCGTTAGTAGATAAGTTATAAGCCTGTGTAGCTGCTGTAGCATTAGCAGCATTAGTAGCAGCAGTGTCGGCTGTATTTGCCTGCCTTCGCCACTCTGTATTAGATTGTTCTACAGCTTGAGCATTAGATGCATTCCAAATTTCACGTTGGTTATCTATTGTAGCGTTAAACTGATCATTCTGCGCTTCTAAAACAGCATTCTGTTTGTCAGCCTCTAAAGAATTAGAAGCATTTATAGCTGCCGCTCTATTTTTTTCTGTCGCATTAAACTGCGCCATTGCGTTAGATTGCGCGACATTAAACTGCGCCATTACATTAGCTTGAGAAGCGTTAAACTCTTCTGACTGATACTCTGTGGCTGCATTAAATTGGCGAGCTGCGTTTTTAGAAGCTACATCAGATAGCATAGCTTGCTGCGCCATTTGCTGATCTAATATAACAGCCTGCTGCTCATTAGATAAATTAGCTAAATCCATCTTTAAAAAGTTACTAGCATTCTCAGCAGCAATTTTAGTTCTTTGGTCTAATGTTGCTAAATCTAAATTAGCTAAAGCAGTAGCATTCTGCATCGCTGCTTGCTGACGCGAATCAAAGTCTGCTAGTGTTACAGATTGCATAAATTTACTGTTAGCTAGCTGTACTTGTTGTTTGTCATTAAACTTAGTTAAATCTATATTAGCTATAGTTGAAGCATTTACGACTGCTCTCTGTTGATCCGCATTTAACTGAGCAACGCCCATAGACTGAGCAATGTTTGCTTGAGTTAAATTAGTTTGCATTCTAGTATTTAAGTTTGCTAACTCAACTTGTTGCGCTGCGTTTAAATTATCAGAAGAGGCATTATTTAATGATGTAAGATTTGCTAAACGAACCTGCTGTTCTGCATCTAAATTAGCAAGCTCCATTTGCTGCTTAAAGCCTGCGTTCTTAGCTAAAAAATCAGCAGCTACATTAAACTCTGAAAGCCTTGCTTGATTTTCAGCAGACATATTAATTTGATTAGTAGCACTTTCAATCTCTAAGTTAGCTAGTTCCATCTGTTGCTCATTACCTAAGTTCTGAGCATTTGTAGCTTGTAGATTCTGTACATTAATCTCAGCAGATCTTTGACGATTTGCAAGATTCTGTGTACGGATCTGTTGAGCCTGCTGAGCAGACAAAAGCGTAGCATCTTGTTTAAATTGACTCTGCAACTGAGCCATGTTGTTAGCCATTTGTGCTGTCTGGCTAACTGATGATTGTTGGTTGCTCAGGTTTTGCATACGTCTGTTCATATCTAAAGTAGCAGACTGCAAGTTAGCTTGTTGCTCGTTGCTTAAGTTCTGAGATGCACGTTGCTGTAACGCTGTAGCATTGCTCTGAGCCATTGGTAAAGCAGTTTGAATAATAGCATTAAACAAAGCGTCACGAGCAACTGTAGAAGCTTCCATACCCCTAATAGTTAGCTGTTGGTTTACTGCGTCAACAGCAGGTTTTGCCCATAAAGGAATCTTACCTGCTTCCATACCCCCTAGT
>OBMK010001404.1_pt1 | contig 20505 bp, 9 predicted proteins | sample 1539081 | NCBI WGS metagenome assembly OBMK01 (sample SAMEA3355528, study PRJEB22509) | marine metagenome | biome: marine; feature: river plume; material: water | place: USA | collected 2010-08-07 | depth 0.5 m | reverse complement strand
CCCATTGAGCTCCTTCAGCTTCCATGTTACCTGCTTCTTTAGCAAATGTAGCAGCGTCAATTTTACCACTAGTTCCATCAGGCATAGTGTATAACACGTTACTCTTAGTTCTAGCTAGTGTATCGTCAAAATCAAATACTCTAATTTTTCTGACTGGTTGATCTAGCTTTCTAGCAAGCTCTAAAGCTTTATCAGTTTTAGCTAAAGCATTTATAAGAGTTTGAGTAGTTACCGGTTTACTGTATTTTATAGAATCAGGAACTAAGTCGCTATCTAAGTCGTTAGCTTTTGATCTTGAATATTTACCCTTCTTATCAACCTTAACACCTGTCGATGTTACGTTATGAATATCGTAAACAGATTTATTATTTGCTAGTATCAAATCACTAGGGTTTATACCACCCTTGTTTAAACCTACGTTTATATTAAAGTATCTAGCCCAGATGTTGTCTGTTATTTTCCAACCTTCAGGGGTTTGCTCTACGTAATCAAATTTTTCTCCGTTAAGTTTTTTTCCTTTTAGCTTATTGTCATTAGTCTTAGATAAAGGACCTTGAAAGTAATTGTTTTTTATGTTTTTAAAGTTCTCATCAATACTACCATCTAAAGCTTGTACAAACAAGTACTTACCAACTATTGTAGCTGGTAAAGTGTGTTCTAGTGTATTTAAGCCAGACCCTGTTTCCATATAACCTTTTTCATAAAACCTAAAAGGAGCTGATGATCTCAAGAAATGACCCTGTCCAGAGGAACTAGAAGATAATAAAGCTCCTACAAAAGCAACTCCTTCAAAATTCATAGTTCCATCTTTATCACGCATAACTTCGTTTTGAAACATTTCAAAAAGCTTACCTAGCTCATCTATAGAATCATCTTGTCTTTTTACAAATTCAGGGTCATTTAATGCTTTATCAAGTCTTAGCTTTTTGCTGTATACACCCTCGTAAGTAAGCATGTTTTTAATTCCAGGGAAATCTTTTTCTTCTGCAAAAATATCATTACCATACTTTTCTCTAGTCTCTACAATCCATTCTCTTGCCTCTGTAGTGTTTTTAAAAGGTAAATTACCTTTATAACCTCTAAGATCTTTATCTACATCAATTTCACCTACGTTGGGATCTTCATTTAGTTCTTTTATAAACTTTCTACTTTCTTCAACTTGATCTCTAAACTTTTTAGTTGTGTCTTTTAGCAGGTTTTCACTTACAAAACCTAGACTTCTCCAAAAACTACGCGGAAGCTTTTTAGTTAAACCGCTACTAATAGCAAAATCTAAGAATCTCTTTCTACCAGGCTCAGTCTTCATATCTATTCTATCAACACCTGTTCCTTGAAGCAATGAATTTAGTGTTTTAGTATAATCTATATTGTAACTTGAAAAGTCAGTTGAAGATTCGTTGAATTTATTATTTATAAAAAAGTTGTCTACACTTTTCTTGAACTTCATAGTAGATGGTCTACCTATCTTTTTAGAAACTTTCTCTGTAGTCTGTCCTTTATCTAAGAACTCTCTTTTTGTAGCAACGTCTTCAGTTTGAATAGTTTCCATAGTTGCGTCAAAAGCAAACTCTTCAGCTAACGCTTCAGCTAAAGCATCTTTTCTAGTACCCTTAGTAGATCCACCTACTTCACTACCTAAAAAGTATTTTATAAACTCTGCTTTTACTATTGACTTTTTCTTAAAAATTGGCTTGCCTACCGCAGTCTTTTCTCTTTTTTGCTTTCCACTACTATCTAGCACAGGCTCTATAAAAGCTTTAAACCTTTTGTTCATTACACCTTGAGGTATAACTTCAAATATAGTTTTAAAATTGTCTCTTAAAAAAGTCTCAAAAGCTGCTCTACTACCCATAACATCTTTAGCCATAGTAGTTTTTAACTCTGTCCTAAAAGCCTTCTGTAAAGCCATCTTAAACTTAGGAGAGTTGATGTCTGGCAGCTTAGTCCCGAACGTCTTAGCGACAGCGTCTCTAACCTTCTGAGTTACCTCAGGTGTTAATTCTATCTTTTTTCTTAAGCTTTCTCTTTCTTTTGTAGGTTCTACAGTTTTTGTTTCCACGCTAGCATCTTCATCTACTACAGATGTAGCTTCTTCGTTTATTTCTTGAGTAAACTGACTTTGCTCGTCTTTACCTAAGATTCTATCAGCTATCTCTATGTACCTTTTAAAACCAGTTTTTGTTGAAAAAGAATTGTTTATATAACCAGACAGAGGAGCTACTTTTTTACCTTCAGCTTCTTGTTTTTTAACGTAAGCTGGGTAATCCATGACAGTTTCCATCATACCTCTTTTACCCGTAAGTATTTCGTCTTTTAATTGGTCTTTGAACTCAGAAAACTTTGGTCTATTTCTATAAGACTCCGCTAAACCTCTCGCTGTAGGTTCCATTAAATCAACTACATCCATTAAAGCAGCGTCACCTTGAGTCTCGTAAAGCTCATTTACTTTAGCTGAGTCATTAGCTGATAAAGAAAACTTACTTCCCTTCATATCAACCTCGCCTTCTGTAGCTTTTTTTATACCCTTGCTTAACTTCCCTTTTTCAACACTTTTGCTATATTCTCTTAAAAAATCATAAACATCTTTACCTGTTTCAAATTTTATCTGCTTAAATCCAGCGGCTCTAAGTATAGGTTTTATCAAATCACCTATCTTTGTCATTATGCTTTCATTGAAAGATATTTCCTTATCTTGTATAGCGTCAGAAAACATAGTCAAGTATTCGTCTGGGTTTTCTTTTAAATACTCTTCACTATATAATCTATTACCGTCTTTATCTACAGCTAAAACTCTCTTGTCTATAGCTGCGTTTTGCTCAGCAGTTAGCATGCTTCTAAAATCAGACACTAAACCTGGAGCATTACCTTCCACTAAAGCGTTTTTAAGAATACCATGTAGTAGTTCATGACTACCTACATTCACTGCTTTTGTGTTTTTAGCTACTTCTTTGTTTATAAATATAACACCGTCAATCACGCCTCCGTCAGCTGTACCAGCTTCTTCCCCGTATTTAGCAACTACATCAGAAGCTTTTTCAAATGTTTCAACTTCTAAACCGTAAGACCCAGCTTCTTTTTCAGCAAAAGAAATAGACTTTTTTAATCTAGAGCTAACTAGCTCTGAGTCTGATATACTTTTAAGCTCATTGTTTATTTCTGTTATTTCGCTTTTTTGATTTTCAGAAAGAGCAGAGTCTAACCCTTCAACTTCTCGCTGAAGCTTATCTCTCTTAAGTATAAGATCAAAAGCTTTCTCTTTGTTTTCAACGCTATAGTTTGATGGTATTTTTAAACCCGTGTTTCTAGCATTGCTAAGGCTTTGAAGCTCTGTGTTGTACTCTTCCTGAGATATCTCGTTAGTATCTAGCTTATTTTTTATGTTTGCTTCAGACTCTTTAAAGAAAGCATCGACTACCTTTATACTCTCTGCGTCTTTCAAATTAAATCTAGTGCTGACTGTTCTAGCTGCTTGTCTTGCTTCTATAGAAGACTGTCCAGCTACTTTACCAGCAAAAGGCATCATAACACCTATAAAACCACCTTGCTGCATAGATTGCTTTACTTCTTCTGGATCTAAAAAAGTTCTTAAATCTTTATCTAGTTGAGCACCTATACTTACTTGACTTAAAATAGCTTGACCACCTTCAGTAAGCGCTTCGCCTGTACCTGAAACGGCCATGCTTTTTAGCTTCTTAGGTGCGTTTTTAATGAACTGTTTTACTTCTCCTTTAAACAAGGACGCTGTAGCTTTTTTAAAGTCAGTTCCAAGTCCAACACTTTTAGTGAAGTTTTTCATAACACCAGTAGCACCGACTCTTTCTAAGCTAGCTTGCATAACCGCAAAAGCAGCAGCTTCAGCTCTATCAGCGTATTTACCTCCAGCTATAGCGTTTGCTATGTTATCACTGGTAGGCTCAATGCCATCAGCCACTAAACCTTCTGTTAAAGCCGTGTAGTAGTTTGAACCATATTCTTGAGCAAATATTAAAGACAAACCAATTCCACCGCTAACAAGCCCACTTGCTCCAGCTGCTACTATTTGAGGCGTTGCCTCGCCAAGGGAAAGCATTGCTTCCTCTAGAGTTATTCCATCATCAAAGTCTGACTCTTTGAACAAGCTCATTCTCTGTTCCTTTTCACTTATAGTTCCAACGTTTGAAACTATTCTCTTTATAGCACTATCTTTTTGCTTGTTTAATTCGTCTATTTTTTGTTTAGGAGAACCTTTAGGTGCATCACCTGTTTTTTTGAATCTTTGTAAGTCAAGCTCGCTTTCTTCTGTTAAAGAGCCGTCGTCTAATCCAGCTTGTATTTCAAGTATCTCTTTGTCAATATCTGCTACATTACCATGTAAAGTACTAACATCAGCTTGCCTAAGACCAACGTTCATTTGAATTAATCCTTTTTTAGCTCCTTCAATAAAAGCATAAGGATCATCTTTTAGAAAAGAATCTTTACTACGGCCAAACTCTTTATTTCGCTCAGCCATTACAGCTGTTGTTATATCTTTATATTGATCCTTTACTGTTTCAAAAGTCTTTGAACTCTCAAAAGGAAGAACTATTTCATCTCTTATATAGTTGTTGAGCTCTGTGTTGGCTTTATCAACTTCTTCAGGAATTGTTAGGTCATATTTACCTGATATAACTTGCATCTGTTCGTTAACATCTTCAGATGCTATAGCTTCAAAAGCTTTTCTTTCTATATTAAGAACTGGATCGTTTATTAAAGCTTGATTTACACCCTGATCTAAAGCATTTTGAAACTCCTCACTCGTAGTGTACATGTCATAATCATCTGGTAAGTAAGAAGACACGACTTCAGCTAAGTCTTTAGTTGGTTTTATTTCGTAAGAATCTTTGTACTCGTTATAAACGGATTCTGAATAAGTAGGTTTAGCCACTAACTTTTGAGATAGCTTTAGTCTTTCTTTTTTTGTTTTACCTTTTAAATATTCAAACTTGCCAGTAGCGTTAACAGCGTCGCTAAGCTGCTGCTCATAGTCTTTTATTTGAGAATCTAAATCTCTTTGATCTCCAAATACTAATTCACCCTCTTGCTTATTAAGAGTTGTTGATCTTGGAGATTCTAAAACTCCATCTGCCAATTCTAAGTTCTCTTGTAAAACCGCTTCTTGATCTATTGCTGTTACACCCGCAGTTTCCTCCGCAACAGCTTCTTGGTTTCCCGACACTTCAGGAGATTGATAGTTTTCTATAACAATCTTAATATTTTCTTCTGATTCGCCAGCAGACACCATTTGCTGGATAATTGATTCTAATTCATTCATATTAATTTTGTTTGTATTTTTCTATCAAGTCTTGTGCTTTTTGAGCATTAGATCTTTTGTCTTTACCACTTTCTCTTTTAGACTTTCTTTCGTCTAACAATATTTTTATAGCATCTTTTACATCTTCAGCATTAGCATCACCACCATATTGACTTACAACAAGTTCGTCTATAAAAGTTTCTAACTCTTCCTGTCTATTTAAGTCAAAGCTTACAAAGGTTTCTTTTTCTGGATCATCAGATGTTTTAGGCGATGTGTATAAACTTATAACATCATCTTCAAAATCAACATCTACGATAGGTCTACCGTTTATTTCTTTATTCTTAAAATAACTTGCATTTTTATTAGAGCTAGCTTTTAAAATGTCATTCATTAAGTTTTCTGCTCTTTTTTTAACCTTTCTAGCTGTAATTCCTCTTTTAATAGAAGCCTCTGTCGGTTTAGTTGTTTTTAACTTTTCAGTTCCTAACTCCCTGATTTCACCACTAGGGTTGTAGTATTTCTTATCCTCACCTTCACCTGAAGTTTCAAAAGCAGAAACAAGTCCAGTATCTTTGTCATACATAAACTTTTCAGTCATAGCATCAGCTATTATATTTCTTTGAATGACCGGATCAGATATATTGTTAAATTGATTCCAAGTCATACCCTTAGGTGTATAACCCTCTAGATTTACTTCGTAAGTATTTTTTAAGTAGTTTCTATTATTTCTAGCAAGAACGCCATCTGCAGCACCTATGAAAACCTCTTTTTTAACTTGAGATTCTAAAGATTTAACGTTAACTTCTTTAGCGCCTAAAAGCTCATACTTACCTCCTCTTATAGGCACAATATCTCTTCCTTCTATTAAAAAACCTGGTTTAATACCACTCGCACCAGCTCCTTTGCCTCCGATTATAGAATAATCTTTAGCTCTTTGGTTTTGTTCTTTAAAACTTGGCACCTCAGAAATAAGACCAGCATTAACTCCATCAGCTTTCATGTAGTCATCAGCATTAAGCTTTACAGAGAAATCTTTACCATCTTCTCTTTTACCAGATATACTGAGTATTAATTGCTCAGTTTTTTCATTAAAGTTTAAATCTACTTTAGAAGACCCAGGATATTTGTTTTGGTTGTTTAAAACGTTTATAGCTGATAAATAGTCTAAAGATTCTTCTTCGTCTTTACCATTAACTATATAGCTACCGTCTTGACCATAAACGCTAGGTGACTGCTCTTTCATTTTTTTAGTTTCATCTAGTAGAGCTCCAGTGAAATCACCCATTAAACCTACCACTTTTTCAGCGTTTCTAACCTTATTCTGTAAAAGTCTTCTAGTTTCAGGATTTGTCTCATTAACTAAACCTATTTGGGCGTCTGCAGCAGATTGGATGTTTGTGTTTATAACATTATGTATTTGGTCATCAATAGCTGTATCAGTTTTACTTACCTTAGACTTGAGATCAGAAACTTTATCGTTCCAATAAACTTCTGTTTCATTTATAGTCTTACGAAGAAGCTCTGTTTTAGTTCTAGTTTCTTTAGCTTTCTCTTTAAAAACCCCAGCCACTTGATCAAAACCGCTTCTTATTCTTTCAGCTGTTCTTGCTTCCTGTGCTAATATACTTTCTCTACTCATCTTAAGCTATTTTTTTAAATTCAACGTCGATTCTTGAGTAATCTACTAAATCATAGCCGTCAAATGGAATTACAGCTTCTTTAGGGATTTCATCAGACATAACGCCTTGGAATATACCATCACCTAAATTCTTATCGATGTACTCAAAAGAGTAAATTTTTAATCCACTATCAGAAACACCTATTGATTTTATATTTTTCTTTAATCTTCTGTCTGAAAAACCTGAAGCAATACTACCTAAGCCGCTAGCTATACCTCCGTAAGCAGCATTTTGGTTCGCTTTAGCTTGAGCTCTGTTAGCTTCTGATTGCGCTTGTTGACCTGCTAAACGGTTTAACTGTTGCATAGTTCTGTCTTCTTCACCTTTAAATTGATAGTCTATTCCTTGAGCTTCAGCTTCTTGCATTCTTTGCGCTTCCGACATTTGTACGTCTTGGAGTCTAGTAGCTTCACCGACTTTAGCTGATTGTAGCACTTCTTCACCTCTAGCAGCCATTTTTTGATTTTTAGCCTCTTGAGCTTCTATACTAGCTGATACACCTTTTTTGCTTTCTAAAGCGGCCCTAGCTAGAGCTGTTGCACCACCTGCGCTTGCCCCACTAGATCTTAAAGTGTCTAAGGTGTTAGCTAAAGCTATATCCGCTTCTTCCGCTTGAAATTCTGCGGCTTGAGTCGCAACACCTAGATTTAAGTACGGGTTAGACATCATTCCTGATAAATCCTTAGCCATTGAACTTACGTCTTCAAAATTAGCAAACGGGTTAGGTACCGCCTGTCTATTTGCTTCTATGTGTCTTATTTCTGCCGCTCTACCTTTGGCGTCATTTGAAAAACCCTTAGCGGCTTGTTTTTCTTGGTGCCCAGCTATTAAACCTCCACCTATAACCACCGCGGCTCCTATTGCTGCTACTACTGCCATAATTTATACGTTTTTTATTATCTCATAAGAAGGATCTGGATCAACAGTCCAACCTAGTTTTTTGTGTGTTTCAATTAAATGTTTATTTCTACCTATAGTAAACATATGTTTTTTACCAAGCCCTTTACATGTTGCTTCAGCGCTTGCTATAAGCAATTCTAAGGCATCTTTACGATCCTTATCTCTGTATTCTGGATCTGACACTATCCATTCTAATAAAACTGCGTCAGAGTTAGTTATATATAAAAAGCCAGCCACAATCGGTCTACCTTCTTTTTCTACCATAAGACCTCCTTTACCATTATCTGGCAAAAAAGACTTTGGAGGATTAACCCATTTAGGCCATGATTCCCACCATTGACACAAAGTTTCCCAATCACTATCTTTTAAAAGTCTTGATTTTAATTCACTCATTGATTTGATTTAATATGATGATTCCTTATAATTACTAGACACTGAAAACAATTCGTTAGTTCCTGAATCAGGGTCGTTTGTTGCTGTTAAAACAGCTGTCGCTGTAAATCCTTTTATACCTGAAATTGATTGCCCAAAAATAACTTCACCGTCCATTGCTGGAGATATGTTTATTAAATTTGCAAAATATTTATTTTCTTTTTTCTTGAATTTGTTTTGAAACAATAAATTATCCATAGCTGCTAAAGATGTAGCAAAAGAATACGTGCCTATAGAGTGAGCCGAATCACCACTGTTTGTAGTGATAGATGTTAAAGCCCAATTACCTTCACCTTCGTAGTTAATTGTTTTAAAACTTTTAACAACAGAAGGTATAGCGTTGAATACAGTTGTTACCGATGAGTCATTTGCTACTCCATAGAAATTACTTCTGTTTACCACAGATGGATCTTGATAGTGCCTCCAAATACCACCTTGGTAAGTTGAAAAGAATTCACTTTGAACACTAAAAATACCGCTAGGTGCATAACTATATCTACTAGTCCAACCGTTTATTTGCTCGTCAAAAGATAGTGTTTCAGTGGCATGAGTTGTGGAAGCTAGAGATAAAGTGTAACACTTGTTATGCACGTCCCAACCGCCAATGGCTCTTCCGTTGTTAAGATTGTTTAATCGATCTCTAAAAAAGTCATACATACCATAATTAGATATTTCTGTTATGCCATCTCTAGAAAGCCTTAAAACAGCTCCCTGGTTAACGTCTGTAAAGTATTTTTGATACCCATATACAGCAAAGCTTTCAGGGTTTTTACTTATTCCAAATTCACCAGCGTATGGAGTTATAGCTCCTATCACCACGTTAGAAGCAGTCTGAATGGGTTGGCCTTCCTGAGAATATATAGCGTCTTTATCTATTAAAGCTCTATTAACTTTGTTTTCTTGAAATATAATTAAGTTAGTGTCTTCCGCGTAAAGCTTCTGTATGGTTCCTCTACCAGGATCAACGCTTCTTGTTATGTCTTGCCCAGAAGGAAATTGATTTGACTCGTTAATACCTGTTCTAGAATTTAAAACACCAGAGTAAGTAATAGAGTTGCCTAAAACTTGCTGTCTAGTATTGTCTGATCTTATAAAAGCTCTAGGCGCTAGACCTGTTTGAACATTGTTATAACCTCCTTTTATTCTAGCCTCTTCAACATACCAGTTATATGAAGAGGATATATCCCCTTCCACTAGCTTTTTAAGAATGTATGTGTTGTAATATTTTACTGGTATTGTAACTGCCATGTTATATTATAATTACTTATTTCTATATTAATTACCTTTATATTTAATTTATCTCTATATAGGTTCTGTTGGCCCTATGTTTTGAGTACTAAACTTCACGTTAGTAGGGTACGTGTCAACGTTACCGTCAGTTTCATTTACGTAAAATCCAACACCTTTCGTTAAAGCATTGTAGTTTCCAGGTACTTTGTTTGGTGAATTTGCATTAGAACAGTTTTGATTTTCATAAGACCATCCCAACGTGCCTTGTACTGAAGCGGTTGATGGAAGTCTATTCATAACAGTGCCGAAGTTAACAACAGCACAACCGGTAAAGTCGTAGTTACCTAAAGTACCGCCATTTTCATTTTTCATTCCAGGTCTTACACCAGCCGCCATTAAAACGTCTATTGATGTGCTAGCACCACCAGACGCTTGCGTGAAAGGTTGAAGAATTGCACTTACTAAAACACCCTGCAACTGACTTACGTCGTAACATGGGTTACTTACGCAATAGCACGCATTAAAAGGACCTATACCTTGCGATGTGGTGGTTGAGGTTGAGTTTTGTGGGCCTATATCAGCATTGTATTGATCTCCCAAAGCATCGGTAAATGATTGATTGTAGTCTAAAAAAGTAGGACCAAATACCTCTGAGCTTGTACCACTTGGATTAGGGAATGTAAAAGGAAATGTAATTATACGGGTCAATTGACCCCCACCTTGGCCTGAAATTACAGCTCCACCGCTATATATGTAAACAGGTTGGTCCGTCCAATTAGTTATCTGGCCTAACACTTGAGTGTCAGGTCCGGCGCCATTCAAGCGCGTGTATGGCATTGAAGATTTCCAGTTAGATAACTGGTCACTAGTGTTCCAATCGCCATTGCCATTTGTGTTGTTAAGTCTTTCGTAAGGAATCCATTGAACTGTACCTTGGTAGCTGGTTATAGCACCTATCGTATAGTTTAGCGTAGACTCTTCGTTAACAGCTCCTAAGGTATCAGTCAATCTCATTTTTACAGAGTAAGAATAACCATTTTTGTTTCCTTCACCTGGGTAATTTCCATTAGTATCTGATGCGCCTGACAGAGTAAAAACTTGATAATCTGCAACTGTAGTTTGATACGTAGGTCTATCCGTAGATCCAGTGGCTGTTTGATACCAAGCGTTAAAGCCGCTAGTTATAGTTTCTGTAACACCAGTGCTTTGTCTAGTTCTAGACGCTTCATATATAGTCCACCCAGAGCTGCTTGAGAATGTTGACTGACCAGGTGACGTTACTTTAGCTGACCCGTTTCTACCTTGAGGAGATTGACTAACTATAGTACCATTACCCAGCGTTGTAACTATAGTAGCGTTTGATTCTGAAGGGTAATCAAAGTTAATTAGATTCGGGTTTGGGTTTAAAACTGTTGGCACAGAGTTTTCTAATTGAATTTCAAAACTTTGAGCGACTACCGTTCCGTCTTCTTGTTCTATATTTAAAACAAACTGATATCTACCTCTCCAAGTTACATTGTATGCTGGCTCTTGAGATGATCCAGCATAAAAAGTGTCATTAGTTAAAACTCTATAACTACCTGGTGAAGCACCACTAGAAACAAGGAATTGACTAGTCACCGGGTTTATTGTATCTAACGTTTGCGTAGCTGGGTCGTAATTATATACTTGAAAGCTTTGCAAAGAAGTTGTAAGCAGTGGGTTACCTCCAGCTATAGGAAAAAAATCTGTTGTTATAGGAGTATTTAAGCTTGCGGATTCTGAAAAGTCAGACTCGAAAGTCGTAAGTCCAGTTATATCAGAGCTAGTATTAACAATACTCAAGTTTAAGTCTGATATTAGATCCGCTGTAGAAGTCTCATAAAACAAGTCTAAATTAGAAACAAAAGGAGATGTTTCATAAACAGCTAATCCCATGTTTTCTGGGTATGGATAGTTACCATCGTCGGGTACAGGTATGTCATATAAAGTTTCTTTTATACCTATAGCGTTTCTAGTGGATATTTTTGCCAGAACTGGGTTTGTGTTGTAGTTATAAACACTGAAAGAATTTACTTCTCCAGCGGCTGGCGCTAATGGATCTGCTGGTTGTAACTCTGGAAACGCGTTTAAAGTGTTAGCTATCAAATCAACTTTATCAGCAGAAGGTACTGGATCATATTGTACATTATAAGTAGAAAAAGTTCCAGCTGTGTCTTCAACCATTGTTATATTTGTTACACGACCAAACATGCTAACATCACTGGTGAATTGGTTTTGAGTTGGTCCAACCTCTTGCAGACTTCTAGGTACTTTATTAACATTATCAGTTACTAAAGTTATAAAAGCAGTTTCACCCTTCTCTTTAGTTTCATCAACTATTGGATATCCATTAACTATGCCTGGTAAATATACATTGTAATAATCCTGCTGCTGTTGTTTAACGACAGGTTTATACATATAAAAACCTAAAGGGTTTATAGTGTAAGTAGCGTAAGTATGTTCTTTAGCTTGCTTGCTAGGCTCTGTTGTAATCTGATAAGGTCTATTATCAAATAAATAATCAGTAGCAACCTCTTCATCTGTATAAAAAACAACCGCCTTCGCGTCGTTGTTATCATCTAAGATAGCTGTAACGTCGGAAATTTGAGTGTAATCTATGTAAAGTCCTCTTAGTTTTTGACCTGAAAAGAAATAATTTTGATAAGTTGTAGCAAAGTTAGGGAATAAAGACCTAACCGCATCCCCAGTACTAGCGCCTGTTGTGTATTTATATTTTTTACTTGATGTATATAAAACTTCTATTTTAAAAACTACACCTAGCTCAAGACCAGTGTTAAAGGTTATCCTAGTGTAATCGCTGCTGACAGCACTATAGGGCGACTGTGTGTAACTAGATGTTTCTTGAAGAATCCACCCATTTCCAAAGTTCTTAAAAATATTCAATGTATTTCCTGAACCAGTAGCGTCTGCAAATAGTACAGAAGTATCAAAAACTGTTTGATCTAAAGTAGATACAAGACACTGAGTTCCTAAACTTAAAAAGAAAGGATATAAAGCGCTAGGTGAATCTGGAGTTCTTGAATCAACAGTGTAATAATTACCAGTTGCATAAGCTCCAGGATAACCTGATATACCTATGTCTCCCTCTGGTATTTGCTGTAAATAAAACAAAGCTAAGTTGTCACCTTTCCAATCAGCGACTTTACTTCCAAAATTACCTTTTTTATAATCATTAAAGTAGTTAGATCCAGGTTGTGGATTTCCATCAGAATCTAATAAACCATCTTGAGACGACAAAACTACATCTGTATGTCTTCCGTACTTATCAGCTAACACTAAACCTACTTGATAGTTTCTATTTTGCTTAGCTGAATGCTGTGGATATTCTATAAATTGTTGTGTTGATTTTTCTTTAGAACCTACGTAGTAACTTAAACTATCTGGAGCACTGTGGCTAGATAAGTAATTGCCATACATTATTCTATTACCCGAGGTTTCTTGAGCTAAGGCTCTAACTGGCACTTTGTCAAAAACTCTAATGTTTTGAGCCTCCGGAAGAGTTGTAACAGGCAGTCTTGATTGGTAAGAGTATTGATATATATTAGTGCCGTTTAAAGACGCTATAAAAGAATCATTAACTCTAATAGTTTCTATAACTTTAAAAGCTAAAGAATCTGACTCCGTAAACAATATATCTATTTCAGTTATCTTGTAATTAGTTATAATATCGTTGCAGGGAAGTGTTATATTTAAAACAGCGTTATTTATAGAGTTCTGCATCCAATCAACAACTGTAGTTACAAAAGCGTTGTTTTCGTCATTATTAATAAATCTACCTTCTTGGTAAGGTATAAAAACGTCTTGGCTAAAAGGAGCAACAGTAGAGTACTCGTTATCTTCAAACTTAAATCTATAACTAAATCTAGCAAACTTTTCAGATAGAAAATCAGGATCACCATTCCAACCGTTATACCCAGCGTCTCTAAGAACTCTAACAGAATAACCATCTCCAGTGTTTCCGTCTGAGTTTTGTGTTATGACAGCTGTTGGATTCCATTGAGCGTAGCTATTGGTGGCTGAGTCACTAGCCCAAAACCTACCAGCTGTTGTTAATGAGTTAAAACCATCCCCACCCGTGCCAGCTGTTCTTCTATATCCAGCTGGTTTAATGTTAGTACCAACTAAATTATTGCCTTCTTGGTAACCAGTAGCTGTAACATCCCATAGATCTATAGACCTCCAGTTTTGACCTGAAGACGATGGACCAGCAGATATGATATTACTCCATTCAGCGGCTGTAGGTATTCTAAAACCAGTTGGAGCAAGTTGTCTTGGATCTAAAACAGCCCACTTGTTATATAAAATTCCATAAGTAACACCATTACCTAGAGAGTTATCATAGTAGCACCACCTACCTTCTTGAGCTACATCAGCAGCGTCCCATTCAGTCCTGCTTTGCGCTTCAATTATTTCTTCTCCATTTCTATATCTTTTTACAGCTAAATTTTCTGTGCTTAGGTCATATATACCTACCTCAACGATGACAGGGTCTTGAGCGTCAGACATGGTAGAAGGTTCTAGGCTATCTGTGTAGTTAGCAAAGTCTTGTGGATTAGCCCTAAGATTTGTAAATTCAGGAGCTTTGTAGGGGGAAAATTTAGCTACAGATATTTGGTCTTCATTGAAATAATGAGTACCTGGGGTAGCGTCTACCTTTATTTTTCTAGGTTGATTTCTATTATCAGTAAAAAATAACTGGTTTTCAATTAAGCTAATACCATTCATGTATTCTGTTGTGGAAAAGTTTAAAAAACTTCCACTAACAAGTGTTACATTTATATTAGTTATAGTATTGTAAGCACCGATAGTACATGTGGCATCAAAAGGTGCTTTAACCTCTGATGTGTGGTTTGTTCTAAAATAGTAAACTATAGAGTTTGTTTCGTCTACGTATGTTCCTATTATAAAATGGCCACCCCCAGAAAGTAAAGACGTTTGAGAATTGCCTCTAATAGACTCTAAAGCTCCAACGTCACTGTTTTCTGATCTAGAAACAGCTATATTTAAAGCGTCTCTGTACTCTGAGTTAGGAATTAGTCTTTCGTCTAAATCCTTATTCATTTTAGATTTTATAAAACTATTTTTAGCTTCTGCCATTTTATTCTAGTGTTTAATCTGTTTAGATTTACCTCTCATTACTTGAGCAATTTCGCCTAATTTAATATTAGATAACCTAATTTTAGCGTTTCTAAGTTTTGCGCTTTTTTCTCGTTTAAGCCTCTGAACAACGTATTCTGGTTGGTTTCTTCTTGTAGATATTACAGCGTGAAGTATATAAGCGTATAAAGCTTCCTCAGCCATTTTAGGTACTCTAGAGTCCATGTCGTAAGCTAAGCCGTCTGATACGTATTCTAACAGTATTAAGTTACCAACTAAACCGCTAGAAAAAGACATCTTACCTTCTCTTTCGTTGAGATTGAAATAACCATTACTTTGTGCGTATTGAGGATCTAAACCGTATTTTTGACCCCAATCTCTACGTACTAAAGAACCATCTTCTTGAAAAGCGGTTCCATAAAAATTAGAACTAGAACCGGTATCTGGGCTAGAGTTTAAGTAGTTATTTAAGTCTTGGTTGCCTGCACTATGCCATCTTTCTTGAGTTATAGAAGTTCCTTCTACATTGTTTCCAAAATTATCTTGAGTAGGTATACCTGTAGAATCCTGTATGTTAGTATAATACGGGCTATTAGTCAAGTTGTTTGTTGGGTATATAACGTGTTTAACGCCAAACCTATCTACCCAAGAAGCTCTAACGTAATTAACGTAGTCTTGAGGCAAAGGCAGAGTCAAGCTTGGTGGGATTGTTAATTCTGATATTTTAATACTTTTAAGTGTGTCAAAGCTAAATTCTTGTAATCCTCTTTTAGCATGAAATATTATATCCGTTCTTTTCACGTTAGGTATTAGCTTTTCATTACCTACGTATGCTACCAAAAAATTATTTATAACATCATTTAAAGTCGTATAAGCATAACCCCCGTAGTTGTCCTCAACTACTTGGCCGTATGCCTTTTCAGCGTCGTCATTACCGTATTTACCACCTGTTAATATTTTTAACTGAACAACTATATATAAACTACTAGCAGGTTCTGATCCAACTGGAAAAGTTATAGTGTTACCAGATACTGAGAACTCAGATAAATACTCTAAATAAGTGCCAGGAATACCTGTTGGGCTGGTGTATAGTTTAAAGTTGTTAAGTGTATATTCTGGTAAATCTTCATTCCAGGTTCTAAAATACAGATCAGTATTAAAGTCTGTAGTAAAACCAGCTACGCTATAGTTGTACCCTCTAAATTCTTGAGCGCCTTCGTAGTACTGTCTAGCATTCTCAGTTATCAATCCATTACTTTTCGGTGTTATAGCCATTTTTTATTAACTTTTTTCGTTTTGTTCTTCTTTTTGAATTTCAGCTGAAGCTGCTTGAACGATTGTGTTGTCTTTTATTACTATCCCTGCGTATAACAATATCTGTAATATAACGTTTGTTTGCTCTGTTTTATTTAATTCAAAATCAACAGAAGTATCAGGATCCCAAACATAATAACCATTGACAGGCGTAGATGTGTTGAAGTTCCAAATAACATCGTTTGGTTTTCTAATATAAGTAGCTTCTATATTACTATTTATGGTTTGTGGGTGAATTATTATCTTATTGTTGTTATATACATAAACAGGATAATACTCAGAGGGTTTAGTTATTGAAGATAAGTTAAGCAAAGCTAATTCATTTCTTTGTACTGGCTCAACAGCTTTGTCTCCATTATACAAAACAGTACCTAGCTTGTAAAAGTTTTCAGGATATAAAACAATTCTTATTTGACTACCTGTTGGAATAGCTCCGTTAGTTAATAGAAGAGCACCACCTGTTATACTGTAATCTAAGTAAGGAACTCCAGGACTACCTATTGGAGACTCTAAAGTAACAACTACATTACTGGTTTCTACTTGTGCTTGTGTTATTGAAGTAAGTGGATAAGAGAGTATAGTGTTTTGAGTGGCAATTACTTGAGCGCCACTAGCTCCACCTGAAGCAGCTGGCGTTGAGAAAAACGCTTGTGTTGATGCTGTCGCAGGGGTGAAAGTACAAGGTCCTATTTCTTTAAAAGTATCTAGTGACTCTTGAGCTGTTTTAAGTCGGTTAGAATATTCCGTCTCGTTTTGTGGCCCACGTGATTGTTGGTTTATTGTTTCAAAATAAGTATCAACGATGTCTAACTGAACTTGAGTAGCTAACTTATTAAATTCGCTTGGAGTTAAGTAACCTCTTTGTTCTTTGTTTATTATTAACAAGACTGTTTTATAAACTTGATCTACGTTTATGGCCATTTTATGTTTTTATTAATTATAGTAGTTAGGCCACTTTTAAAGTGACCTATCTACTATAGTATTACTTGTTTTTATAGTTTTTTATCTATAGACTTGTAAATTTCTACACCTTCATCGGTTTTTAAATAAGCCGCGAAAGCTGAGAAAGGATTTTCATCAAATGGTACGTTCATTAATTTTCTACCGTTTGATCCCCATGTGAAAACTCTTTGATCTTGAGATAACTTAATTATGTTTGCCTCAGAAGCTCTGATAGCAAAGTTTCGTAGCATAACGTTTTCGTCGTTAGCTAAGTTTATAAACAATGCAGGGTTTTGTCTAGCAAATAAAAGTAAGTCTCTTCTAAGTTCTTTAGAACTCATTGAGTTAACTTTAGACCCTAGTTCAACTCTTAATATTGCTTCTGCTTGATCTACGTCCATTGATCTAGCTGCATTTAAAGCATCGATTTGAAGATCTAAAACATCAAGTTCGTCTTCTGCTTTTGCAACAGCACTAAACTCTTGATATATCCTATCTTTTAATGGGTGATATATAGATAACAACTTCTGTAAGTTTTGTTTTTCTTTTGGTACTACTAGTTTCCCATCCAAAAACATGATGTGACCCATAGTACATTCCCCTTTTTGTTCATCTGCAAATGGAGAATCTTGATTTGTTGCATATCTTATTTCTTTTTGTACTCCAGCTATAGGGTCAAAATAAAGTAAAGCATGTTTTCTAGTATGTTTACTAGGTATTGTATGTGTTAAAGGTGTTTTTCTACCTTTTAAGTAGTAAACTCTATCTTTAATTTCCCACGTTGGTTTTGTGGGTTTTTGTGGTGCAGTTTTAACTGCTACCTCTTGAGGTGCAACCTCGATTGTTTCTGCTGTAGCTTTTTTAGCCATAATATAATATAATTAAATAGTTTAAAATTGTGACAATAGCCATAGTATATAACTAGTAAGGGGCTAATGTCATATAAAAAACCCCCGCCCGAAGGCAGGGATTATTATTGTTGTGTTACTAGATTCCTTTGAAAAGTACAAAGTTGTTAGCAGCTTGAGTTACTAAACATCTTTCAGATAGGAAGTTTACTTCCATAGCATCTAAAGTTGATGTGTAAGCTCCTCCAGCAGAACCAGTTAACCAAGACTTCATACGACGATCATCAGACTGTGAAGCTCTGTATCGTACGTGTAAAAATGGTCGACGGATATTAGTTCCTAAGATCTGATCGTAAACAGTAGAAGTTCCAGCAGGTACTAATACACCTTCGATAGAGCTAACACCATCAATACCTCCACGAGTAGAAGCGTCGTTTAAGTATTTCCAGTCAGTCTTGTAGAAGTCGTAAGATCCTCTACGGAAACCACTAAATCCTAAGTTCAAAGCCATATCTTCTGAATTTTCAAATAATCCAAAAGAGCTACCACCTTGGTAAAGTCCAGTAGAAGGTCCACCAACACCAGCTAACATATCATCAAAATCAAGAGATGTTTGTCTCTGTAAGAACAACATATTTTCTTCAATTGCTCCTTGAGTATCTAAATTTTTCAAGATAGCATCAAAATCAGCTAATCCAGTAGCAGCAGTAAAACCTGTGTTTACATTACCACGATCTTCGATAGCAGCAAATAAACCTTGAGTACCAGGTAAAGCAGCAGCACCATAATTAGCAAGTGGGGCAGCGTTAACATTTAGTTCACCTTCAACTACAGACATTTCTAAGTGATCTTCAAAACGTAAACGAGTTTCAGATTCAGCTTTTAAATACCATAAGTATCCAGATGTTCCATCTTCAGTTGCAACTTCAACCCATCCAATTTGTGCCATATCAGAACCAGATACTACGTATTGATCTCTAATAATAACAGGAGAGTTTGCGTACTGAGTAAGTACAGGCTCTACACTAACTCTGTCAGCAGAATTTCCACCACCAGCGCCAATGCTAGTTCCTTTACTATATGCAGAACCGTATACAAATACTTTCAAAGTAGCTGCAGGTGTTGCAAATCCATCAGTTGTAAGAGAAGTAGCTCCAAAAGGTTGTACTGTAATAGTTCCAGCAGCAGCACCTGTTCCGGTTACAGCTGTGACAATACCTTTTGATTCTAATCCAGCAGGATCTAAAACAACTACAGTATCATTTATAGATATAACATTCAAAGCAGTTGCTCCACCACCTAAAGTGATTATAGAAGCTTCGTTAGCTCCAGCATCTACAAATGAACAGCTGTCATATGCAATATGTAATCTATTTTGTTCTGACCAAATTACTTGATCTGAAGTCATTGGTAATTCAGCACCTACCATGCGTAAGAATCCAGATAACGTACGGTTTCCGTAACGCTCTACTTCTTGTTCATAAATTTCAGGTAAATACTGTTGTGCGAAAGTTCCGCCTCCAGCGGCATCGTTAAATGTTAGGTAGTTTGTGTTTAATACCTGCTGTTTTTGAGAAGGTACTATACTACCAAATGGATTATCTAATCCCATAATTTTTAGTTTTTTTAGTTAAATTTTTTTGTTTTAATTTTCAGCTTTGAAGAGTCCATGCCACTAATAGCTTTAACTTTGAAACCATTTACAAAAACATTACCGTCACTAGTAGGCCTTGGGCTTGTACTAGGGTTTTTTGAGCTGTTAACAACATCTCTTACGGCATCAGCTTTACCTTGTTCGTAAAAATGATTAGCTAGTTTATCAGTATTCATTGCAGCATATAGAGCTTTGTGATATTCTTTGTGATTTATAACATTACCGTCATCGTCTAAGAACTTCTTAACGAAATTGTTAATGTCAGATTGTTTTTCAGCAACAGCATCTTTGTTTTGTAATCCGTATCTAAACTTTTTATCTCCAACTTCGAAATCAAAACCTTTGAAGTCGTCATTGAATAATTCTTTAGTTTGGGACTTAAACTGATCCTGCTTCTGCACAGCTCTACTCTGGTCTTCTTGGTAGCGATTGAAAAAATCCGTAGCTTTTTGTTGGTCTTGAGTTACGCCCGGTCTCAACTTGATCTCGTCGTAGTATTTACTCTTTGTTTCCTCTAAAAAGTTTTTGGCTTTAGCAACCTCTTCCTTTAACGCAAGCTTCTTTTTGCGTATATCTATATCCTCGTCTAGTTCTTCGTCATAACTATAGTCTTCTAATAATAGACTTACGTCATCGTTTTCTAGATAAGGTTTTGTTTTTAAATAATATTCTTTAAGAAGCACTTCGTCAGATACATTTGAATAGTCAGCGTTTAATCTAACGTAATCTTCAACTGTTCCGCCTGTGTCTTCCATAAAAGAAACTAACTTCTCTACGTTTTCAGGTAAAGCTTTTCCTAGTATCTTTTCATCTCTCAAAGCTTCTTTAGCTTCTGTTACCACTTGTTTTACTTCTTTCTTTTCCTCTTCAGTTACCTCTTGTATTTGTTGAAAATCTTCAACAGCTATAGGCTCTGGGGTGGAAACTTCTTTAGCTTCTTCCTTAATTGGTTCTTCACTGGGTATTACTACTTTTGTAACTTCTGGTTCAGTTTCAATTAAAGGTTCTTTGATGTTAACCTTTATAGGTCCATCATTTTGTGGTGTTAATTTTTTTGGAGTTTTCTTTTTAATTTTAAACTCACCTTCCTGCTTA
>OBMK010001391.1_pt1 | contig 20620 bp, 20 predicted proteins | sample 1539081 | NCBI WGS metagenome assembly OBMK01 (sample SAMEA3355528, study PRJEB22509) | marine metagenome | biome: marine; feature: river plume; material: water | place: USA | collected 2010-08-07 | depth 0.5 m | reverse complement strand
CTCTAAAGGATTCGCCAGCAAATGCTGCTGCTTCTTTTAAACCGAATATACGGTCTTTAGCTGACTCAAGAACTTCATTCATTTTAGAAGCTTCTTTTCCAGCTTTGTTAAAGCGGTCTTGAAGTCGTTCTATTTCTTTAGTTGAAGCACCGAGCTGCTTAAGCTGGTCTAATAATTTTTTTAATTCCTTATCAAATGGAGTAAATCTTTGTTATAAATAGTAAAGACTCGCTTTATGGGCGAGCCTTTGTACTATAAGATGGTTTTTTTATGTTAGGTCCTTTAGGCATATTCTGAGGTGTAGTAGAAGCTGATTTATTCTTCTTATTCTGCTCTTCATAATAATCGTTCATTTTAGCAAAAGTGAACTTCCTAAGCCATATAGGCATGTTGTAAACCGTATCAAAATCATAACCACCGTTCCCATGAAATACAATCTCATGAATTTGAGTGAATAAATTTACTCTATAGGTTGGCGTCAGGCCAAAGAAATGATATCCCTATCGGGATAGTTACCCCCTCCTTAGGGCCGTTCTCTGGATAGAATCTCATGTCTACATCAGGGGACAGCTCCGTAATATGTTTTCTAAACGCTCTTGAATCTCGCGCTAAGAAACGATTATCCACGTACTCTCTAATATCTTTTCTCTCTGATTGACCATTTACTGATGTGATCATATACTTGAGTCTAGTAGAAAGTTCTGCTGATGAATCCTTGTTAATCTTCTTTAATCCAGTAACTTCTGCTGCTACTTGCTGTTCGTCACCATGAGTCATTAGTTTGAATTCTAATTCATCACCTGTCGCAGGTAGTACAAATTTAAAGTTGTTATTATTATCTTCAACTAGTGCATCATTGAAGTCTTTGTTTTCAAGAAGTGATAAGTCAATTTTATGCTTTTCACCTCCATACTCGAACTCATATTCAGCTCCATATCCTAAGACACGTGCTGCAATAAGTAGAGCATTTTTATCACCTACTAATAGATCATTATATTTAATGTCTTTGTCTACAATAAGTGCTCGTAATAGTTTATCAATAACTACACCTTTTTCGATGTAATTCTGATTCGTGAGAATATCCTCTTCTTTAGCAGTCATATACTTCATCTCTACCTTTCCGGATGATAGAGGTGAACCTTTGTCATACAAAATGCCTTTAGAAGGGAGATCAACTATCTCACTTGGGAATTTGTTTTTAGATTGTTCCATAAATTTTATTAGTTATAACTTATATTTTATATAAATATACGAATAATATATTTCTAAAACAACAAAAGCCCGAAATTAATCGGGCCTTGTTATAAATATGATGTGTATTACCTAGATCTTAATAATTTAATACACAGTAGTCCATGGCAACGGAAATACTTAACTCTGCTACATCTGAAGATGACCAGTCGAATTGTCCTTGTGACATATTCACAATGAACGCTCCTTTAATGATCCACTCACTTACGATATCCCCTACAGGACCTAATAAGTTAAGTGTTAAATCTTTTTTGTAGAAGTCTGAGTATCCTGCTCTACCTGTTACTGATTCGTAAGATAGACGTGCCCATTCCATTACTGCTTGTGCTCCAGAAGGAGTGATTGGGTCATATAGAGTCATATCCATATTCTCCCAGCTTCTCTTTCCTCGAACCTTTCTGTAAGAATTTATGTGATCTAGTTTTACTTCCTCATCTGTAAAAGAAGGTGCTGTTACGTTTTTGATCATAAAGCTTGGAATTGAATCAACATACATGATGAATCTATTTTGCACTTTTGGTTCAAAAGCTCTGAACATTATTTCGTTGGGATCTAGTACTGCCATTTTATGTTTTGTTTATTATAAATATTCGACTTTTAGTTTTATGCATCAAATGTTGCTCCTGTTGGTAAAATTGTAAAGTCTAATACTACGAACTCTACTGTTTTTGCTGGTTGGATCATCACTTGACCGATTAATTGATTTCTATCAATTGTATCAGGAGTGTTGTTTGACTCATCCATTATTACTTTGTAAGCATAAAGACCTTGTCTTTGTACTACTGATTCTAAGTATGGATTAACAGTTGATAAGAATCTGTTACGAGTTGCTGTAGTATTTTGTTCGAATACTAAAGTTTTCGCTGTATCTCCTAAAAACTTCTTTAGGTCGATTAACAATCTTCTTACGTTAACTCTATCAAGAGCTGATTTCTTTTTCTGTAATGTTTTTTGACCGAATACTGATATTCCACTTCCTGGGAATGTAGCAATTGGGTTTACATTAGCATTATATAGAGAATCTCTTTGCGTTCTAGTTAATTTTCTTTCTGCTTGAATTACGTTTCCGATACCACCTCTAGTAAGTCCTGCTGGTGCAAACCAAGGTGCTGCAGCTCCATCTGTAAATGCATATACTCCAGGTATTACTACTGAAGCTGGAATCCATACTGTTCTTCCTGAGCTTGATACTGTTTGTAACCAAGGCCAGTAAGTTGCAGCATATGAGCTATTTAAAGTGTCTGCTGTTCCTGTTACATTAGATACCGTAGACTCATATGGTCTAAGGTCTACTACTGCAATATTATCTCCTCTTGTTTCTGATAGAGAGATAATTGAATCTAATACTACTTTGTGAGCTCCAATACTATAAAGTAAGCCTGGTGCTGAAATCATATTAAATACGTATTCGTCTTCGTTTCCTAAGATTGATATTGCATCTTCATAATCGTCTGCAATTAATCCTTGTGTTGTTTGAGCAATTTCTTCAAAGTAAGAATTTCCTCCTGTTACATTTTCTCCAGCTCCGCCGAAAAATGCTCCTGAAGAAGCTACAGGTAAAGAATTTTTAAAGGTAGCGCCTAATGCGTCTGTTCCTACTGTCTGTCCGTCATTACCTACATAGTTAAGAGTTTGTCTGTCTACTGCAGATACTCTAACGTAATTTGAACGGTTAACATATTCTCCTGTTGTCTTAACATAAATTGAACCATCAGCATCAACTGTCTTTCCTTTAGACTGGTTACCGATTACTGCTTCAATATAGTTTTCTGAATTTGGATCTAATGATAAGTCATTAAATGATTCTAGAATAATTTTGTTTTTTGTGCTATCGTCACCTCTTCTTAACTGTAAAGTAAAAGTTCCTTTAGACTCATTTACATTAGCAATTGCCCATCTAATATTATCATCTGAACCAGATACTAAAGAACCGTCACTATTAAGTGCGCCTGCATCGTCAATTCCAGTTGAGTTATTAAATATTGCTCCTTTACCAAGAGTTTCTAATTTAAATGGTGCAGCTCCGCTATCTTTTGCTGCGATGTTTGAGTTAGAAGCTGGATCGAAGTTTCCGCTAGTTACTCTGGTTACTAACATTGAATTTCCTCCTTGATTGAAATAAGACTTTACAGCAATCGAAGTTAAATATTCTTGTTTAGTAGATCCAGAAGTAAAAGTGGTACCAAATCTGTTTTGGTATTCACCATAAGAAGTTACCAATGTTGGAACTTCAACTGGTCCTTTTACGGATGGTCCGATAATAGCTGCTCCTGCTTCAAGTGGTAGGGGTGCCAAGAATGAATTATCATTTTCTCTTGCTAATACACCTGGGGAGATTAATGTTTCTGCCATGTTATGATTAATTAAGTTGTTTGAGTACTATTATAAATATCGTATTAAAATCGAAACAGTAAGTTTATATTACCATCTGTTTCTACATTAATAAATATGGGAGAATATCCTTAACCGCTAACAGGAGTAAATTTACCTGTTTCTAAGTCAACGTTTCCTTTTCCATATTGCTTCTCTAAGTACTCTGCTAATTCGATTTCCATCTCTTTAGTTTTTAAACGGAATTCTTTTGCTTGTTCTTTTCTTTCTTTTAATACTATTTCTAAAAGTGAAATTTGACCGAGTTCTTCAATTAAAAATTTACTTCTAGTTTTTAATACTTTCAGGTTTTCAATATCCTGATCTTTTAAATCTACAACTTGTTTGCTCATTTGTTTATATTAATTCGTTTCTATAGTTTTTTAAAAATTCGCTTATATCGGAAGACCTATATCTCGATAGCTCTATTATATTATCCTGTTTAAAGTTAAACTCTTCCCAAGTGTTATGTATTTCGTTTAATGTAATACCTTTTGCTTTCAAAGCTGTAACGTTCTCCCTTGAATGCATATGGTCTATATGCTTAAATAGGCTTGAATAGTCAATAGGTTTTTTATTAATTACATCGACATCTAATTTACTAGAAAGATATTTGGCATATTCGTAATGAGAGTAAGGTGTTGGGTGTGTATCGTCACATATCTCATTACCTCCCTCACCTCTAAAAGAATAACAGTATGGAGATTCTTTATCCATTGTATGCTCTATTCTATAGCTCTCTATAGCCTGTATATTATGTGGTGTAATTCTTGTAAGCTCTTTAAAGTATCCAGCATTCTTTATATTTCCAAACCTTTCATTGAAATCTTCACTCATAAATGCTTCTCCGTAAAAGTCTTCAAATTCAGGTTTATCAAAATCCATCATAAAGAACATTCTGTATTGGCAGGGTAACGTTTTAAACATATCATTAAGTATGTTTATATAGTTAACAAGCTCAAAAAAGTTTTGCTCTAAAGAAAAGTACCGATTAATGTACTCCATTTCATATTCTCCCTGAGAGCCTAAATATCCAGCGCATGGGTATCTGGTTTCTCTATTCAAAATCTTATCTTCACGAGGAAGACCGGACCATTGTATAGTGATAAGGTCGTTTTCAGTTAGTTTAACTTTTTCACGTTTTAAAGTATTGATAGTAGCAACTACTTTGTGAAATATAAACCTATTACCGGCTCCACTATGTCCAAGGTTTTCTCTCCTATCAAAATGCTGACCAATAAAATCAGCGTAAGTAGGGTACCCGTATTGAGTGTAGCTACAACCGAATGCTAAGTATTTACTTTCTGATTCTCGTGTTGCCATAATGTATAACTGTAATATCTTTATCTCCTTTAGTATATGCTCTCCATGGATCTACTATTACAGAACCGTCTGGGAAGTCATAGTCGTGATGTTTTCCCATATGTCCTAAAAGATATACTGCCTTTATAGGTTCAGTTGGGTCATAAGATACTTTATATTTAGAACCGTAAGCAGATTCACAAAAATGTCCTGTTAGGATAGATGTTGATCCATCTTCATAATGTACGTCTGGTTTATATGCTTTACCTAATATTACAATAGGTAAATTTACTTTATTAGCTTCAATTACTAATCTAGATGCTAAATTTTTAGCTTGTTTTTCTCGAGCATTCATTATAGCATCGAATAAGTCATATCCTAACTCTAATTCTTCTGCCATGTAACGTAGAGCAATATTATCTCTAGGATGACATCCTCCTCCATCTCCCATACCTGCTGTCATATAAGCTTTGCCTAAGATTCTATAAGTAGATCTTTCTAAAGCTCCAGTTACAACATCTACATTCATATTGCCTCCTTTTTCAGCTACATCTTGTATCATATTTACCAATGCAACTTTAGTAGAAATAAATGTGTTGTAAAATATCTTAATACCTTCTGCTTCATCCCAAGTACCTACTTCATATCTTGTTCCTTCTGTTATAAAGGTGTAGTAGAAGTCTAATAGTATCTTAGCATCACCTGTAATTGAGCCGTCTTCAGTACCAATAATAACCATTTCTGGGTTAACCATATCCCATTTTACAGTACCCATTGCTATTAGATATGGATTATAAATAAATCTACCGTTAGGAATAAGATCTATAAACTCTCTACGAATAGTTCCCGGAAGAACTGTTGAAATTAATACAACTAGTTGGTCTTTGTTTACAAATTTATTTACTTCAGTTAATACGTCCTTTACTATCTGGTAGTTAAAGTCTTTATTAGGTAAATGTGCTGTTGGGTACCTTCCATCATAAGCTGGGTCATGAGGTGTTGGTACTGCTATAAAAATCATTTCTCGATCTTTACATACTTCTTCTATGGTTTGAACCATTTCGAAGTTTTCAGGTTGTACTTCATTTACATCGTATCCTAATACTTCGTGCTTTTCAGCCATAACTTCGGCAGCATCTTTTCCGAGTTTACCTACTCCTATAAATCCTATTTTCATATATGTTTAATTTCTTTACTATAAATATTCGCTTAAACTAATATCAGTCTATATAATATAAGTAAAATTAATATTCTATACAACTTATTGGTTTACAAATGGTGTTAAATTTAAATCCTCGTCTGTTAGGTTATATTTACTTTGTAATTCTTTAAGTAGTTGAGGAAAAAAAAGTTGGTTACTTCCTATTTCTTTCAACCTTAATCTATTATGAATTGTTGCTGGTTTTAGCTTATTGTACAGTTCTTCCGGATTATACCTATATGGCATTATATTTTCAGCTAAAGTATTTATGAGCCTGTTGGTATACTCATCATGATCGAATGTGTATTGTATAGGTTCATGCATAAGTTCAAAATCTTGTTCTAACTCTTCTAGCCCTAATTCTCGATAGAATGTTTTAAACCCAAACTTTTCAAGAAGTCTGTTCATACCGGGAATTCCGATTATTAAAAATGGTCTACCTCGAGCAATTGCATTGAAAGTTTTCTCAGTAAAAAACACACCATGAGTACATGATTCCATTACAATTTCAAAAGCACTTTCAAATACTTCTATAGGAGGTTTAGAGCCTGAGTTTAAATGAGTTTTGTAATCGTCTGAAAGGTATGTTAGTTTCTGATCCCAATATTTAAATTCATATACATCGTTTGTTTCAATCCAACTGTAATGCATATGATCAAGTAGTTGTTGCTTTTCTAGATAATCCATTGTACTACATCTATGTAAATGTGGTTTGTTGGATAGAGAAGTTGCTAACTTATTTATTTTAGGTTTAGGTAAATCTGTAAATAGAGTCCATTCGTTTCCTGCATCAAAACTACTCACATCGTAAGCCCAGAACATAGGCATGTATATGATAGTCGTATTAATTACTGGTTCTGATCGACGTCTTATATTCATTGCTCCATATGAACCATAGACTATATACATTTGAGTATTAGTTTTTGCTAAACCTTCTTCAATCTCTGCTACTGTTGATCCGGTAACATTTTTCCAAGACATTTCATACTCTTGAGGAGTAATAACAAAAACAGCTTTATACTTACCTGTATTAATTTGAGTAAGGAACTGTTTAGATATAGCAAATCTTTCGTCTGAGTCCCATTGCTGTATTATAAGGACGTTATTTACACTAATCATATTATTCGAGATTTAGCACTAGGAAATTTAGGTTTACGTGTAAATTTATCGTTCTCTCCCATTCTTAATTTAGCCCAAACTTCCCATTCATGTAAACTCAAAGTATTATTTGGTAAAATATTTTGCAATTCAGGGAAATAAGGAAGAATCTTATGAATAAAATAGTTATAATGAGTCTTAGGAGCTGGATGTCCTTCTACTTGTATCTCTTTATCTTTTTCTTGGTAACAGAAATATGCATCTTCTTGATATTCAGCTTGATACATTGATAGTGATTCCTCTATAAAATTACCTTCTATTTCTTTTTTTAGTTCATTTAATGCATTATCTATTTTCTTTTTTTCATGTGTTGAAAATGGATGATCTCCTGTGTTCCATGGTTCTCCTAATAGGGTACCGTCCCAAGGGTTAAGCATAAAGAACATAGCGTAGTTTATTCTCCTAGAATCTAATATACATTTAATAGTCCTAATATAGTTTGTAGTTTCTACTATATTTTGATATGGGTTAAAGTATTCACTAATGTATTCTAAACTATAATTACCGCTATGAAGTACACTTCCTTTACCAAGGTACTTAGTTTGTCCTCTTGGTATTAAATCATCACGGAGTAAAGATGTCCACTGTATAACTATATCAGTATCTTTATTTAACTTTCCTGAGTTTATTAGCTCTGTAAATTTATTAAATATAAAACGATTTCCACTACCGCCAGAACCTAGATTATAGTATTCCGGGTATACAGTTCCCATCCAATCAGCCCATGTAGGCCAACTAAACTCTGTAAAGCTACATCCTAAAGTAATAAGTCTTTTTTCCATATCTTTAAATTAATTTTCTCAGTATCTTTTCTAACTTCTTTACATTACCGTTAACATAGAAATTCTCTTTTAGTTCTTTTTTAAAGTTACTTAAGTTATGCTCTAGTATGGGCTCTAACTTTTCTCTTAGATCTTTAAGTTCTTGTAATGTTAATTTAGAGAGAGTCTCTATATTCTTTACTATTATATCTGCTCTTTCTACATCCGAGTCAAGTATGTCGTAACTTTCATCCCAAAATTTGCTGAATGTTTTATACCCTCTTTGTTTAAGTAAATCTAATGTTCCAGGACATCCAAGTATCATAAAGGGGTGACCTAGTTGTATAGGTTTCCATGTTTTCTCTGAAAGGAATAATGTATCGGAGCTTGTTAATGTTTCAGTTACTATTGATACAAATGTTTTCTTATGATCTTCTATATTAATATTAGAAGCTAGATTATAATTTAAATCATCACTTATAGAACGTGGAGATAATTTACTAAGTTCTGCAAAATACTCTGGAGCTATTCCGTATTGATCGTTAGTCTTATAGTTATACTCTCCTATACTTACTTTACCTTTATTAAATACTCCATACTTTAAGTATGTTGCTAATATCATTGATCTAGATCGTCTCATCATTCTATTATAAGATAAAAAAAGAAACTCATCATCTGTAGGTTCAAAAGGTATAATAGAATCTTGAGTATGCTGTATATTCCAAGTTTCAAAATCTGAGAAAGGAATCATTTTTATCTTTAAATTCTTTTCTTTTGCTATTCTAGATGCTAGATAGTTACCAGTGACGAATATAACGGAATACTCAGGCAAATTAGCTTTTATTCTCCAGGATTCTAATGTCTCAAAGTCAGGGTAATCAGCTGTACCAGATGTTCCTTCTGTCTCTAGCATCACAACGATTTTTGCTTTACCTTTTTTGATGTCATCTATATAGTGGTTACTTATATATCTGAAGCCAATATGTTTATTCTTATTAAAGTATGCTGTATTTTGAACTTTAATTAGGTAAAGGTGGTTTCTACCTTCTAATTCATGGTGGTACTTGTATTCATATTTACCAAATTGAAAATTATCAGGATATGACTGTATATTTAAAAATTCAGAAGAAAATATATCACCTTGTTCATCAAAAAAGTTCCAGTCACCTAATGTATGTGGTATAGTCGGTTTACCGTACTCAGGAATCATCCATATAGCACAAGATCCATTAGGTCTAGGTCCATCGTATATTGAATCGTACGCCTCTGTACTAAATAATAGTTTTTTGCTCATTTACTTTTTCTTTATACAGTTCTTCCAAGTATGTTCCCAAAGGTAATACATCGTTTCTACCTAAGAAATATTGGTTTTTAGTAACGTTAAAGTTAGCTCTATTATATGTAAGTATATCTTGCATATCTTTACGTAGATCCTTTAATTCTTTAGTACTCTTTTTACTCAATTTGTAAATTATATCTGCTACTGCTTGGACTCTTAAAGTTACATCCTCAATATCATCGTAAGATTCATCCCAGTATTTGTTAAAAGTTCTATACCCCATTGACTTAAGTGCTTTTAACGTACCTGGGTTACCTACTACTATAAAAGGATGTTCTAACATTATAGGTTTCCATATTTTTTCTGATAAAAATAATATATCTTTATCTGTATTGGTTTCGTTAACAACTGATAAGAAAGTGCTTGAGTAGTCTTCGTTAATATAAGGTGTTAGTGCTAAGTTATCGGTAAGATCTTGACTACCTATGTTAAATTCGTTTTTATCAATCTTTTTTGCTATAGTTTCATCTATTTCAGATAAAAAATCAAAAGACCCGAAAGGATTTGTAGCAGATTTATAATACAACTTATTATTCTTTATATAAAAGTCTTCATCATTAAAAGTCTCACCTGCATAACTAAATAACCCGCGATCTTGTATACCTAATTTAAACATATGGTATAAAAAGAGGAATCTATGTACTCTGGGTCTTCTATTATAATTTAAAAATAGATTAGCTTTATCTGTAGGGTTATATTTAGGTACTCCTTTTATTGGTTTTAAAGAACCTTCAAAAGTAGAAAATCCTTTAGCAATATATCCAAATTTCTTCTTAATTACATTTTTATCAGCTAATAAATCTCCAGATAGAAAGTATAGAGAATTAGGAGGAAAGTTTTCTTTGATTCTCCATGTTTCTAGTAATTCAAACATATCCTGTCCATTCCAGGAGTGTGGTTCGGCAGTATATTCAAAAATCAAAGTACATTTTAAATCTCTTATATCTTTTTTAACCTTGTCGTGTATACATTCGAATCCTATATTGGCATGTCTTTGCCAAAAGTCTCCATTCCACATACTGATAATATAGAAATAATGAGTATCTTTATATTCATCAGTTAATAGGTCTGAGAGAGTAATATATTTTATACAGGTAGATAATTTATTGATTGCGTATTTTACTTGATCAAGTTTATCTTCAGGTATAACACCTTTATAGTCATCAGTGGTTATTTCATCGTACCTAGTTCTTTCATATGACTCTTTTAATATATTTTTATTATTAAAAAAATGCATGTCGGCAAAATTACCAGGTATCTTTAGTTCTTTTTCCTCTTTCAAATACCAAGTTGCAGAAGAACCGTTAGGTCTTCTCATCTTTAATATAGAATCATAATTTTCTACTACACAAGGTATTTTCATAACTTTAGGCTGAATGGAAATGTATAAATAATTTTTTTATATCGGGATTAGTATCCTGTTTAGCTAACTTATTAAGTGTATTTTTATTATGAACAAATATATCTTTCATTTCACTATACCACTTATGTTTGTCTTTTATTTTATCTATATCTTTAAGTACTTTAACTATTGCAGATATTCTCTTACGATAAGGTAGTTCATCGTATTTCTCGTCAAAAACCTTATTGAAAGTTTTGAACCCCAATTCTTGTAGAGCTTTTATACTTCCTCTATTTCCTACTATAATAAAAGGTTGCTCTAATGCAATTGCTTTGAAAATCTTCTCACTTAAAAATATTGTATTTTCTCCATCATAATATCTTGCTTCACTAACAACATTAACCCAGCTATCTAAAGCATGTTTTTCATTAAATCTATTAATAAAGAAAGTCGTAGGCTTGCTAGTTAGTGATACTCCGTAAGGTTCTTTAGGTAGGTCTTTTACTAAGTCAATTAGTTCTGAGTTATCTAATTCATATGTACCTTCAGTATGCTTAGTATTTAAGTCAAACTTACTCATACTTAGTACTCCTTTATCCACTAAACCAGCTTTACTAAGTTCTTTATAAAGCCAAATTCTATGAGGTCTCGGTCTTTTATTAGTACAGCTATATAGTTTAATGTTATTTTTCTTTTTATACTCTATGTGATCGTCAAAGCCTATTACTTCTGAGTAATCTACAAATTTTCTAGACCAAATATTTTTATTTACTTCATATAAAAAATGTGGATAACCGATACATAAAATTTTCCATTTAGGTTTATTTTTATTGCACCATATTCTATACCTTTCCTCTAACAGTAAGTTACCTGTAACAAACATAATTCTACTTGGATTGATATGGTAACGAGCGCACTGTAAGTGTAGATAGTCAAATGCCCAATCTTCATGATACCCTTCTAGACTGCTATCTAAAAGTAAAAATGCCCTTCCTATTTGTAAGTCTTTGATGTATTCTGCGCTAAGTTTAGAGAATATTAAATCTGTACTAACTGTATTGTCTTTTACGTTATATCCTTCTGCCCATTCCCATGGAGATTCATTAAGTCCAATTGGTATAATGTATTTTCGTGGTCTTTTGCTAAACTTAAATGTTTTAGGTTTAAATTCCTTATGAGAGTCTCTATTAACGTTCCATAAGTCTACGCAATCGTTAGATAATGGAGATTGATTGTAAACATAGTTACCTTCAGTAGCATCTCTTAGAGTATTATCTTCTATAAGGTTAAGATGGTTGATATCGTCTTCAAAAACAAAATTCATATAACTGTTATTTTAATGTACCTGTAACTTGCAATGTGTATCTGGGATCTATACCTATATTACTAGCTGCATGAGGTGTATCTGTACTGTATATAATATAATCTCCTTGTTTCCAGTTTACTAATCCTCTTCCATCATATTCAAAGTAGTGTCCAGGTTTCCAATCTTCTAGAAATACAATAGCTCTATATACTAAGTGTCTTTCTACGTTAAATATTTTGCAGTAAGTTTCGAAATGATCAATATGAGGTGGCATAATATCTAATTGATCCATCCTATAAAATACAAAACCACAATTTTCTAATCCTAATGCTTCCGGAATTTCATCAATCCATTCAGGCATAGGGTTTTTACTATTGTACATAGACCCTAAAAAACTTTTATGGTAGTATCCTTGAGATCTCCATGTATCTAGTTCTTCTGAGTTCGTTAAAGGTTGTTTCGTATAATCAAAATCTAAATAATCTCTTTTAATTATGCCTTTACTAATCCTATTTTTAATTACTACATTATTCATTATTCTCTGACCATATCAGCAGTACAGCAGTGAAAAGATCCTCCTAGTGTTCTAGAATGTCTTATATTCAAGTCTAAAGCTTCAATGTTGTGTTTTTTAAGTTCTTTAATTAACTCTGTTTGTCTATTATCAACACAGACAGTATTCTCATCTAAAGAAATAAGATTAATTCCTACCCATTCAGATGCTCTAAGTACTCCTTTGTACCCTATATCCACCATATCCGGTGCATATATAATATCCCAACCTTTAAATAACTCAGGCATATTCTTCTCATTAACTCTCGCCGGGTTTACCAGTGCCAGACCGTCTCTAAGGATAGCAATAGTAGAATCTATATGAGAATATGAATACATATTTTCCAGGTAGTGTACCTTATATTTATCTCCTAATATATTCTTTAGCCAAGTATAGCCTCGATGGTTACCTGTATTAGAATTTAAATAAAGAATATCATCATTATGACGTAAAATGTTAGCTGCGTCAAATACTGGTTCTACATTGGTAAGAGTTAAGTCATCTAAGTTATCTATCTGATATGACGCATCTGTAAGTCTTGGTTTTGGAGCACATACCCATTTTGCTCCTTTGTCCATATAGTCTATAAATAGTTCTCTGTATGCATCAGTTTCAAACTGTCTAGATCTTAATGTCATAGGTGATTCAATAATAGTATCTCCTATTACTGTCATAGTATCTCTAGGGCAGAATGTATAGTATTGATCTGTTTCCCAATATCCGTTAGATACTGTTTTAGTAGTATCTAGTAGGTTAGGTCGATGTACTATTGCTCCGAAATCCTCTAAAGCTATTGCTAGGTTATCTAAATCTTCTACAGACTCTTCATAAACCTGTGGATCAAAAAATCCAATTTCGTTAGCTGGGATTTTATCTTTATCTGCATAATTGATAGCATGTAGATCGAAGCCATGTCTCGGCATATTAGCATTATCCACTCTACCTACTATAACTTCTTTTAATTTGCTGTATTCGTTTTTTACATTAACCATTATTAAATACTTTTAAGTTACTTATATTAGGGTAATTATTATATGACCATTTTTTTACTGGTTTACTGATAGCATCATTTATTGAATGTATGCCGTTTAACGCAGTTTCAGGAGTCATGTAATAATGGTACCCAATTGTCTCTATTTCTTGTTCAGCCCAAGGGCCTTTGTTATTATCTCTACCGTCATAAGCTAAACATCTTAATTTATTAGCTGCTTCTTCGTTATCTGTCAGTATCATTCCTCCTCTTCCTAAACTTAAATGTTTTTTGAATTGAAAGGATAGTACCATAAATGTATTATCAATATACGAATTATTTTTCCAATAAACAGCCGAATCTATAATATTATCTGTAATATAGTAATAGTCCTCCCATTCATCTTCAATAAATGTTCTTGCTATATTAAGTTTATCACTCAGCATTGCTACTGATAGGTAAGTATGTTTGGGAACTGTAATGTGTTTTGCTTTAGTGTACCTTAATGCTAATTCTAAGCCATGAGTACAACAGTCAACTGCAACTGCGAAAGGAGAACCGTAAAACTCTGCTATCTGCTGCTCAAATTTGCTTACTGTATCAAAACCATTATTCATATTATAAAACGTCTTTAATTTTTGGTTGGGGAGGAGGAACATAAGTACCGTGTTTTACACCCATATATAAATATTCGAATTCTTTAAAATCAGCATCTAAGCTAATAGAAGGTTTGTTGCATAATTTTTTTGCTACGAAACTCCAGGTAGAAAAAGAAGGTGTTAATAGTAACATTGAATGACCTAATGCTATTAGATCCACCATATTAAAAAATGCTACTCTTCTTAAAAGTTCATTTGTGTATACCGTGCTATCTGAGGGTATGTATGAGTCATCTAGAAATCCTAAGTCGTGTTTATCTATATCTAGTTTTAGGGGATAAAAAAGGCTACTTGGCATTTGTGAGATAAGATCTGCTCTAGAAAGTATAATTGAACCATACCTCTCTTTTAAGAAAGTTAAAGAAGAAGGAGGTAAATCTGTACTGATATAGAACTTCTGTTGATCGTCTAATTGAAGTGCTCTGTCAATGAATGCAAAAATTTGTTCATTAGTATAGAATTCATATACCGATGAAATATACTTATCTGCTTCTGTAGGAGCAAAGAATCTTCTAGTATTCTCGTCTGTAGAATCTATTTGTTCTTGAGTTTTTTTAACTCCTGCTCCTCTTCTTAAATGTATTCCGATTAAGTTATGAGTATATCCTTTAACGTATCTATCTAACGATTCATCTATAAACCTTAATTGAGAAAGACCCCAATCGTGAAAAACTTTATCATGTAAATTTAATTCAGGTATATCTTCTGTAAATGAATGAGTTAACTCCCATTTAAAATCTGTTATAAAATGATCTACTTTTTTAGGTAGTTGATATTTACCTTTTTTATGCATAGAGATTACCTGTTCATCTGTAATTTTAACAGGTTCTTCCATTTTAAATGTATTGATATCAAATACGTACTGAAATTTTACTTGATCGTAGTATATAGAAGAATGAAAAGGTTCAGTAGCTGATTCTAGTCTACCTTCGTACTTACCTATTAATTGAGTTTCTGGTAGCTGTACAAAATCTAACTCAAACCAATGTTGATCTAAACATACTATTTGATGATCTCCTACAGAATGTCTATACATTCCATACACTAATTCCCAGTGGAGTAATCTATTACAAAGTCCTGTATCTAGAGCATAATGTCCGCCGCCCCAAGGTTCAGCTAATCTAATAGATTGCGGTATTGAATGAGCCATTAATTATTCTTTTTTGCTTGTTCTTCGTTTCGTTTCTTTATTGCTGGTGGAAGGGGTGCTGAAGATACTGCGGTAAGTCTTTTCTCCATATCTGGTAGATATTCTCCAGCTTCGAAGTGTGTTATTCTACCGTCATTAACTTTTACTTGAGGTATATTAGTATCTACTTCAATCGAATCGTACCATTCTACTGCGTCAGGAAATGCTTTTCTAAAGTCAGAACCTCTTCTTTTATCATGCTGTACATAAAAAGATTTAAAATCATGATGATGTTTTTCAATATCTTCTTCAGTCTCAACGTGACCTTGTTCTATTACGTCAATATAACTTATTAGTCTTTCGATTTGAGATCTTTCATGATCCATCATTAAAGGATGGCTAGTTTTAACTTCAAACCAGTCTTTAAGCTTCTTATGTAATTTTCTCTTTTCACCTTCTGGTAGGTTAGTAGGAGACATAAATGCTGGCCAACGAAGTATATTAAGGTCGATTCCTGGGCTATTCATACCATATTTCTCTTTAAGTGAGAACATGTCATCCATAAACTCAGTGATTGAATATAGACATAGTGAATTAATAGTCATCATACATATTACTTGTCTAAAGTTTCCTTCTTCAATTACTCTAACTAAATTATTTCTCCATACATCCCACTCTAATCCATGTCTAATATATTCTGCTTGAATACCAAAGGCTTCGCAAGAAGTATATAAATCAAACTCTTTAATAGGAAGAGTGTTGGACATATCTATCAATTTATTGATCAGTTTATCATTAACTCCTAAGTTCGAGTTAACTGCTAACCTTAAATGAGGTGCAGGTGTTTCTTGCATTCTTTCTAGAAACTTCCAGAAGTTAAAAGATGCAGAAGGTTCTCCTCCTGTTACTCTTAGCTCTTGTAGTCCTGGTGCTAATTCTGGCCACCATTCTATAAATGCATCTACATATGGATTATCTTTATTATTCTTACCGAAGCTATCTGCCCAAGACCCATCAGCATGATATGCTCCTGCAGAAGTTGTCTTAAAGTTTTGATATGGTCCGTTTTTTTCAATATCTGCTGCCCAAGAAGTTGAATATCCTGCATTACAGTACGAACAAGCGAAATTACAAGTCCTATCAAAAGATACTTCTACTGTTTTAAGGTTAACATCTGCATCCCAAGGTGCATCTGCAATTGCTGCTATTTCTTCATCGGTATAGATCCTACTTTTAAATACCCTATCTCCAATTGTATTGTTTCCTATGTCTTCTACTTTCCAACAGTAAGAACATTCAGCTGGACGAGTTCCTTCAAGCATCATTTTTCTAATCTCCTTCTTAAATTTTGTGTTGTGTAGTGCTGAAGGGTTAGTTTTAATTTCTTCTAAGTCAATAGGGTGAGGTAGAGGTAAGTGGCATGAATTTGTAAAACCGTGTCCTAAATGTAAGGATGCGTTTAACCATTTTGCTGCACAAAAACTTTTACTAACTGAATCGAGGTGAGTGTCTCTCCACTCAACTAACGGATCTTGTTCTGTCATTATGTTAATTGTCTATATTTTGTTTATAAAGTTACAGTTACCTGTTAAATCTACTGATTTATCAAATATATAATTGTTAAATTCATGATTGCATATTAACTTATTATTTTGCTCTATACTAAAATTAAATAAGTCTATATCTACGTAATTTAAATTGAAATCATTTTTAGGAAAATTACCTGCTCCAAAAATTATATGTGGGTCTGGAGATGAGGCAAATCCATTTTCTTCTAAATCTATACTAATACATTCATTATTATTTATAAATACTGTAAAAGACTTTTTTGCTACATGCTTCCAGTGTATTTTTAATCTAATGCCATCGAACAAAGCAACAGGTAGATCGTAAAATTTAGTTTTGTTAAAACTGTTCATTAATGTAAATAAAAGCCTACCGTCGTATATATCCATAGCAGTATAATGAGGCAGTAAAGTAAAAAGAGTTCCAATTTCTCCTTGTACTTTATTAACTTTCAAATCTACGAATAGATCAAACGAAGAGTACCCTGTTAATACTTTATTAGCAGGATTTTCTGGGAATGTGTCACATATATGACTTGGCCAGAATAGCCATGGATTACCTTTACTTATACTTAACATACATACTTTTTAATTCAGGGAAAGTTTTATGAAAATTAGTCCCTCTTCTTATATCTAATTCAGTTACAAATTTAGCAAATTTAGATCTTTGTTTTTCAACATCGAAACTATCCTCACTTTTTGCATAATCATATATTCTCTTTATTTTCTGTATTTCTACGTTAGTGAATCCTACGTTATCATGCGTATACTCTTTCATACCGTAATATAATGCTTTTTTAGCAGATTCCAAAATTAATTCTTTATGATTATCTTCTAATATCTTTACAGATAAATGAGCAGGCCATCTTAAGTAAGAAGTATCAAGCTGTATCGGAGTAACCCAGTATCTATCTTTATTAGCATACTTTTGTTTAATTTCGAATATCTTATCGATAACTTGGTCATAAGTAAAGACTGAAAGAGCATTAAAAGTTGCCATTACATTTATTGTAACTTTTGGCAATTGAGTTAATACTTTATCTACATTGTTCCAAAATTGATCAGCATCTAATCCATGTCTTGTATATTCAGCTTGTGCTCCTTGTGCCTCAATAGATGTAAAGACAATTAATTCTCTAACTTTATTATTTTCACAAAGGTCTTTAGCAAGTTCAATAAACTTATCTACTAATTTATCAGGTACTCCTAGATTAGTATTTATTGATAGCGATATATTAGGATTAACCTCTGGGTTATCTCTAATGTATTCTAGTACTTTAAAGGTATCTTTTGATAGTAAAGGTTCTCCTCCTGTTATTCTGAAAGTATGTAGGTCAGGGAATAAATCTGGCCACCATTCCCAGAAAGCTTCAATGTATGGATTGTAGTCTTTCTTTTTATAAGGCATTTCACCTTTTGCTTTTAGACCTTCTATCTCATTATAGTTATCTACAGTTTTATAACCCCCGTGTTTCTCTATCTCTTCTACCCATTTAGAAGAAAATTGCGGTCCACAATACGCACATTTAAAGTTACAGGTATTAGAAAAAGATACTTCGACATATCTTGGGTTAAAATCTGCTCTCCAATCACTATTTTTAATAGTTTCAAAATCAGGTAATGACCAATCTTCTGATGATTTAAATACTCTATCAGAAAAAGAGTTAGAACTATCTTCTACTTTCCAGCAATAGTTACATTCATCAGGTCTTTTACCTTCCAACATCTCTTTACGCTTACGTTTTTTAAACCTACTATTATGTAAAGCAGATGGATTTCTTGAAATTTCTGATAAAGGTATTTTATGAGGTGCTGGATGGTGACATGAGTGGGTCATTCCTGTGCCTAGGTGCATAGTAACTTGTGTCCATTTTGCTAAACAAAATCCACAACCTACACCATCTAATTTATCTTTTACTTCTTGTGATGTCATAGTTTAATATCAATCATTGTAGCAAAAGGAGTAATTTTATGTTCTTTTACTAACTCGTATTTAACTTGTGCGAAACCGTCTTGTTTATAGTCTATCTTACCTTGTTGCATTTGTAAAACATACCTCTCTTCATTTTTTGCAGTAGTTTCACCCTTAACAAATTTATTATCAATAATACCTTCATCTTCATGAGGAAGACATCTAAACTTACCTTCTACTCTGTAAGGTAGAATAGAGTTTGGTATTTTTGTTATCTCTTCTAATTCTTCTACATTATGTTTAAAAGCGATTTCCTGATTAGAATCTCTATCTAAGTATATTGTTGAGTCATAAGGAATCTCATTATGTAAGTTACTAACTTCGTCTGGTGAAAGTGCTCTTTTATAAGCTATTACTTTAGCTATATCTCCTCTAAAGAATTTTACTGGTGAGTCATCTTGTTCTGATGGAGACATTCCTAAATATAGGTCATTTTTACCGTATGCTTTTAATCGTCCTGCCCATTTTAGAGGCGATGGAGATCCGATACCTCCTTTTGAATCTACTTCTGTTCCATTTAAGTATAGACTAGATAGTTTATCTTCGTTATCAAAGGTAGCAGTTACCCAACTCCATTGACCATCATATCTCTTAATCCACATATAGTTATGATCATGATAATTGTTCCAGTACTGTAATGATATAGCTCTAGAATTATTGAAAGAGAAACCGTAGTCGTATCCAGGTATTCTTAAAATTGGGTACTCCTTATATTTACGGCTTGAATCACCTATTAGGTATATAGGTAGTTTATCTTCTTGTTGAAACGCTCTGACAAGTACAGAGATGGTATGTGAACGTGCTGTAAGGTTCCTTATCTCTTGAGAGTAAGGTATTTTAATGTAACTGTTATCACCTGAGAAAGAATAGTATTTTATTAACTGTTCTTTAGGGTAAAGGTATTGATTATTTGTTAGGTTTTCTTTATGAGCTCTCCAAAATAGATCATCATCTTCCATTCCCCAGTCCCAATAGTCATTTGAATATCCATTAGTTTTATCAATATGAGCTTTAGAGAATAAGACTGCACCTCCAAAGTATTCATGATACTTAAGTTGATAATCCATTTGAGATATTTGAGTAGCAATATGTCTTGGTCCTTCTAAAGGAAATGTATAGTCTGCTCCTCCACCCTCTTCTGGTATCATATCAATATCATGCCATACAATGTAATCACATCCATCTTCAAACGCATGTTTAGCAGCTATATTTTTTGTTGCACCTCTATTAAATAACTTATCATCTACTTGATGACAGAAGTACATATGAAATTCAATACCTTGATTTTTTAAATACTTAGCAACTTTAGGAATAAACTCATGCATATGAGCTTCTCTATTTCTATATGGTACACAAACCCCTAATTTCATTACGTTAATGATTTTATAATTAATACATTTTCATCCCTATCTTCTTCTCTAATCCTGTATTTACAGTTATTAAGTCCATCTTCTTTGTGAAGGCTATCTTCACTATCTTTAAATCTATAGTACCTTAACTGATTTTCCCTGCTAGACCAATCTTTCCAGTATCCATCTTGATACCCTAATTCCTCGTGCTTTTTTAATTTAAATTTACCCTTTCTTCTAGTAGGCATTCCTAACTTAAAAATTTTATTAGTACTTAAGTGTTCGATTTCACAATCAATCATTTGTCCTGTGCTAGTAATTCCTGCTTCTTGCAATGAGGGGTGATTGTCTAAATTACCGAATTAGGTATACTTAGACAATCACCCCTCATTG
>OBMK010001386.1_pt1 | contig 20642 bp, 25 predicted proteins | sample 1539081 | NCBI WGS metagenome assembly OBMK01 (sample SAMEA3355528, study PRJEB22509) | marine metagenome | biome: marine; feature: river plume; material: water | place: USA | collected 2010-08-07 | depth 0.5 m | reverse complement strand
CTACCATTGCAAGCTTAGAGGAGACTGTCAGTCAGCTTGGCTCACGTATGGCTATCGAGGACAACATTAACCTTAAGCGTGATGTTGAAGGTAATGGCGTAGAGATACAGTACGTATGGGGTGACATAGAAGAGTTATGGGATGAGCTTGCCTCTATGACACTAGCTATCAATGAGATCAATAAACTCAAGCAACGTATAGCCGTTATGGAAAGTGAACTACGATACATCAACAGAGATCACAGGGACATGACTGAGTAAGATGATTGAAGTATTAGCTCTTGCAAGTGCGGTAAGTACAGTCGCTGGTAGTATCAGTAGTGCAGTAAAGGCGGGTAAAGATGTAAACAGTCTTATGCCCGCTTTTGGTAAGCTTGCTAATCTTGAAGCAGAGATTGGTGTTGCAGAGAAGGGTAGACACAAAGGACCACTAGGCCGTTTGACATCTACAGAAGAAGAAGGCTTTGCAATTGCTCAAGCAAAGATGAAGCACAAAGAAGTTACGGATGAACTCCGCTCTATATGTCAGTTGTATGGACCTCCGGGTATGTGGGATAGCGTAGTACATGAGCAAGCACGAGCACGTAAAAGACGCAAAGACGCACTTGAAGCTGAGGCTGCAAAGAGAGATAAGATCTTCTATGCACTTACAATAGTAGCTGCTGTTGTTATCTTTGCGTTAGGCAGTGCAGGTCTAATCTGGGGTGCTGCTATACTAGCTCAAGAGATAAAGTAAACGATGTCTTGACTTGACAAGTATACCAATAAATGTTATAACTTAACTATCCTTTACTCACTAACTATAGGTACTAAAGAGCATGGGTCAAACAACAATCACAAATGAAGAACTTGAAGCTATGCTTGACCGTGCAGCCCGTAAGGGTGCGAAGGAGGCATTGGCTTCTATTGGCTTGCTTGATGACTCCGCACAGAGAGACATTACTGAGATGCGCAGCTTACTAGAGGCCTGGCGTGAAACTCGTAAGTCTGTTTGGAATACAGTAACAAAAGTAATAACAGTCTCTATACTCACCTTTATAGCAGGTGCAGTATGGATGAACTTAGGTAAGTAAGGATTTAAGACATGGCTGAAACAGAGACAGACTACGCAAAAAGCCCAATTGCGCAATTCGTGGCAGATCTTATTAATCCTACAGGTGTTATTGAAGCCGATGATGGCAGTAAAATAACTGTAGGTGTTGGTAGGGGTGGTGCGGTAACTGTTATTGAAACAGATGCAGATGGAAATAATTATCAATTATATTATGGCGATGGCGATGATGGTGAGGGGTGGAAGACAGACAAAGCTTACAGAGATGCCGCTAAGATGTTTGCTGATATGCAGGAGATAGCAACCTCTGAAGAAGAAGTAGCTGTAGATGAATCGCAGAATGTACAAGGTGGCACTGGTGGCGGTCTTTTTGGGAAAATTTCACACGCAGCTACTACAACAAATACAGGTACAATTATTAGTGGCTATGGTGGTAACCTACATCAAACAGATGCTGTAGCTAAAGCTGCTATTAAGTTTAACAAAGCTTACAAGTCAAAAGCAGTAGAAGATGATAAAGAAGATGATACTGTAGTTACGGAAGACACTACAAACACTCTCACACCCGTAACAACCCCTGCCACTACGGCAACCACTGCTACTCCTATAACTGCAGCTGCTGTAGCTGCACCTCAAACTACAGCTGTAAGTGCGGATGGAGTGACACCAGTACCTAAAACAATAACGCAAGAAGTTACAGCTCCGTCCTATAATAATCAAAATCAAATAGTTGCTAATACATCTTTAAGTAATCAACAAGCGGGTACGTTTGATAAACCCCTACAGACAGCAGGTCTTAGTGCTGTACCTACTGCAGCCACATACAAGACACATTACGCTGGTACACCTGGATTAGTTGACCCCACTCTTGTCGCACCTACAGGTGGAATGGATCAGGCAATTTATCAAAATAGTTTAGGCCAACAAATGACTGTAACAGAAATGAATGGTGCTCCTACCAGCTATGTTCCACCGGGATTTATACGTCAAGGGACAGTGCAACAAGTGCAGCAGTCTTCAGGAATGGCTACAGGTGGTTCTGTACAAGGTTATTCTAAAGGTGGTGATGTAGCCTTAGTTACAATAGCTAGGATGAATGGCTTTAGCGGTAATGATGCAAATACCGCACTTGCTTTTATGAATGGCACTGAAGGTCTTCGTAAAAAACTACAAGCTATGGGTTCATTTATGAGTCGGGGTGGACTAGCTCTGGCTGAGGGCGGTCTTCTACCAGCAGTAGTACCTAGCTTAACAATGCAGAACCAACTGGCATCAAACATGGTGCCTGCACAAGCTAATGTCCAGTACATACAACCACAGCCAGCTGACTTCGTACCTGTAGATGCAGGTCAGGCTACTCCTATTGCACCCTATGCTGAAGCTGCTACAGTGGGTACTGTACAACAAGCAAATCAACAAGTCGCAGCTGTGCCGCAAACAGTGACACCCGTAACTGCCGCTGCTCTAGTTAAAAATGAAACAGATGCTATGCAACCAGCACAGGGTACAGTATCTGCACCAGCACAGGTAACTGGCGCTCAACAGCAAACCTCTGCTGTAACTGGCATGCAAGGTGCACAGGGTACATCAGTCAATGTTGTGGCCCCTGCACCTAGAGAGCTACAGACAGGAGAGCTTATTGATCCTGTAGCTAATGCTGCAACTGCTTCTTCTTTTACAGAACAAATTGAAGCTCAGACAGCAACCCCAAGTGCACAAGCTACAGTTCAAGGACAACTAGAAGGGTTGATGCAACAGTTTGAAGGTGGTAATACACCTGCATGGGCTGCAGGTTCTATGCGTAATGCTACAGCTACACTGTCTGCACGTGGTCTTGGTGCTTCTAGTATGGCAGGTCAGGCTATTATCCAAGCCGCAATGGAATCGGCACTACCTATCGCACAGATGGATGCACAAGTACAGGCACAATTTGAAGGTCAGAACTTGTCAAACCGTCAGCAACGTGCTATGCTTGCTGCACAACAACGTGCTCAGTTTATTGGTATGGAGTTTGATCAAGCTTTCCAAGCAAGGGTTCAGAACTCAGCACGTATCGGTGACATAGCTAACATGAATTTTACAGCAGAGCAAAACATAGCTCTGGAAAATTCTCGTGCAGCTAACACTATGAACCTAAATAATCTGTCTAATCGTCAAGCTATGGTTATGTCAGAGGCAGCTGCATTAGCTAATTTAGATATGGCTAATTTAAATAATCGTCAACAAGCTGCGGTACAAAATGCACAAAGCTTTTTGCAAATGGACATGGCAAACCTTAGTAACTCTCAGCAGACTGAGATGTTTAAAACTCAACAGAATGTTCAAGCATTGTTTACAGATCAAGCAGCTGAAAATGCAGCAAAACAATTCAATGCCTCCAGTAAGAATCAGACTGACCAGTACTTTGCCAACCTTAGAAATCAAACCAGTCAGTTTAATGCATCACAACAGAATGCTATGGATCAATTCAATGTAAACTCTGTAAATGCACTACGAGAGTTTAACTCTCAAGTACAGCAGCAACGTGATTTGTTTAATGCACAGAACGGTTTAGTTATTGCTCAGGCTAATGCTCAGTGGAGACAGAATCTATCCACAATTAATACTGCCGCACAGAATGAAGCCAATGCTTCTGCAGCACTTGCTGCTAATGCCTTTACTCAGTCTGCCCTAGATACTCTTTGGCAGCGTGAAAGGGATATTATGGACTATGTTTATAAAGCTAGCGAAGCTGGTAAGGATAGAGCACTTAGTGTTGTATTGGCCGATAAAAAGTACGCTGAGTATGCGACAGCTAGGGCGGATGCGGAAGAAACCGCTGAGTGGGAAACTCTTATCAAAATAGCTACCACATAATTACAGGATAACAAAATGTCTTATACAGGACTACTGCGTAAAGCGAGAAAACAAATTAGAGGTTTTTCTGTAGGTGGATTAACCGCAGCAGATGAGGGTACTAGGAGACTCTCGGATAAAGGATTGATGGGTAGCTCTTTTCAAGAAGCCCTGGGTAGTGAGGATGAGGGTAAATTACTTCCCGCATCGATGACTACTAGTAGATCTTTGGTAAAAAGAAGAGCAGGTGATAGATTTGATTCCAGTGAGACGGAAGAAGATTTTCTTACAAGAGCGTATAGAAATGTTATAAATCAAAATGAACGGTTGATAGAAGAAGGAAGCTCTACTGGAGCTGCAACTGATGAGTCTGGTAAACCTTTAGATATTCTAAATCAAGGCGATGATATAGTAGAAAAGGCAGCTAATAATTCTGTCCCTAGGTTTGATACCGAGTTGTCTGGATTTAAATCCTTGCTAAATGATGAAGCATTTATGAGGGAACTTGAGGAATTAAAAAGAGAATTTCCTACTGTACAAAACAATGAAGTATTCAATGTAATATTTAAAGAATCTAGTTTTAACCCTACCGCTAAAAGTCCAGCAAATGCTGCAGGACTTCTGCAAATGATGCCAGAAGTTTTAGGTGAGATGGGTTTGACGACAGAAGAAGTTTTAGCTATGGCCCCCGCAGATCAATTGATAGTTTACAAAGGCTATTTAAAGCGTTGGGGATACAATGGATCATCTAGCTTAGGGGTGATGCAGGCTGCGCCCGCCTACAGAAACTCAGACCCAAGTACAGTTATCTACCGTAAGGGTAGTAAAGAAGCCAAGATGAACCCCGGCTGGCAGGATGCTAACGGCAATGTTACTAAAGAAAGTATTGATAACTTTTACAGGGGGTCTAACTAATGTTTAGTGCACCTATACCGGGCCAGTCCCTTACATCAGAACCAAAGAACGTGCCTTGGGAAAATCCCCCACAGTTTCCAGACCCTGAGTCTGCACTAATGTGGCATATGGACAGACTACAAGAACCTGAAAAGATTAAAGCTATAGCTGGGTTACTCACGTTAGGGTTAGATGTCGTAACTCTTACAGAGGGATTGCTTAGAGCAGCTGTAATTGACGGTCGTCATTCTATTGATGTCTCTCTTCTCATTGGCCCTATCATACATGAGTACATTGTAGGGACTGCAGACGCAGCCGGTTTAAATTATAGTGAGGGTATGGATGAACCTTCTGCAGATGAAGTAGATGTCAACTACACTATAAGATCTAAAGAGGCAGCTGAAATTTTAAAAGAACTTGAAGAAACTGGGGAAGTAGACTTTGATACGGAACCAGAAGAAACTTCAGAAGAGTCTATGGAAATGTCAGAAGAATTTGAAACTCCTATTGAAGAAAAACCTATGGGCTTGATGTCAAGAGGAGAAGTATAATGGGTATGTGGCAAGGCATTAGTCAGGGATTAGACGCTGTTGAACAGAGAAAGCTTAATCAGGCAGAGCTTGATATAAGAAAAAGAGCTAATGAAAGAGCTGAAGAATCTTTTCAGCTAGATAAACTTACAACGAGAACTACATTAGCTAAACAGCTACGAGAACTTTATGGTTCGGGTTCGGGTGGAAGTACTGGAAGTAGCAAATCTAAATCTCCTAAGATTACTTCTTCTGAAAATAAAAACAATTTCCAGATTTTGACCCAGAGATTTGAAATAGATCCAGAGCAAGTTACTAAGGTTTACGCTACAGGTGGAGCTGAAGCTGTTGCTAAAGCTGTAGAATTAGCTAATAACTACAGTGAGAAATTTAGAACTGGTAGTTATGCAGGATCTGAGCCTAATATTGTAATTGGTCAAATGTTAGAAAGTGCGCTTTACACCGACCCTGAAACTCTTGAGTATGACTGGGATAAAATAAGTGCTGAAATTGGGGTACCTTTGGATGATGCACTGCGTACAATGATGGGTGGAGATTATACTGTACCCGGTGCCGTATCTTTTGAAACACCTGCACTAATTGAAAAGCCTTCACTAACAGACCTTGCCGATGTAGAAAAACGTGCTCTGTCTAACTCCCTTCAGATGGCTAAAAAAGAAAAAAGATCTGTATTCTCTAGAGTAAACCAGCTAGCAAAGATTCAGGAAAGTCGTACTCTAACTAGTTTGGAGGAGCAGGAAAGAGAATGGCTTACTGAAAGAGGAGATCAGATTGGATCTGCTATTGAGTCCCATAAAGAAGAAGTGTACGATCCTCTAATAGGATTATATGGATCTTCCATGGGAGATTTGTTGGATTACTACAATCAATTTGAAGGTGCTCCTATCGGACCATCCTTCTTTGAAGCATCTCAAACAATACAGACAGTACCAAATAGGGCTGTTGCCCTTAGCTTAATGCAAGCTGATATTCTTCAGCCTGGAATGACAGTAAGAAATCTAGAAACAGGTAAGTTAATTAAGTTGGAAGAGTAGCATGGAAGAAGAATATGAAGATGTACTCAGCCTTGGCGACAGCATTTCTGCAACAGAACCAGCTTTAGACACAGAAGAATATGAAGAACCTCTGTTGATAAGTGGCTCGGCTGATTCGGAAATAGAGCTGCCACTTTCAAAGTCATCTGGAAGTTCGTTGCAAATTTCTCTTGGGCCAGAAGTAGTAGATTTAGATTCTGTTTTTCAAGAGTATGGTCGTGAACTAATAAAAGAAGACTTTCTTAAAGACGACAGACTTATGGAAGTTGTGTATCAAAACCTTGAAGCTAGGTACCAGCCTGCTGGTGTAATTGGTACAGCCTACAGAGGTGTCTCAGGTGTGGCTGGTGCTGATACTGGTGGTGGTGCATTTGGTCCAAGAGACTACAGAGCTATGGACAGAGAAGATGTCTTTGAGATCTGGCAAAACTATCAGAGGTCATTTACTGGTGGTCAAAGTGTAACTACAACTAACGAGATTGCTTTTGGATTATCTGCGGATCAAACTACTAAGAATAAATTAGGTGCAGGTTATCTGCTATTTGATCAAATGGATAATGCCTTTACCGGCGAAGGTTCTTGGGCTGAAATGGGTGATGCTATTTACGACTATGGTAAAGCAGCTATCTACGATCCAACAACAATTCTTTCTTTTGGTTTAGGAAAAGTTTTTACATTTGGTGCAACTAAGACGGCGTCTGTAGCTGCTAGATCTCTGTTAATAAAAGGTTTTCAACAGTATGTAAAACAGGGTATGTCTAAAACAGCTGCACGTGTTGCAGTAGGTAAGGCCGTGACAAAAGCCGCACCTGTCGTGGCAGCGGATGCTGTATTTAACGTAGGTTTTGACGCACTTTACCAAGCGCAGCTAATTAATACTGACGCACAGGAAGAGTTTAGCTTTACTCAGTCTGCAGTAACTGCTGCAGGTTCTATTCTCATGCCAGCGGTATTGTTTGGTACAAGTGCAACCGTTAAGGGACTTAGACGTTCTGAATTTTTAAAAGACACCTGGATAGGTTCAAAAGAATTAGATGTAGCTGCACTAAAAATGGATGCAGCAACCGCCCTAGCTGAGTCTAGAAAACGTATTAAGAACAAACAACTTATTGATACTGTGGATGAAAACTTTGGTAGGATTGCTGGTGGTGACTCCGGTTTCTTGGCTTGGCAAACTGTTAAAGCTAAAGCAAAGTCTGCCATTGCTAGAAAGCAAGAGGTAGACACAGACACAGAAACTATGAATATTTTTATGAAAAATTTCTGGTTCGGTGCTAAAGATGGTAGCACCAAAGGGTACTACGAAGCACTGAAGGATGCTGGGTTTGTTACGACACCTGCCATGATAGATGAATATAAAGTTACAGGTACTTTTGCTCAGACTATTATGTTCTTAAAACCAAGTGTAGTAAAAAACATGATGACTTCTTTTGAAAAAGAAACAGGTCGTAAGTTAAAAATTAAAAAGACACCGGCAGGTCTAAGAGACCATATGATTAAAGGAACTTCTGTTGGTGCAGAGACCATGCAAATTTCTTCTCAGTTATCCCGATTAGAAAACTTAGGTGGAGCAGAGCTTACTAAAGCACTGAAGAATATGGGTAAGGGTAAGATGCCTGATGACCCTAAAAAATTACAGTTTGCTTTATCAATATACAAAAGATTAATAACATCACACCTCTCTACTACAGGTGCTAACATTAAAGGTTTTGGACAGCTCGTAAGTTTAAACACTGCGGCTGATATATTTACCTCTGCAATTAACTACACCATAGCTGGTGGTGCAAAATTAGCAGGTAAATCTGACACTGCAGAAATGTATGCTAATAGAGGCTATGGTTCTTTACTTGGTGCAATTCGTCGTGGTGCATCGGTCCTATCTCCAGAGCTAGAATACGAGTACGCACAAAAAATTCTAGAGCTAAACCCCAAGACAGCTGAAACTCTGTTTAAAGATATCAGTGGTGATGGTGGTGTAAGGGATAGCTTAGAACATTTTAACCTTGATGCTAAAGGTAAGGTAGATTCTGAAGGTAAACTCATAAACCCTGACGCAACTTTAGATCCTAGAAGTCCTACATATCTTGTTGCTAAGGGTGCAGATGCTGTAACCAAGGGTGCTCAAACAGTAACACTTGTTAGGATGCAAGATGAAGTTACTAAAACTTGGTCATTTGGTACAAATGTAAATCAAGCTATTATGAGAGAGTACGGAACATCCCCACAAAAATTCTTTGATAGGCCTGACGCTGCGCTTGAGATGGCTACTGACAGATTCAGAAAAAACGTACTTGATAAAGCTGCTTTCCGTACAATGAGAGAGACTGCTTCTGTAAACTGGTCCACACTGCCAGCTAATAATGCATTCAGAGCAGCGGCAAGATTTATTGAGACGGTAACAAACAAAACTCCTGTCGGTTTTATTGTACCTTTTGGTAGTTTTTTAAATACAACCATAGCTACCATGGGAGATCTATCTGGTTTTAATGCTATGAGATTTACTCTTGAAAGATTTCGTGGTAAAAAACTTGACTTCGCAACTCAAGAAGTTGCCGAAGCTTACGGTCGTATGGCTGCTGGCTGGTCTGCAGTAGCTCTAGGTACTTACACTGCAGGTGGTGCTATAGATAGAGTTAAGGAAGGTCTTGCTTGGAATCAAGATAGAAAAGACGATGGCTCTATTCAAGATAACAGATTTGATTGGCCCTTCTCTACCATAAGAGTTGTTGAACAAATGCTAGCTCATGGTACAAAGGGTAACCCAGAAATCTTGAAAGGACTTAAAGATTTTTCTTGGGATGAAGTTCCAGATGATCTTTGGGAAGAACTTAGGAATCAACTTGGAGGCCAATCAGTACGTGATTTAAAAGATTTCGAAAGGAACTTGTTTGAGTATGCTCAAGCTCTGCTAGAAGTAAAAGAGTCTAAACTTGTAACGGGTGATTGGGTCGGGTCCGGCCTAAGTAAAGTCGTAGAGTTTACTGAGGATCTAGTATTCCCCCCTGCAGCTAGAATATTGCAAGGTGCGACAAGACCTCTTGATCCTGTAAATCAGGTGTGGGGATTAGTTACTGATAAAAATATGTCTCCTGACCTTAGACAGGGGCCAGAAAAATATAACAGTGCTATTAAATATGTAAATAATCTCTTCGATAGTATGGGTATACCCTCTTCAACCGATCTGCCCAGAAGAGCTATGCCTACACGAGGCACAGATCTACAAGTGGATTCCGGTAAGCAGGTATTGGGTGTCCGTGGTTCACGTGAGCCTAACACAATAGAAGCAATGTTAAACTCTGCGGGTATGTCTGCGTGGAAGGCTATCAAATTTGATGGACCTGCTGAAGTAAAGAACTACATGGATACTTTAGTTGCACCGTACCTAGAGACAGCAGCACGTAAATACCTAAAGAAAAATCCTGAGTTTTTTAGGTCGAGTCAAGCTGAAAAAGAAAGAGTTATGCAATCTATTATATCAGAAGCAAAAACTAATGTAACAAGTGTAATGCAAAGCGGTACTATTCCCCGCAATTTGGAAATGTTACGTGTACTATCTGGTAAAAATAAGGATAAGGTAAAGCGTGTCATGGACTTCATGGGTATTGAGGGGGAGTTAGAAGACATACTAAAAGAGGAGGATGCATTGAGCACCCTCCGTAAGATTGACATGCTTGTCAAGAATTACGACAAGATATTTTTTGGAGACCTTGAGTTAGACTAGTCCTCTTCTAACATCCTGTCTGCCCACTCGTAGGCCTCACGCCTGATCTCCTCCAATCTACTGAACCCCTGACGGTTAGAAAGTAATCCCGCAAGTGCTTGACCTGCGAGATATGTTCTGGCTGTCAGGGGTTTATCTTTTGGAACCTTGGCTTTTTTGAACTCCCTAGCCTCTTGTAGTAGAGTGTTCTCTTTCTTGGGTCTACCCCGTGGCCTGCCAGTGCTACTCATATCCCCTCCTTAATGAATACCTTAACCCACTGTGCGCAGATGTCGCTTCTTATTATGTCGTTAATACCAAACTCAATTACTGGTACAGGTAATATGTGCTTCTTTGCTAGGTGAATAACTTTAGACAGGCCATCTCCAGTAGGCAAGTCACTCTGCTGTACATCTCCATTTAAAACAATCTTACTACCCTCACCAACTCTGGTGAGTAGCATCTTTAACTCGTGTGTTGTTATGTTCTGAGTCTCATCTACAATAATAAAAGAATTATCAAAACTACGCCCACGCATGAGAGCAAGAGGTGCCATCTCGATGTTACCATTTTTAATTCCAGTCTCTACTGCACCCTTACCAAGGTGCTTAATTAATACATCAAGTACAGGCAATGCCCAAGGGTAAGTCTTCTCTTCCAAAGTTCCCGGAAGATACCCGATGTCTTTACCCACGGTTACATGGGGTCTAGTGATGACGATCTTATCCACTTCTTTTGTTGTGTATAGATCAGCTGCATAAGTAGCAGTAACATAAGTCTTGCCAGTACCAGCTGGCCCTAAGATAAAGACTTGATTACTGCTGGTTAAAGCATTCAATAACTCCCTTTGTGTCTCTGTCTTGGGTACTATGCCCGATGTTTCTTTCTTTGTCGCACCCTTGTAATTAGTCTTTCGACGTGATCGTGTTTGCTTCTTAGGTGGCTCAAGGGTATCAATCATAGTTTAACTAACTCCGCTTTCGTATAAGGTATGTGGAAGAACAACTCTCCGGGTTTGATATATCTACCCTTAGCTTCCTTTAGGCTCTCCTTGGTGAGCAGAGTATCCTTGATTCGCCAAGCTTGTTTAAGATCTTTACGGAAGACATAGAAGTTAAGGACTCCATCATCCCCTTCATACTTATCCAGTAATCTTTGTTTACGTTCGGGGATACGGATCTCATCCCAATGAGCAGGCCAGTCCTCTTCCCAAGCTACCTTTACCTCCGCTTCATTGAGGAATGTAAGGCCGTGCTTCTGTGAAACGACATCTACAAAGTAGTTCTCCTCCGTGTTTACAATCACATGATCTTTAGATTCCAAGTGTGATACAAGAGCATCCTTGGCTTGCTTATCGTAAGCTTCATATAAAGCCCTACTAAAATTCTTTCTCACTGCTGCCATCTAGAAGTTCCTTTAGTTCTGTGTAACCACCTACGTGATCACCTTGGGGGTTGAAGATCTGAGGTACTGTGGTCATACCTGCTTCTTTAATAAGTGTCAACAGCCATCGACTGCTAGGGGAGTCGAGAGAATACGATGTGTACGTATACCCCCGACCCTTTAGCAATACCTTAGCTGCGTCACAGAAGTTGCACTGTGTTCTACCTAAGACTATCCACATCAGGTGAGATCGACAATCTCACAAGAGTCACCTGTGCATGCAAGTGTTTGACTACCTGCAGTATTGTCCTCACTCTCGTAATCAGAAAGCTTAGACCAATCAATTGACTTGGGCATAAGAGAAAGTAAATTTGTGTAGTCAGTTTTACCTACCTCCTGATATGGAGCTTGTTGATATGTGTGCTCATTGAAGGGTAGGAACGAGACACCGGACATCTCATCGAAGTGTTTGTAAACAAAGGCACCTACCTCAAACCATTCCTCTTTCTTTACGTTGATTGTAACAGATGGTTTATGCTCACACCATGATCTCTGATAAGCTAGCCACATCTCAAGCTGCTCGATAGCTGTCATGTCTGCTGTACATACAGCATTTGTAGGAGCCTTCATTGGGAAACTAAACACAGTAGTCTGGTCTGGCTTGAATGCTTCGGGTTCATTAGGGATACCCTGATCAATCATAAATTGTGTCAGAGGGTCTTTATTATCACCCCGCACAGTACGAATATAATAGGGGCTGTGACGAGCGTGAATACCAGAGGCACTGTCAACCAACTGTGATACTGTTCCTGAAGGTTTAACGCAGCTGATAGCAGCAGAGACAGGGATGCCAAGGTGTTTAGCCCACTTAGCGTTAGTAGTAACAGCCACAGATTTAAGATGCTCAAGAGTTTTCTCCAATCCTTTATTCTTTAATGTCATCATACGATTGTCCATGATACCTGTCATAGACACACCAAGCAATCTTTCTTCTTCAGTATTGTTAGCCCAGAGCTTGCGTAAATACGGAAACTTGGTATAACTAGACTGAATAGTTCCTAGTATGGTAGCTAATCTGACCTTCTCTGAGAGAGAGTCTAGTGTATCTGTCGCACGTACAACTACTTCCGTAAGGTTACAGAACTGGTTAGGTCGTAAGATGATCTCACTGCAAGGGTTAGTCCCGAAGTCATAGTTGGGATCACGTCTACCATTCTTAGCAGCCTGTGCTTTAGATGCTTGACGATTAAAGATGCCACGTTCACCTGACCCTGATTCTACCAGAGCCATCCACTCACGCATGAAAGATAAACTATCAGGTTTCTCAGTGTAACTCACAGAGTTATTAGCCAGTGCACGTTGGGGATCATTTTCCCACCAACTGCCTGACTTAGCATGGCGCATACGATCATCAGATAGATTACTCAAGGAGATCATAGCTGACCTACGTACACCACCTACTACAACCACTTCACCTATCTTACACATGATGTCGTGACATTCCATTGAGGAAAGCTTACGTCCCTCTGCATCTTTGAATGTCTTGATAACAAAGTTAAACAGGTCTACTAACGGGGCTGGACCAGAGGCTCTACCACCGAATGTCTTAAGAGGTGCACCTGCAGGACGTACCTTTGAGATGTCCCACTTAGCAATCTCACCACTGTAAAGGAGTGCAATCAATTGACGGAAAGACTTAGCCCACCCCTCCTTACTATCCTTGACGACAATAGTCGTGTCACTCTCGAAGAGTTGCGGCACTTCTGGCAGCTGGCTGATGAACTGTCTCTCGACACTGAAGCCCACACCAGTACCGCACAAGAGGATAAACATAGCCTCATCGAAGGACTTAAGGTCATCTACGGGTAAGTAACTGCAGTTATACATACAGGTATTATCTCGTGTTGCAGCAGGGCCAGCTGTCATCAAAGCTCTCATAGATGGCATAACATCTAGGCTAAGGATAGCCAGCTCAAGTTGTTTCTTGGTATCAGCATCTACCAAGTTGCCAATAATGTTGTCGGTAAACCTTGATACTGTATCACTCCATGACTCACGTCCAGAACCATCGTAGTACTTGGCGTAACGTGACTTGTGAATAAATGCTTGGTAGTCGGTAGGTAGTTGGTTACTCATATGAATGTCCTATCTTTTATCTCCACTGCCCTGCAGTGTACCACGTTGTTTACGTCCGTATAATTTCTCTAAGTTACTCTTTGCTAAGTCACCCATATCTAGGTTGAGGTCACGACAAAGAGCAGCTATGTACCACAGACAGTCCCCTACTTCTGCGGCAAGTTCGGCCTTGTCCATCTTACCATCACGTAAGATCTTCTTAACTTTGTTTGCTACCTCACCTGCCTCACCGGCTAGGCCTAGTGCAGGGTATATGATATTGTGCTGAGTCTCGTAAATTGCAGTGCCTGCAGCAGCTTTCTGATATGAGCTAAGTGTCATGTCTTTATATAGAGTGCTATCTTTGTAGTACCCCCAAGCCTCTAGGTCTGTCTCGTTAATCATTCATTACCTCACATTCTATTACACGTATGTCGTCAATGTCATACAGAGCATACTGTATTTGTTCTGCTATGACCTCTGCATTATTTCCGAAAGCCTCTAAAAAATTAGCTGCCTCATCTACAACAACTGTTAAGTTCACTTGAAATATCACGGCAGAAACTCCTAGTTATATCCAGGGGTGCTACCCATGTCAAGTAGTAGTGGTTCAGCAGTCTTACTAAAATACTTAACCCATTCATACGCATCGTCGAAGTCTTCAAACCAGAAGTTATCTTCCTCTAAATCACCGTCAATCTCAACAGTGCAGACCATGTAATGTGTAGACCCTTCCGGGACATCGTAGTCCTCATCAAAGTCTTCAACACTAATTGGTCCTTCTGTGATACCCCAAATTTTAATCTCCATCTTTGTCTTTCCAATTCCTTAAGAGTTCCATGTAGTGATCCATACCAATCATAACCACCCAAGGCATTCGATCAGACCTAAAGAATACTACTGGCTCACCCTTAGCATGATTGCTCGCCTGTTCCAAGTACCCATACACAGTTTTTAAAGAAGATTTTCTACGCTTAACTTCTATAGTAATTGGTAGCTTCTTCCTAGCTGCAGGTGACAACTGGATGTCTTCTCCAGTGTCACCCATAGTTGTAGACTTGATGTCATCAGGTTCAAACTCAGGGAATGTTTCCAGTAGTTTGTCCCTGACCTCCTGTTGCCCTGTCCTACCTTTAGCCTTAGCTGCTCTAGTCATTTATGATTTCCTCAACTTGAGGAACCTTCTCGACGTGAGTAAGGTACTCAATACCATAAGAGTACTGGAACATTCGTACAGTGGGCCAACACTCTTTCTTGTAGTCGCAGAAAGTGCAAGACTTGTCTAGCTTCATATTAGGACTAGACTTGCTGGCAGGTACGGGTGGTATGCGGTCAACTGGTATGCTCCCTGCAACCATAGTCTTTGCTGCAAGCATCTCCTGTTCTTTAGTCTTAAGTTCTTCAGTAAAGTCGTAGACATCTAAGCAAACCTCCCCACTTACCTTATCAATAACTAAGAATGCCCCGGTTGTTTTATTGGTGACAAGCGGATCATCCTTAGCTGCATAAACATATGAGGAGAGTTGAGAGATATAACCAAAGGGATCATTATCTCTAAGCTCACCATTCTTAAACTTCTTAAATGAGTATGGGCTAGCTGACTTAACATCAACTGTCATACCATCAATGACTGCATCTCTGTGGCCACGGATACCATGAACGTGCATACGTTCTTGCATACCCTCTACTGAATGGCCTGATGCCATGACCATATGAAGAATTAACTCCTCGATCATGTCACCGTAGAAAAACCTGAGTAACATACTTGCACTCAGGGGTTCACTAGTCGTGGGTTTATTTATCCTATACCATAACTTTCTCTTGCATGGTGTACCAATGGACGACAAAGAAAGATAGCCCCTTGGTTCTTGAGGCTTGCTGAACCTTGCGTTAGCAGAGCTAGCAATAGCTTCACCCATCATTGTACCCAGAGAAGCGTTCCAACCACCCCTGCCGTAGATAACCTCTTCTAAGTCTGGGATTAGCGTATCAATCTTTTTCATATTCTCTCCTTAAAAAGTAGCCCCCCGAAGGGGGCCATAGTTTAGAACATTATTTCGTCTTCTGTTTTTTGTACGCTAGCGGGTGACGAAACTGCCGCAGGTTTCTTTGATGCTGAGAATACTTCTACATCATCTACCGGTGAACTAACATGGTCGAGTACTCTAACTACGTCAAGTCGAGTACCAACCTTGCCATATTTAGGAATGTCGTAGACAGTAGCAAGAATCTCTACAGTAGATCCATTGCCAATGAGACCATCTACGTCTAGATCCCAAGGGGTACCGTCAGCATGAGTGACCACAGGTGCACCACTAGAGTACGCCTGACCTGTATCAAACTTACGGTCAAACTTGACAACCGTTCCCCTACCTTCTGCATCCTTTTTCGTTGGCTTCTGTGCGCCTGATGATTGGAGTGCCTCTAGGTTAGGGTCGTCAAGAATTACGTTAAGGGTGCAAGCACCATTGAATTTTTCATAGTTGCCTTCGGCAGCTGGTGTTGGTTTGTAACCATACATATCACGATTGCTTGCAAATACCTTTGCCCATTCTGCAATCCCAACAAGTTGAACTTTACGTGTAGCCATATTTATATCTCCTAATGGACGTCACTGTATTTTTGACCATACTGTACATCAATACCCAGGTCAACATTTAATTTCAAGTCTTTGTTAAGTTTTTCTATTGCCCACTTCAACACACTTGTGTGCTCATCTTCTTCTCCTTTTCTTACTAGGTTTATTGATTCATCATGGAACTGACCAATGATATTGGGTCGCTTTAGTCTATAGTTTGCTACCCATCTATCAAAGCAGTAAGCTCCGGTTGATTGGTTTAGTGTAGAGAATACATCCTTCTCGTAACGTAGGCTATGCCAGAACTTACTTACTGGATTCTGGACCCACATCTCACCATTGATCTTCCGTATATGCTGACTCTCAGCAAATGCTTTGACTGACCAGTTGCGTTCCCAGTATGCATCGAGCAATGCTTGAGCCTCACCGATGTGCATACCCGTCTCTCGTGAAAGCTTAGGTGAACCTACACCATAGGTTGCAGAGTAGTTGACCACCTTAAAGTTCTTACGCAAGGTCTTGATGTCAGGACGGTTACCATTGTTGTAGTCGTCAATGTCCTTCTGACTTATCCTACCTGCATGTTTAGCTAGGTCAAGGTGGGGATCAAATCCATCTTGTGACATCTCTAACACATAGGCTGGGTCATAAGGTTGCATGTAGTGACGCTTTGTTGTGTCCTCAAGTGAGGTCATGTCAGCACCACAAAGGGTGTAACCTTCTGGGGCTATGAGGCAACCACGAACTTCCTTACCCCAAGGCTTGTCAACACCGGGTAGATTTACAAGAGGCTTATTATGTTTGAAGCGCATAGTGTTTGTAAGACCATTGATCTCAGCCTTAACGTAGCCATTAACCTCACAACTAAGTAACCCCTTAAAGATTGCCAACCTGTGATTGAGAATAGTGTAGCCCTCAAGCACAGACACAACGGGATTATCTTCTACAAGAATCTCCACTGACTTAGTAAGCAGACCTCCCTTACGTACTTGAGGTACCTTCTTCTCCCCCTCCTTGTAGTCGAAGGTACAGGGTACCCAGCCTAAAGAGTACAACCAGTTCTTTACTTGCTCAGGGGAGTCGGGGTTAGGTTCATCCCACCCCTTTGTTACGGTAACCTCACCATCGTAGTGTGGAGGCAGGTTATTTTCTTTAAGTAGGCTGAACCACTTCTCACCATGAGAGGAGACACTGCCATCTTGCTTGAAGCAAACCTTTGGCTTACGTTTGATAGATGTAACCCTACGCTTGGGCATAACGGACATAAGCTCGACTGAACTTTTCTTTTTCTCCTCTGTAATATCATCAAAACATTTCTTAGCCAGATCAACATCTAACTTCCAACCAGACATCTCAGCTGCTGAAGCACACCCCATCTTAAACTCAAGGTACTTGAAGAACTTATCAAGCAACTTCTTATCATCTCCATATACATACAGAAATCTTTTAAGTAGGTTAGTCCAGAGTAGCCAACTGATTTTAACATCCTCTACACAACGGTGGGCATAGACTTCTGGAGAGAGGTTCTTCCAATCATCTATCTCTGGCTTAGGTATATCAAAGTCTACACCAAAAGTTTCTAGACCATGCAATCGTCGTGCATAGTTAAGAACCCAAGACATAGGTAGGGTATCAAATAATCTAGCCTTGATCTTGATACCCAATATCTTTTCAAGCAAAGGTGCATCATATCTAATGATGTTGTGACCTATCAAACCTTTCTGAGTGACTAGAAGATCTCTCATGTCTTGGTAGTCAAACAAAGTGTGATAGTCTTGACCATCTGATGTATATGAAAGACAGTGTATCTTTGTGGCACCTTCCAAAAGATCATCGGCTTCTACATCAAATACTATCATGCTGCTCTCACACTCCCTTCATATGGTGCATCCTCTGTAAGGATGGTTGTATCTGGATCGTAGTATAGTGATCCTGCATTGCCTAACTTAGCAAACGGTCTGTTCTTGTCAATAAAGAATGATGTAGTATTCTGAAGTATCTCATCCTCAGACTCAACATCACGCTCTAGCTTTATACAGATGATTGCTTCTTCTTCAAGTGATGCAGCATACTTTGTTCTACCATCATCATTAACCTGTGATATGAATACCACACCTATGTTCAACTCCTTAGCTAGCTGGGCCATACGTGAGCCTAGTGTGGTGAGTGTGCTGGTTGCACCATCAACACCAGTGTTGGACAGGTAGGCTAGACGTTGAACGTGGTCAATGAATATAAAACCAGCACCGTATACAGATGCTGATAGCCTAACATAATCGAGTAGCTTCAATGGATCATCGTGGCTACGCATTTCAAAGATGATAGTACGTTCACCTTGAGTTGCATCTTGTGCAGCCTTGATCACATCTGCCTCACTGATACCAGCTTCCTTGGCATCATCCTTGGTACGGACATTGACACCTAACTTGTAGGTAGCCATAGCACGGTAAGTTGTAGACTTCATCTCCTCCATGTGCAGGAGGGCTATGCGTGTACTCTCATCACGCAGTAGATTGGTCTCAAAGAACCGGACAACTTCGGTCTTACCCATACCACGAGGAGCTTTGATAAAGGTAAGACCTCCCTTAACCATGCCCCTGATCTTATCGTCAAGGCCAGCGTGACCAGTAGGCACATACTCGTAAGGGTTTTCTGTAAGGATTGCTGCTTCTACATCTGCATCAGAGCAGAAGAAATTCTCTGGTGAATATCTCTGGGGCTTCCTTGCGGCCCACATAAGATCGTCACCTGCACCTGCCTCAAGGAACTCGTTAGCATCCTTGTACTTAGACATAGGTACGTAATAAAACTTGTCTGGGAAGGCTTGATACAGTTTGTCTGCAGCCCTACGACCAGCATCGTCCAACTCACCTGCGTAAACTAACTCTTTGAATGACGACAGGTAAGCGTGGTTGTGCTTGATAAACTTCTCCCCGATTGATGCGCTGGGCAGGGACTTCACGGGGAATGTCTTACCGAGTATCTGGTAAAGGCTAGCCGCATCGAACTCACCTTCTGTAATGTATATACGATTGCTTGAACCAGCATTGAACTCTGGACCGAACAGCATGTTCATACCTAGGCCACGGTCTTTGACCCATGACTTAGACTTGTCGTTATACATTCTGTACTTGGTTGTATGCGGGTACTTGTAGGCGTAACGTACAGGACTACCATCAGCACTTGTCTGAATCTGTATGCCATACATCTGACATACATCAGGGTCTATACCCCTGATACCATTGTACGTCATACCTTTTACTTCTATGTCCATTGGGTTTCTCCTCTCCCTAAGTGGGTAAGCAGCGGCTGCCCATTCGAAAGTGGCTGGCATGCCTTTCTCTGGGTAAGCTCTGCTGCAAGAATGGCAATGACCAAAGCCATCATCATTCCAATTAAATGCATCACTTGATCCGCAGTCTTGATACGGACAAGCTAAGTGTGGGTTATCGTTCGTCGCCATAATAAAAATCCATAAGCATTGCCCATATATACATGACAGAAACTATCGGCCATGTCAAGGCTAGTTTAACTGGAGCATTTTGATGCTCATCATCTACAGGTTCTACTAACCCAAGGACAAGCATCACTCCTAGGAGGTACATGAAAACCCCCACCCAAATCTCCATCAGTCCCTCCTAATCTCTAACCTAAACAGACCCTCAGTACTATCCATAGAAGCTACTACATCCATCAACTGCTGGTGGCTTATCATAATCATATCCGAACTACCAGCTTCATCATCATACTGAACCAGAAAGACTGAACCATTGTCAGTCAAGGTCATTTCAATATCACCGAACTGATCATGGTCGTCCATACTTATTATGGTGGTAGTGTCGTGATTGAACTCAACTGTGTACACCCTTCTCAACCTCCGCTACAAGAATGTTAACGTGTGCTACGTTACCTTCGACACGAGTAATCTTATACTCTAGCCCAGCCTTAGTGAGTAACAATCTTAGTTGACCTACAGGTATCATAGCTTCTCCTCTCCATTAAGTTGATTGATACGCATCTGACAATAGCGTTGAACTTTCTCTAAGTCAATGATCTCACTTTGTAACTGCGTCTTACCCTCATACATCTTGTAGCCTGCACGACTGGCATACTTAACAATGTTGCCACGCCAGAACTCAAAGCTATTACGCATGATGTATGTGATAGGCTCAATGTCCCACCGTGCATAGTGTGTAGGTTCATTCACAATGTCTGCCCCATGCTCTGCCAATACAGTCTCCTCAAAGTCTTCATATTCTTTTGTTAGGCGATCCCATTCACTCTTTATCATTGCTCTTCCCATTCTTTGCGTCACGTTCTTGAGCAGCCTTGCGCTCCTCAGGTGTCATAGGTCTAATGTCTGTGAAGTCTGCCTCTAAGGGCCACTCATTGTCTGTCACGGAGTACATCCTCATACTTGTTGAACAACTGCTCAAACTTCCACTCATATAGTTGTTGAATACCCATCAGTGCGTTCATCATTTCATCATGTGTAGGATCAC
>OBMK010001378.1_pt1 | contig 20714 bp, 11 predicted proteins | sample 1539081 | NCBI WGS metagenome assembly OBMK01 (sample SAMEA3355528, study PRJEB22509) | marine metagenome | biome: marine; feature: river plume; material: water | place: USA | collected 2010-08-07 | depth 0.5 m | reverse complement strand
CACCGGGGTTAGTACCTATTTCGATAACATTGCCACCAGAGTCCTCTGTGTACAGACGCTTGTTAGTCAGATCTAGTGCGGGCTCCCCCTGAACTAAGTCTGAGGCTGCGGGAGCTCCAGAGCCATTTTTAATCTTAATTGTTGCCATTAATATGTTCCTCCATCAATAGTATCTATACTAACCCACTCGAACTCTTGAGGGTGGGTTAACGTTTTTATAGCCAAAACATCACCTACAGAAGCACTAGCACTAGCAGGATCTGGTACGCCATAAAGATCATCAAGTTCTATTGCAGTAACCACCCACTCGCTTGTACTTTGCTTATACATTAAGCCACTCGGACTTGCTCCCAGTGCTTGAACATCATTAGCTGTTGGAGAGTCTGCATTAGAGTCAACATTTGATAACATTCCTATGCTAAAGTTTTGACTTTCCCAGTTTTGGCTTGTGCTGTTATAGTGCAATACTTCATTATTTGAAGGAGAACCAACATCTGTATCGCTTAAACCTGATAAAGTATTGTCAACATTTTCCCACCGAGTATCGGCTGAGTCATATTTTAATATTTGTCCGTCTTGTAGAGATGATATGGTCACATCCCCTAAATCTGCTAAATCCTCTGCGAAGCCGGGAACCCCTGAAAGAGATGAAAAAGCTCCATCAAACAAAGAGGTATTACCAGCGAGCGCTGTAGTTGCTGTAGTTCCTAATGTCAAAGCATCAGTAATACCGTAGCCTGCAATAGTAGTAGGAGTACTAGTTAAGTCACCAAATGCTATTGATGACACAGACCCCGCACTAACCCAAGCATAGTCACTACCATTATAAGAGAGCACTTGATCATTAGCAGCAGTAGAAGTATTTAAATGAGTATCTACATCACTATCAGCATACGCTGCAGGAATAACAGTATCACCAGCGAGCGCTGTAGTTGCTGTAGTTCCTAATGTCAAAGCATCAGTAATACCGTAGCCTGCAATAGTAGTAGGAGTATTTGAAAGATCCGCCCAGCTACCGGACATTGCAATATCTGCAAAGCCTGCACCTACTTTAGTTTTATTGTGCCACTTATCGTCTGCTTCTTGGTATACAAGCAAATCGCCTTGCGCAGGATCAGCAATACTTATGTCAATTAAGTTGCTTAAAGAAAATTGTGCTGGGGCATACTGACTACTACTGGTATCATAAATTAACACGTCATTATCAGAAGCTGCGCTATTAGAAACGTCATTTAATTCTGTGGTTACATGATCTACTGGTTGATACTCGCTTGCAGTAGAATCATATTTTAGTATTTGATTATCAGAAGCTGAGGTATTAGAAACGTCATTTAATTCTGTGGTTACATGATCTACTGGTTGGTATTCGCTTGCAGTAGAATCATACTTTAGTATTTGATTATCAGAAGCTCCGGTATTAGAAACGTCGTTTAATTCTGTGCTTACATGATCTACAAAAGAAAGAGGGCTAGTAGGTGATGTGGTCTGTTTAAGAATGTACCCTTGTGTGGCTCCAGAAACAGTTAAGTTATCTACCTCTAGGTCTACAGTGCTTAAAGCTTGAGTATATAATTTCTGCCACCTTAAATCCGTGGAGCCTAGATCATGAGTATTATGTGCACTTGGTATAAAGTCGCTAGATGCTCTAGCAGTAAAGGCTATAGTATCACTAGTAGCATTGCCTATCTGCACGTTACCTTTTAAATTTGTACTCCCCTCCACGACCAAATTACCGTTAGAGTCTGAGGTAAGATTGCCGGAGCCTATATCTAGACTAGCACCCTCAAGGGCTCCTGCGGCAGTGATATCTACAGTAGCGTCTATGCTTCCTGTGACTGTAAGATCTCCGGTTATGTCCAACCCTTTGTTTAAGTTCCATCTATCTCCCGAGGCTGTATAAGTAATAGTAGCATTTGCACCTTCAAGAGTGATACCGCCTCCATCAGCAGCCGCAGCATTGGCTGCACCGTCTGCAAGTACAATATTTATATCATCTACAGTCATTTCTGTACTGTTGACAGTAGTGGTAGTTCCGTCTACTTGCAAACTCCCGGCAATAACAACAAGACCTGTGTTGTTTCCTACGCCCGCAGGATCTATTGTAAGAGTAGAGGGCCCTGATACAGTGCCTCCTGCTACTTCTAAATTTCCTCCAATAGTTACTTCTCCGGTATTATCTCCATGAGCAGCTGGATCAATTAAAAGGTCTGAGGGGCCTTGTATAGTGCCCCCTGCCACTTCCAAATTACCTGCAATAATTACTTCTCCGGTATTATCGCCATGAGTAGCTGGATCAATAACAAAAGCTGAGGGCCCCCGTAAATAACCTCTAAGCTCTAAATTATTCATTTTAGAGTTTATTTCTTGGCCGTCCCAATTAAACGTATCACCGTTCGGATCTCCAATTGCTACTTTATAATAGAGGTCTGTGTCTCCGTCTCCTCCCAGCCAAAAGCCGCTACCAACATCGTAAGAAGTTTTCCCACCTTTAATAGACCCCTGTCCTAAAAAGGTAATCCCTCCATCAACTTGATCTATTATAATACCTTGATTTAGAGCTTCTTGAACATTTTGAAAAGACCCGCCAGACCCTGTACCTCCTGCTATAGGGCCCGGACCTATTCCTGGCCCCCCATTAAAGGGGCGAACATCTAACCAAACTTCTGCTACTACTTTACCTGCCATTAGCTTCCCCTATTAATTTCTGCAATTACTGCATCATTCTCTAAATCCGGACGATACGATGTTTTATATAAATAATTTATTGTTGATGAGGCTCCTGAATTCTGTACGTCAACTCTAAAAAGTGTATCGGAAAACACTTCCTGTACAGTAGCGGAGTAAGACCCTACTGTAGTAGAGCTACTTGTTAGAGGAGCCGCTAAAAAGGCCACTACGTCCCCTTCCACTAAGTCTGTAAGGAAAGAAGTACCAACACCCTTAATATTGAACCCTGCAACATCTGTAAAAGATGTGCCACTAATAGAGGCCCATGCTGTACTTAGAGTAGCTGTGCCATCTCCAATATCTCTCCAGTAAGGCGGACCTTGTGTGTTGCTAGTCTTATCCCACTGGGCCAAGAAACACTTGGGAGTATTATGGTCAAAAATAACATATAGCTCTCTAGCATCACTGTCTGAGATATTAGATAAATCTAACTCCGCATTTACTTGTGTAAGATCTCCCGGATTTGTAGGAGCTGCATGGCTTGCAAGGCTTGCCGAATAATCGTCAAAAATAAATTTTTCTGTACCTTGAGCTATACCGTCTGTTCTTGTAGTTTTTATAGAAAAGAAGTCCCAGTTTTGCGTTCCTTCAGTTATAGTACTAGTAGTGCTGTAACTGCTTTGAATACTCCCAACATAGTACGTCTCTCCCAAAACTGTCAAAGTAATATCAGAAAGAGTGTGGGTATCACTAGGGCCTCTAAACTTTTGCGCTAGTAATAACCCGTTCCAAACAAAGTCATATCTTTTAGTACCTCCAGGCTGAGTTAGCCTTCTAACTGTATGAGCTCCAGCGGGCGTAGAGCTAGTAGTCCAGTTTGCTCCTAGTGAAAATATTTCTTGTGATATATCATTTGAAATTTTTGCGTTAGTATTACTTGTGGCCCCTTTTACTATGCCATGTATTCTTTCTGGAGTACTGGCCGCTCCAACTCCTTTTATGCCCCGCTGTGTTGTAGAAGGGTAAAACTTAGAGAATATAGGATCTAAGTTATTAGAGCTAGAATTTAAGCCTGCTGCTACTTTATATCGTATCCAGTAATATCTTATAGCAGTACCTGACTCATCTAAAACTGGATCTGTGATTGTGCCTCCAGAAGCGGTAAGAGTGTGAGTAGCGTCTGCAAAGCTTGATGTGGGAGAGACCCATACTTCTACTGAGTGAGTGGACGAATTGTAGTCTGGTGTATTAGTCCAATCAAGGTTTATTCCTCCAACAGCCCCTTGCTCTTTTACAATATTACTTGCGATTAAATTTACAGGTCTATCAATAAGTATATCAGAATGAGAAGCCGGCTCTCCGTAGGGAGTAACTATATCGTTAGCCATAGACTTCAGCAAGTATGCTTCATCATTGTGTTCGACAGCAACTACGTTTACTAATAAGTTGCTTTTTATTTTTAGACTTTCTATTCTAAATAGCTTATTAACCCAATTAAATTGAGCGTAGGTTATTAAAATAATATTTCCTGCTAATAGTAAGTAGCCTTTTGGAGCCATTGTAAAGCTAATAGTTAAGCCCGCCCTAGACTCATCTAAAGCTTGCTGAGCGTTTAATCGTAAATTAAAATAATTTGTTATTGCAGGAGCTCGGTACGTGCCTTGTCGAGGTATGCCCTTATCCTGAAGAAGATAATTAGAGTTAAAAAACGAAACCGTTCTATTGGCAAATAAAAGTGAGGGGTCACTTATTTGGGCACTAAAAGCGTTAAAAGTTTTCGATATCCCTTTATCGTCTAGTTTTATGTCTCCTATAATATCTTCTTCTGTTATAACTTCGACATTTGTATCAAAATCAGCCAAAGGCTTAGCTTTAGTTTTTATATCTAAAAAATACTTTCCATTACTGTATCTTAGTATACCATTAAATTGTGCTAAAAGAGTATTTACGTTTTCAGAAAGTTTTTGAGAGGTATCAATGACTGGATTAATCTGGTGTCTTGTTACCCAACGCTGATCCCACGAGTCCCAGCCAAGGTACTTCCAATAACGTACTTCATCACTATCATACAGAGAGTACCCTGAAAGTATTCTAGCAACTCCTGTACTTTTATCTATTTGTTTAACAATAGGATTTCCAGAAGGGGCCTTGAAGCTCGTATTAGGATATTGGCCACTACTTGCTGTAATTTCTAAGTTTCTACTATGTTGATGGTCAATAGTAAGCGTGCTGTTTAAGGTTAAATTACGAATCTGTATTGGTGTGCTTTGTGATGTAGTGCCTGGATCTGTAGTAGTTCCGGTGCTAGATACAACTGTACATCCTCCCCCTTTGGACCATACTATCTCATTTGCATAATAAACTTCAGAATTTCTCCACGCCCTGCCCAACTTTCCTGTACAGTTAGTGAAGGTAATTTCATGGACGTTTTGCGTACTACCTGCGGATACCTCAACACTAGCAGTATTAAGATTAATTTCTTTAATAGTTCCTTGGAATAGTATTGGTTGACTAACGTCTGCCGGGTACCTACAGAGGTTGCCTACGGCAGTTGAACCAAGCGTACTCGAAGCTTGTACTACTTGAATAGTAACATCAGACCCTTCATCGCAAGTACGTGCAGCCTCTTTAAAAGATGCAAAGTCGATTAAAGACGGCTTTAATCCTTTTCCGTACCTTCTACTAAGTAGGTAGTCCAAAAGAATCATTGCAGGGTTATTTGTAACCCTTGCATCTTGGGGGCTAATTTCTAGCGCTGCCTCACCTACGTCAGACCCGTCTTCCTCTGCTCCGTAATAGTAGTCATAGTCCGTTACAGGAAACCCCGAACCTCTAATTAAATCCATATGGTGAACTAAGTTCATGGTAGCTACCAGACATAAAACGTTGTTTGTATCACACCAAGCAGACAATGTAGAATCGTCGGGTGTATTTACAAAAGTATGGGTCCTAGCTAAACGGCTGTTACCTTCTGTAAAATTAATCCTTAAACGACTAGCGATAGTACTAGGCACAAAAGTGTCTGTTGGATCTTGTTGTATTAAATTATAACTATAAATTCTAGTAGTAGGTATGTTGCTGTTTACAAACGATATTACTCCTATTAGAGTACCTCCTTGATTGGAATAATAATCACCCAACACTGTAGTTCCGTCATCAGTACGAGTATATGCAGTATTTATAATCTGGTTGCTTCTAGCTTCTGAAAGGGCTCGCATAAAGTTATCAAGGTAACTTAGAGGCTCTGTAGACTGCTCTGAAATAATTACAAGACCTTGACGTTCAGAGGTAAAAGAAGCAGCAATAGTTTTAGCTCTTAAAGGTATATTAAAATACTGATCCCCAAACGCAGTTGTAATATTTATTACCCCACCTGAGCTTCCCATAGCAGCCACTGCTTCTATCGCTGTTTTTGCGAACGCGTCTGTATAAAGCTCGTGTAAATCTAAACCATAAAGAACAGTATTAATTTCAACAAAAGGGTCACTTCCCGTAACCTCATCGTCTCCGTATGGGTCATAATATGGATTGTCAACTTGCTCTGTAAACCGTTCAAAAATAAGGTCTACAGAATCAAGCACAAAAGAGGCGGAGGTCCCGTCTATTATTAAACCCCCTACATCGTACTTGATACTAGAATCAGGAGTGTACTCTGGGGCGGCCACATTACCGGTATAAGTTTCTTTTGACATTACCCAGTCTACTCCACTTATAGGATTATTGCTGGAATCTAGGGGCCTCATAACAATATTCGGAGCTTCTCCGGTTGTAACCAAATCTACTAAACTTACATTTGATCCAGATACACTTTCAAACTTAAAGCGCCAATCTTGAGTACCAACTATATCATACATGTACCATTTGTCAGCAATTCTAGCGGTAGTAGTGGAGGTAGAGCCTCCGGAAGTTACTGTTAGCTGAACTATATCTCCTAAGTTATACGAAGTATTTCTTGCAGCAGGCACTAAGCCTTTATAGCTTCCATCGTAGTTTACACAATTTACATACTTACCTTTTACAATATAATCAAAGGCAGGCTGTTGGCCAGAGGACGCTGAAATAGAATCTTTTTGTACAACATACGAAGTATCAGCGAGTCTATGATCTTTGCTCCAATAATCTCTAATATCAGTAGAGCCCTCGTAGTAGCTATTTTGTATTTTAAACTTTTTGTTTCTAGCAATAGTTAATAAATTAGCATCAGGCGGCTGAAATAACAATCCCGCATGAAGCGTTATATTAATAAAATCGTTATCTCCTCCAAAATTAAAATTAAAGTTTTTTTGGTGAGTAAGACCAATAGGGCCTACCGCTCTAAATTGAGTAGGATCTGTAATATCTACAGGTTGTGGTGCAGTGTAGGGTTGCCCATCTAATGCTTCAAGAGCGCCTAATGAGTCATTTAAAGCAGCCTCCCATGCATTCCAATTCTCTTGAGTGTAGCGTATTGCTATCTCTGCTCTTGTGAAGTCCTCCCCCGAATAATTGTACTCGCTAATTCCCGCTAAAACATCTCCCTTTGTCATGTTACCTACGCAGAGTGAGCCTGTATAACTATCAACAGAACCACCTGCGCCTCTTTGATCGGCATCTTTAAGGTCTCTACACACTAGGCCTTCATCATCTACTATAACATCATAGATGGCTCTGATTGGGCCTTCTGATATTGCATTAGCCGTCCATAGGTCTGTTGTGCGGGCACTTTGGCTTCCATTGTCTACACTGCCAAACTCTCCTAGCTCTATATCTGCAAATACTGGAATACAGCTTATTCTATTTACACCGTACACAACTGGAAGAAATTTTGCGGCTAAATTTATGCTTAAATCTAACTCTTTTTTGATCTCATAAGTTTCCTCTACCTGAGAATAGCTTTGTCGCAGACCAAACCAACTACTGCTTTTCTTTAACTTGGGTCGGGTAGCTGTATCAATATAAGGCGCAAGAACATTTAAAGACTTCTCAGAGTGTTCAAATCCTTTGTCTCCTTCGTATTCCGGCTTTAATAAAGCAGAGCGTACTGATGTACCAGAACCGTCTAAAGCTTGGTGAAACTCATCGGAAGTCAAACGCCCTTGTACACGAACAAAATCTCCCCAATGACTAGTAAGGGTCCAGGTCATTACAGATTTTTTATCTCCGGACTCTTTCAAAGCGCCCTTAGCAATAATTCCTTCAAACAATAGTACAGGGTTCCCATAAAGATTTCCTGTTTTAGGGTTTACAAAACATCTATGTATAAATACATTCTTATTTATGTAATTTTGGTAGTTTAGAGAGGTAGCAGATCCGGTTAAGCCTACGACTGAAGCGCTGTTATAGCTTACAGTCATTACTTCATTACTTATTGCAGAAGTAACACTAGATAAAAGAGTTACGTCGGCTCTTTCGGTATTAGTACCACTATATAGTCTGTCAATTCTAGCTTCTACAGTATGGTTTGCATTTGTAAAAGTTACTTCATCACCTATTTGGAAGCCTGCTTGAAACAGATCTAAGTCCATAATAATTGTTGTAGAGGCTCCGACAGCTCCAATACTAATAGACGCCGTTACTACAGCCTCCCTACCTAAATTATTAGCATTTAAAGCAAGAGTCATACCGGTAGCTTTGGCCACTATATCCTCGGATACATCACCGATACTAGAAAAATTAGTACAATTATATGTACTTCCTCCAAAGTCTACAGGGTATGGAGCATCCGTTAAGTAAGAAAATGCAGTCGTAGGTATATTTTCTTCTGTATATAAAATATTAGAAGGCTTCTCAAACTTTACTAAGTGGTACACTTGTAGGGGCACATTATCTATAAGTGCAAGTTTTAGTGTGTTGTCTAAATTACGAAGAGCCATTATAATTCCTTATGAAAGAGTTTCTTCTAGTTTTACAGAAAAAGTGTAAAGACCAGAAGAGTCCACAGTATAGTCTAAGTTAGTACTTGGACAGGTCACACGCATCTCAGGGGATGCAATATTAAAAGTTATAGCTGGGCTACCATTTGCAGAAGTAGTATCGACCTTTCTTTGTAGAGTGGGAGATACGTATAACTTATTGCTTTCAACAGCGGTTATTTTGTACGCTTTTTTATGTGTGTTATCTGTGCTATCTGAAATTGTTATTAGATCGCCTCTTTCAATATTAGCGTCATTAACGACTTCTAAGTATTGTTGTCCTGCGGGCTGCAACAAGTTAGAGGCCACAGACGTAGCTATAACACCCCTATTAGTTACATCGTATTGAGGAAGATTAACAAAAAACGCTTCTTGCCAGGCCTGTCTTTGAAGCAGGAAGGGGTACACAGTATTAAACTGACTTTTTGTTAGTTTATTGTATGATATATCCACCTTCCACATATGGTACTGATTAATTCTTCGGTAACTTACGCCTGATCTAGATTTATCTCGTAGCACTTGCTGCTCTGAACTTACTTTTACAGTTTTATACCCAGGCCCAGCAGTACCAGTATTTGCACTGTCGTCCCCTGAGTTTGTTATTCTATTAATTGGATCGGGTAATGTAGTTTGAATTGCCACGATTAGTACTCCTGTACGCTAACGGACTCTAAAAAAGTTTCTCCGTTAGCATTTGCTGCGTCTCTGAGCATACCTATAATGTTTCCTCGTTGGTTCATTAAAATATCCTCTACCCCATCAGCATCTAGCGCTGTGATATTAATATTTGCGTTAATTGGCGTACCTAGCTGTGGAGTTTCATCAGAGGGTACAATTGTCCCAGGACGCTCAGGAATAAACATTTCTGGTCCTTGCTCTCCTACCATAAATGCAGTGTTCCCACCATTTGCCCTATACTTCATGCCACTTGCGGCAGGTCGGAAGTTTTCCGGACCTCCAATTCCTTGAGCCCCTCGGAAGTATGCAAGCTCTCCTCCAGCTCCTTGCGACTTGGCAAGGTCTGTAGTGCTGCGTCGATCCCCTCCTACTTTAATTTGTGTGGGGGCAGAGGTACCTCCCGCACTAGAAACGCTTCCGCCGCCTTGGTAAGACGTCGAAGCAACTGCTGCAAGCTGTGCTGCACCCATTGCAATTGCCATAGCAACGTTTGGAGCAGTAAAAGGAAGTCCAGGAGGGGCTGAGGCTGCTTGTATTGCTGCCTGAGCAGTAGCCATAATTACTCCGGCGATCTTCATTTTTTTGTCTTGTTCAAAAGCTTTACGCTTAATTTTTTCTTTCTTCGCTTCTAGCGCTTTAATTTTTGCAATACTTTCTTTTGATTTGCCATCTTTCTTTTTCTCTGCAGCGATTTCTTTATCAATTGCTGACACAGCTTGATTTGCTTTTGCTTGCTGCATTGCTCCAATGGCTGAGATAGTAGCCCCAACTGCCTGCATTGCAGTTTGAACAGTAAGTCCCTTGTCCCCTATTTCTGTGAATACATTACTAAAGGATTCGCCCATTTGAAGGGCGCCTTGAGCAATAGATGACATTAGTGCGCCTTCAGGGCTTAGCTGGGATAGGTCAGACATGAATCCTTCTGTTTGCTTTTTCAAGAAAGCAAACTTTTCAGAATTAGTGCCTTGATTCATTACACCTTCGGGGTCCGCCTTATCCTGGGCAATACCTGTCATAGCACCTGTCATACCTTCAGGAGCGCCCATGCGCATTGCAGTTTCTCCTGCAATACCAATTTGTTCTTGAGTAAGGCCTACATTACCCTGCTTAAGTGCTGCAATTTCTTTTTCTATCTCTAACTTTCTCTCTAGGGTTGTAACTTCCGACCCTAGCTCTTTTTGTAGAGTAGCAATTTGAGAGTTATTAAGAGCTTCTTGAGCTGAGATTGCTTCTTGAACTGTGCCCCTTTCTCTTAATAAGTCTATTCGTGCTTGCTCTAACGCTATAGAGTTTGCTTCGTTTGCATTTAAGCCTAAACTCTCTCGCTCTAAAGATACATTTTTCTGTTTAAGTTCTGTTATTTTTCTCTCAATCTCAGCACGAGCGTTTGCATCTGATGTTTCACCGGACAACTCTTTAAGTCTTAGTATTTCCATTTCGTTAAAGACTCGTTCCAGGCCTACAGCTCTTTCGTATTCTCCATTTTCTCGTAAAATTTGACTTTGTTGATCGACAAAAGCCTTAGCAGTAGCCCTTTCTTCTTCATTTAGAGTAGCTAGCGCTTGTGCTGCAGTTAACGAGCCTTCTTTGGTCTTATCCTTTTCAATAGCTGTAGCTTGCTCAAGCGCTCTACTTCTCTGCCCCTCTAGTCCAGACAAGGCTCCTAGTATTCCACTACCGCCTGTTGTTATAGTCGGGTCTTCTGTGGATGCAGTGCCTTTGTTACCCATTATTCTATCGTAATCTTTTTTAGACAGCTGCTCGTTTGCTAACAGTGTCTCTAGCCTCATTTTTTCTAGGTCAAATTGAACCGCTAGTAAATCATACTCCATATTAATTGTTTGAGTACGGATAGCAATTCTTTGTGTTTCGCTATCTACTAGATTTTGTGCCTCCTGGTTTGCAAGAGCTACTTCTTCTGCGGCTGAGACAGATCGTTGCTCTGACAACGCTTTTAGTTCCGCAGCTCGTCTAAGTGAAGACATCTCGAGCTGTTGCTTTCCTTCGAGTAGTGAAAGCTCTTTTGCTGCAAAGTCAAGAATCATTTTTTCAGCTTTCTGTTGCTCCTGTAAGTTTTTTAGAACTTGAGACTGAACTACTAAATTTTCTTCTGCGTCAGACTTTATTTTTACAAAAAGCTCTGCTTTTTCATTTGTAAGTCTTGTTATTTCTGCTGCTATCTGTTGTTCCTGCTCTGCATCTTTAGCAGACTCTCGTTGGCGCTGTTGGAATGCTATGGCGATGTCTATTTGGCTCATTTTTGTTTCTAAAAGCTTTTTTTCCATTTCAAGTACAGCTCTAACGCCTTCTTCTGAAAGTATATTAAGACCTTTCTTTATTTTAACTTGTGAAGTTGCAGATGCTAGAATATCTTTACCAATTCTAATTCTTTTTTGCTCTGTGGTAATAGTCTCAGTAAGAAGTCTTAGTTTTTCTTTTTGGCTATTACCTTCCGCCTCGTCAAACATTTGTCGGAGCCTACCACTTTGGCCAATACCTTCATTTATTATTTTTGTAATATCTTTTATATCATTTGTTCCCGCTAAAGAATTCATGAGGGCTCGTAAAGAGTCGGCCATACCATCTACAGGGGTGCTTTTACTAAGTGTGTTAAAATACTCCGTTGTTTCATCATTTAAGTTTTTAAATGCTTCTTTAATTGAGGAGGTTTGCTGGCCTTGTAGCACAAGCTCTTCCAAAGTACCTTTTGCCTTTTCTAAATTTCTTGTATTAATTTTAACAATTCCAGCCTCTCTCAAAGCGGCAGCAATAGAGGTGCTTACTTCTGCTCTATCGTTTAAATACTTTACTTGCTCTTTTATGTTGCCGGTAGCGTCCGTAGCTTCCATCTTTCGAAGCACTTCTAGAGTCTGAGAGGTTGCATTACCTAAAGCTTCGTACCTTTGGGTAACCGTATTTATAATTTTAGAGTTTTCTGCTAAAGATAAGTTAATTTCCTGGAAGTTTTTATCTAACTCTTTTGCTGTATCTGCAGCACTTGAAACTACTTCTTCTAAAGCTTTGGTTTCCTTTGATTTGAAAAAGTTAAAAATCCCCTTTGCTACTTCATATAAAGTAGTGAATACAGCTATTGCTATTCCCACAGGTCCCATTAACATAGAGACAGCAGCTCCTGCAACTCGAAATGCTCCTGAAGCCATCAGTGCGGCTACTTTACCAACAGCAAGAGCTCTGGATAGCAAAGTTGTCTGCAAAGTAGCAACTTTCATTGCTCCATTTAAAGTTGCAAAAGACAGCTTTAGTTTTTCTTTTGCAAGAGCATAGTTTCCGGTCTGTAAAGCGGCGAATGCTTCTGCCTGAGAGTTTTGAGCTGTAGCTAAAGTACTTGCAAGCTGTGCTTTTCGTATCTCACCAGATATTCGGGCGGAGGTTTTCTTTCTTTTGTTATACTCCTCTTGGCCTTCTGCACCTTGCTTTAAAAATTTAGCATTTGAAACCAGTGACATTTCTTGGCCTCTGATGGCGGATTCAAAAAGTTCTCCATTTTCAGTGCCGGCTGCCAAAGCCTCGGTAAGGTTAGTAAGCGATTTAGACGAGCGATTAGCCGCGTTTAGACTGCCTATATTTGACTGAGTTAAATCTTTTTGAAACTTTGCTGCGTTGGCGGCGCCTTCTGCATAGTCTCCTAGACTTCCTACTATCTTCCCTGATATCGTGGAGCCAAAAAGAAGGACAGCACTAACAAGAAGTCCGGTATTTTCTAGCAATAGAGTTAAAAAGGGAACTATGCCAGAGTTTGCAACCTTTAAAAAAGCTTTTGATACATCTGCAAAAGCAGCCGCGAGTTTATCATATGGGTTTGCGTCAACATCACCAATCGCGCCAAATTTTTGAGATGCTTCGTCTAGTGTAGCGTTAGCAAACGCCTGCCTCTTTTCAAAACTTGTGAGCTGAGTAACGTTTTTGTCGAGCTTATTGGCGTAACTTTCATATGCTTCATCAAGTTTTACAAATATACCAAGTTCGTCTAATAGTTCCGGTTCTAGTTTTGTAACACCTCGTGTAAAGCGCTCTAAAGAGTCTTGTGCGTTCCTTCCAAGAGCGATTGAAGCATTCTTTGCCGCTTCGCCAAACTTATTAATCATAGTAGGATCAAGTCCCGCACTAGTGATCATTGCTGTTGAGCGCATTGCCTCTTCTAGACTAAGTGCGTGCCCTGTAGACTCTTGAAGACCTTTAGATAGAGTTGACATAGCAAGACCAGAGGCAGCGCCAAGAGTAGAGATTCCTTGCTCCAGTTGCTCTACTTGAGCCGCTCTTCGTAAAACTCCAAAAGCCGCAGAAAGTGCAAAAACGTTCGCAGCAAGGGTAGCATACGCAGGTACAAGACCTCCTCCCATAGCTTGATTCATTTTACTAAAGGCTTTAGTACTGTTAGAAGTAGCTCCTGCTACTCCTTTTTCCCCTTTGGAATAACGGTTACGAGAGTCTGCTAATTTTTCTGTCGACTTTGCAGCTTGCTCAGCTTTTTGAGACACGAGTGAAAGACTTCCATCATCAGAAATCTTTACCTTAATATTAATTTCATTTTGGGCCACTCGTTTTTCTCTTTAGCTTATCTCGCTCCTTCTTTAAACTTTCAGAAGACTGTTTGATAGCTCTTGAGTCCAGAAAATTTAGTATATCCATTAAAAATTCTGTATCATTCACTCCATATACATCAGTTAGTATAGGTAAGTTTGTGTAATCTTTTCCAATATACCCAATGTCTGGGTATGCTCTGTCGCCTAAAAGATTAAATATATTTATTGAACTTATAACATCTTCTGGAAAGTCCTCCCAGCTGGGAGGTATCTCAGACTCAATAGGCTCTTTGCCTAGCTGCTCCATCATTTCTAGATAGCGCTCTCTAGTCATATTACTTTCTAAATTTTTATACAGCGTCTCCAGACGACTCAGTGCTTCCTCTTTTTGTGTCTGTACGAAAGTTATCTAGATCAAAGACCACCTCGTTAAGCCATGTATCAAATTCGGTTGAAGAAGAAACAAGAACCTCTGCGTTTTCATCGGTATAAGGAAGCTCTTCAGATAAGTCTTTTCCTTCTGTATCAATTAAAAGAAGTGTCTCAAGGTTTTCAAGAGTTAAGCCTTCCCATCCTTTGATCACTGCTCCACTAAACTCAGTAACAAACTTTTCTTCATCAAGAGTCTCTACTACTTGACGAGTCTTTCTATCAAACTTTTGTACGGTGCAGCGCTTTCGAAGATTTGTTAGCTCTTTTCGCGAAAGGTTTGCAACTTTGACCTTAAAACCTGAAAGTCCAGGAAAATCTACCCAAACTTCCTTAACGTCAACCATTAATTTTTTTAAATCCATTCTAAACTACTCCTTTATATAGTGTTATATTGTAAAATACTACTTAACGTAGTGTTATCTGTAAGTCTCCAATCAAAGGCTTGACTATACAGTTCTGCAGGGGAGACCCTATTCGTGAACGAAACAGTAGGCATATTAAAGTCTAGTCCAGCAAAGCTTCCTGAGTAGTCCTTGCCTGCTTCTATTCGTAAAGTTGAGGAAGGGCTAAAGTTCATAAAACTGCTATCTGACCCATCCTCTAAATATCTTCTTATATTTCCAGAAAATATTTTTTTATCTACAGTGAACCCACTAGGGTACATTGCATTCGAGCTGTTAGTTACGCTCAATCCTTGGTGTATTGTATCATACCCCGTCCAGCTAATGTCATTTTGCATTTCTGCTGATATGCCAAAGACGCCTTCAGTAATATTAGTATTATCTAATCGTACTGTAACGTCAGGAATAAGTATAGTAGGGGAGCTAGGATGGCTAGTGTAACTTTCTGACAGTGTAGCAATAAAGTTATTAAATGTAGTCTGAGGTAGCTGATTAGTATTATTTGAAGCAGTTCTGATAAGTCTTTCAGCTTCACCTTCTAGCTCTAGTTTCATCAGACTGTTTCTATTAATTTGAAACGATCCTGAAGCTAGAACTGCGTTTTGAAGTCTAAAAATACTTTCATCTGCCACAAAGTACAAGTCAAATGTATCACACTCTATTAATCTGTCAAATAAAACGCTTGCGCCGGTACTCTCTTTATAAATATTCACAGTAAAAGAAAAAGATGCTGGATTTGCTTTAACAATCGTTGATCTTTCGAAGTACTGTGGAGAGTGTATGGTGTTTACAGACTGAGTCATCTCTGTAAAAGTTTGTGAGAAAGAAATTTCCTGTTCTGGCATAATCTCATGAACACTAATGCCCGGCCTAACCAAAGCCAGTTTGGTATTCTTCTTAAAATTAAAAGCCGGCATTTTTTATCTCCTCACAATATGGTATATTACTTTATTAAAGGTGTTTTGTCAAGAATTATTTTTGGAAGGTGAATAGAAAAAACGGGCCGTAGCCCGTTTAAAAATCACTTAATATTTTTTATTACGCGTTGTGGTACTCTAAAGTAGCTTCGTTAGTTTCATCAAGATCTCCGGGAAGTGCGTGGAAATTTACCTCTAGACTAATAACGTCTTCGATTGAGTGCGTAGGAATCTCTAAGTGTGCGGTAGGTATATTTACCACAACTTTAGGTGCGGCGCCTCCTCCAATAGAAAAGGTTAAAGCTGCACTGTTCGTAACAACGCCAGTACCTGAAGCAAGATCATCAAATAAATCCGCACTTGTACCTGCGCCCCCCGAGGTGGTACCTGCATTCAAGTAGCAAGTAAAGCTTCCAGAGATATTTCGAGTACCTGTAACATTACCAATAGGTTGATTAACTACACAAAGCTCTTCAGGCGTTAAGAAAGTGATATTGTTTTCAAAACTAATATTTCCGCCTGTTAGTGTTAGCTCATACGAGGTAGTAGCACCAAAAGGAGCTACAGTACCTGGAGTAGCTACGCCTAAAGTAGTAAGGCGGTTTCGAATAAAGTTAGCCTCACTGTGAGCAATACCGTCATCAATAATATAATCGTACCAGTTTCCAGAAGCAGCAGCCGGCATAGCAGTTTCTTCTGTAATTAAAGTACCTAATCCACTCCAATCAAGAGTAAGAATACCATCAATATCAAAGTCCATTGATACAGAGTTGCATACGGCATTTGCAACTTTATAAATTGTTTGATCGTTGCCTGGACCTGCGTTATAAGCACTAGCGAGCGTGCCGCAGGCTCCAAGTACAAAAAATAGGTTAAAAGTTTTGAGAGCCGCTACGTTGCTTTCATCAAAGTCAATGTCCATCTGAGTTGCTGAAGCGACCTTTTCCACGCCACCTAGGAATGATCGCGAACCGTGCGTATAAGCGCCTGCATTAACAAAGTTAGACCAAAGAACTTCATCAGTACTTCCAGAAACAACAGGGCCCGTACTATCATAGGGGCGAGCATACATCTGCAAGTTCCACTCTGCTGGCTCAAAAGCGTCAGTAAACAGTTTTCGTCCACGACGGGAGCTGTTACCTGCCCCAGCCATTTCCGCAAGAGTAACTTCTGTTGTTGCGTTTGATTGTGAAAAAGAAAACCCATCCAAAACAGGAAGCTTCCAGTAGTACCGCTCCCCCGTGCTATCTTCAATGGATGCATAGACGTGCGTATCTCTAGCTAGTTGTAATTGTGCTGCCATAGTATATCTCCTATGTACTTGAAAAGGCTAGGTCGTGAATCGTTTGATTCGTGCCAGCATTTTCTTTTAGTAATGAACCTGTACTAGAATCTCTCCGACTCCATATGGCTCAAGTACTCCTTCGTCAGTTTCTATACTGACTATTTTAATGTCAATTGTTTTTTGAGCAACCCCTTGCTTATCTGTATAAGACAATTGGCCTTGCTCATCTAATATTGTTTCTGCGTCTTCAAGTAGCTTATCCAACGCCAGTGCTGCATCTTCCTCTTGTACATAACATCTAAGAGTTATGCTCAAATATCTGTCTCGGTACCCTGCAGCTTGGTACTCTCTAGTTTCAGATCCTGCATTTAAATGAATTGCAGGAAACTCTTCTATTTCATCCCAAAACTTTAATCGTGGATGTACATTATTAAATACATCCGTTAAAAAATCTGCACTTCCATCAATTTTTTTAAGTTCCCTGACTAATGCCTCTACAATAGAAGAGCGTCTAGTAGTATGAGGTCTTCCTACATATGTTAGTGACACTATACCCTCCTCGTGTAGAATCTTCCAATAGCAAACTGAACGGCTATTTCTCTGATTGACTTATCAATTAATTTTCGTGGGTCTCGTTGTACGGATCCTTGAGCATTTCCTTGCTCAAATGTTTCATATGGGTTTCTCATATATGTATAGCCTACGCTTGGAAATCCTTGCGCAGTTTGAGTAATGTCTGTAACTCGAACACTGCTTGCAAATCTTCCTGTTTGATACTGCAACGCGGGTGGTATCATGTTTTTAGCGACTACCCCTGGAAGCTGTTGATTAAAAACGCCTATGTAACTTGCTATAGAATATGGAGATTTTTGTGCCTTTGGCGAAGGTAGCTTTACTTTAGGAACAGCTACTTTACCCAAATTAAGAGCAGGATTTTTTGTTAACTTACCTTTCTTTGAAGAGCCCGCACTTCGCTTAGAGTTTTTTACTTTAGGTATTTTTGAAACCGTAACCCCATTTATTTTAGTAAACTTTGTTAATACTGCTTTTGTGGTTTTCTTTTCATATCTTTGAGCTGGGCTATCTGAACCTTTTAATCCTGCTATAGGAGTTTTAACATTTAAACGCTCGATAGCAGCTCGAAGCTGTCGCATGAGCTTAGCTTTGTCCTTAGCACTAGCAAAGCCTGCTTCTTGGTTTCCTACACGACTTTCTGTAGTGAATATAAAACTTTCTGTAGAATCGTCTCGTACAACTTTTAAGTCTATGCCTAGAGCTTCCAAATTGGACATTAGCACTTCACGCTTTGCCTTAGAAGTATAGTTTTTATTTATTGCGGTATCAATGGCATCTGCAATTCGGCTTTCTAAAATGCCCTCTCCTTCCATGTGCCCCCCTTCCATAAGATCAGCACCTTTATCAACTTCTGTCTTGCCCTCTTTCATACGACCGCCGTCGTTTACTGTCTTATTTAGTCTTTTACCATATTCTTCTTTTAGAAAGCTATTTAGTCCAAGTACAAAAGAATTCAGTTCTTCAGTGTAAAGACTTTTAAGCTTAGTAAAATTATCAAAATTTGGATTTTCTGCCTTTGACCGCGGATTAACAGTTTCATTTAAAGTTACTTTAATAAAATGTTGATTTGAAACTACTGCTACTTCGCGAGTCTTTTTAAAAGTTTTAGCGTTAGCTTGACATGCTGCAAGAATCTTGGATGCCCCATCTTCTAAGTGCCGTTGAACCTTATCTTCTCCAAAAAGATTAAGAATATTTCTAACTTCAAACTCTTTTCTTAGCTCTTGTACAAATATTCTAGGCAGAAAAACAAAATGATTTGTGCGCCTATCTGCAGTCTGACTTCTGTATTGGCTACTACTTTTACTTAGGTCTTTCTCTAAAGACACTAAAAAAGCCTGTAGGCTAGAACGAGACATTAATGATTTTTATACAGATCTAGTATTCGCTTAATATGATCTGGAAAAGCGACACTGCTGTCTTGGCTACTAGAGCCTGGGTTTTGGAGAGTTGCGCCTGCTAAAGTACGGCGCTCTTTATACTCGTCCCTAAAATAATAAGTAACTAAATCAATTACTGCCAACTTCAAGTCAAGAGGCGTATTTAAATACCCTGCGGTATATGTAACACGAACAGCTCCTGGGCCTCGAGGCCAGTTTTTATAGGTAGATCCAGTCACATAGAATACAGTATCCGTGTTTTGGTCAAGATAATAGTCTGTAGGTTGCACGGTCGAGTAACTAGAGGTGACTGAATCTCTAACTTCTACAGAGACAATCGTATTAACAGGACTCTCGGTAAGTTGTACCAAGTGGGTCTGCCACTCCATATTAAAAGTCTCTGTCTTATTAACAGCATAGTGGTCAATAATACTATTACCACAATAAGTTTTTATTAATTGACTTACAGACGAAATAAGTTGCGAAAGATTATAATCGTCTTTCGGGTTAGTTATGCCTTCCATGTCTTTATACTCACGAAGAGTTATTAAATCAGCCATAATAAATCAATTAATAAAAACTTGGGGAGGAAAACCTCCCCAGTTTATGTCACGCTAGATTATGCATCTACGCGCTTGAGAGCGATAACAGACTTATCTGCTGCAGTGTCAGCCACTAGCTGGTTAAAGCCGAGTGATTGAGTAGCAACGATAACGTTACGCTGGTTCATTACTTCGTAGTCTTGCTCTACATTTACGCCACGGAGACGTGGAATAACGAAGTTACGAACGTTGACCGCAAGGCCTACTGCTGCGCCATCTGCTTCAGCTGGGAAGTTGTCAGATACAATTACGGGAGTACCGAAGATTGAACCAACTTGACCAGTGAGCTTAGTAGCAATATCAGAGCCTACGTCTGTGATATCAGCAAAACCAGGATCTGAAATCAGATCATAGTAACGGTTCTGTGATACAACATATACGAGCTCATCAGGCATCATGCCATACTTACCCATCATCTTACGTGCAGACAAGAACTCAGAAGCTTCTACAGTGTCTGGAGTAGCTTGAGGAGTTGTGTTGTTCAACACTGATAAGACGTTAGTGCCTGCAGTTGCGACCAGACCGTCAAAGTCGTTGGCACTACCAGCAGTTGTGTGGTTAAGCAGAGCATTGTCTACAGCACGAGCGTGAGCACGAGCAACAGACTCAACAAGCATTGGCATCAAGTTGATAAGAACCTCTTCGTCTACATGGTTATCCATGAGAGTAGTAGAGATCAAACGGAACGCCTTCAAGACTACTTGTGCAGGCTGTGGAGCAGCTGCGGCACGAGTTGTCAGGTTACCACTTGCAGCAGCACCACTCTGGAATGCAGCCAAACCAGTATCTTGCTGAATTGGCAATACTTGTGCTTGTGAGTTAATCTGAATTTCACGGAAAGCACGTGCAAGCTTCAACTCACGCATGATCTCTTTCTCGATTTGGCCAGATACTTCAGTAGCAATGTTAGGCTGTGCAGATGCGTATGTTACACCAGCTTTCTCGATAACATCACGACCGTATGAAGTGCCCTCAAAGCCCTTACCAGTCATTACACCGAGAAGGTGTGCATTCATAAACTCTTTGCCCCACTTAGAAACAGTACCTTCGTCAGTACGATCTGCAAAAACGCGCTTTGACTCACGCATCTTAGTGATCTCTTCGTTCTTCTCTTCGAGCTGAGTTTTGAAAGAAGCGAGTACTTCTTCGATCTTAGCATCTTTCTCGCTCAGTTGAGCTTGAACATCTGCCATAAGACGCTCAGCACCTGACTCGATGCCTGTCTTAATTACAGACTCAACTTCGGCCTGCTTAGTGGCTTCAGCTTGAGCTGCTTCTTGTTGTGCCTTAGCTTCTGCTTCTACAGCAGCTTTTTCCTCGGCCTGACGCATTGCGATTTTAG